>Ga0272448_1000315_pt1 | contig 75644 bp, 60 predicted proteins | sample YNPCB0191_FD_202220 | JGI IMG/M metagenome (GOLD analysis project Ga0272448, IMG submission 202220) | Hot spring sediment microbial communities from Yellowstone National Park, WY, United States - YNP-CB-019-1 | ecosystem: Environmental > Aquatic > Thermal springs > Hot (42-90C) > Sediment...
CGTTGAACGTGGCGGCCGAGTATGTGGACCGGATCTCGAAGGGGGATCTGCCGCCCAAGATCACCGAGGAGTGGCGGGGGGACTTCAACGAGATCAAGAACAATCTGAACGTCTGCATCGAGGCGATCGGGCGGCTGGTCACGGACGGGCTGGCGCTGACGCAGGCCATGCTGGAGGGCAGGCTGGCGGTGCGCACGGATGCGAGCCGTCACCAGGGGGACTTCCAGCGGGTGATGGCGGGTTTCAACCAGACGCTGGACAATGTGATCAAGCCGTTGAACGTGGCGGCCGAGTATGTGGACCGGATCTCGAAGGGGGATCTGCCGCCCAAGATCACCGAGGAGTGGCGGGGGGACTTCAACGAGATCAAGAACAACCTGAACTTGTGCATTGACGCCATCACTAGTCTCGTCAGCGAGACCAGGCGCATGGCCGAAGAGGCCGCTGCGGGCAACCTCCAGTACCGGTTCAGGCTGGAGCAATTCCAGGGCGCGTACCGCGGCTTGGCCGAGAGCATGCAAGAGTTGGTACAGGTGATGCGCTCGACCGTCAACCAGCTTAGCCAGGTGACTGGCACTCTGGCCTCCTCGGCGGAGGAGCTGAACGCCGTCAGCCAGCAGATGGCGGGTAACGCCGAGGAGACCGCCACCCAGGTCAACGTGGTCTCGGCGGCAAGCGAACAGGTCTCCAAGAACGTCTCCGTGGTGGCTACCGGCAGCGAGGAAATGCTGGCCTCGATCCGGGAGATCTCGAAAAACTCCAGCGAGGCCGCCCGCATCGCCAAGAACGCCGTGGCGGTGGCCGACTCCACCAACCAGACCGTAGCCAAACTGGGCGAATCCAGCCTGGAGATCGGCAAGGTGATCAAGGTCATCACTTCGATCGCCCAGCAAACCAACCTGCTGGCCCTCAACGCCACCATCGAGGCGGCGCGCGCCGGGGAAGCGGGCAAGGGTTTTGCGGTGGTGGCCAACGAGGTCAAAGAGCTGGCCAAGGAGACCGCCAAGGCCACCGAAGAGATCTCACAGAAGATCGAAGCCATCCAGGCCGACACCAAGGGAGCGGTGAAGGCGATCGGGGAGATCAGCTCGATCATCGCCCAGATCAACGACATCTCGAACACCATCGCTTCGGCGGTCGAGGAGCAGACCGCGACCACCAACGAGATGGGGCGCAACCTGACGGAGGCCTCCAAGGGGGTCAACGAGATCGCGCGCAACATCACGGGGGTGGCCACGGCGGCGCAAAATACCTCGCAAGGGGCGGCCGACGCGCAGAATGCGGCTCGCGCCCTGAGCGAGATGGCGAGCCAACTGCAATCACTGGTAAGTAAGTTCAGAATCTGACCCCGGCTTGCTCGGGGAAGCCCGTTTAGGGGTTGGCGTGCGCGGTCCGGTCAAGTTGCGATGGGGCCGCGCACAAAGTTTTCCTGGCCGTGAGTCGCGTCATTCAGTAGCGATGCCCGATCGAACCGATTTATGAAGTTAGCGCAATGGCGCACCTGGGCCGGGACAGCTTTCGCGACGCTGTACCTGGCCGTCACGCTTCTGCTGGCCGCCCAGCGCGGCGGCCAGGCGACTGCCGCCTGTGTCTTGCTGGCCCTGGCAGCGGGTGCGGCCCTGACGGCGAGCTGGTTTTCCTGGCAGCCCGCCTTGGGATTGCTCGGCCTTTCCTTGGCCGCGCTCTTCGCGCTGGACCGCCTGCACCCGCCGGCCACCGCTGGAGGGTGGATGCGGCTGTCGGCTTACCTGTTGGGGAGCCTTGCGGCCGTCAAGCTGGCTCACCTGTTCCGGCGCCAGGCCCTTTTCAGCGAGGAACGCTCACGCTTGCTGGCCGAATCCGCCTTCGAGGGCATCCTGCTGGCTGACGAACGAGGAGCAGTGCTGTGGGCCAACGCGCGGGCCTGCGAGATCTTCGCCCGCCGGCAGGCAGAGCTGGTGGAGAGCTCTCTGTGCGAGCTGATCGCGCGCCAGGACGCCGCCTGCCTTTGTGCGGCGATCAAGGAAGGCGGCGGCGCCGTTCGCGAATGTTCGGGACGCAGAGGCGACGGGCGCAGCATTACAGTCGAGATCAGCGCGGGCAAATTAAGCGGCGGCTGGTTCTTGGTAATTGTGCGGGACATCACCGAACGAAAAAAGGCCGAAGAGCAGATCCGGGCCTCCCTGCGCGAGAAGGAAGTCCTGCTCAAGGAGATTCACCACCGGGTGAAAAACAACCTCCAGATCATCTCCAGCATGCTCCAGTTGCAGGCCCGTCTGATACAGGATCCGCAGGCGCAGGAGCCGTTCCGAGAGTGCTTGGAGAGAGTGCGCGCGATAGCCTTGCTGCACGAAACCCTTTATCGCTCGCAGGACATGGCGCGCATAGATCTCGCCGCCTACATTAGAAGCCTGGTTGGACAACTGGCGGCGGCTTACCAGTGCGGCGGTGCGGTGCGCTTCCAGGTCGAGGTCGAAGACGTGAACCTGGATTTGGACAGCGCCATGCCCTGCGGGCTGATAGTGACCGAGTTGGTGACGAACGCTCTGCGGCACGCCTTTCCGGAAGGCAGAGAAGGAGAAATCCGGGTGCGGCTGGCCCAGGTGGACGGGCGCGTCGAGCTGACGGTGGCTGACAACGGCGTCGGCCTGCCCGAGGGAGTTGATCTGCGTTCATCCGGCACGTTGGGCTTGGAACTGGTCTCGGTCTTTGCCAAGCAACTGCGGGCCCAAGTGCGCGTGCGCAACGGGCGTGGGGCCCAGATTACCGTGGCATTCGAGCCGAAGCTGCCGAAAGGGGGAGGCCTTGAACCCTGCGATCGTGCTCGTGGTTGAGGACGAGGCCTTGGTGGCGACGCACCTGGAAGCTTGCCTGAAAGGCCTGGGATACGAGGTCTATTGCGCCGCCACGGGCGAAGAGGCGCTGGAAGTAGCTGCCCAGGCGGTCCCGCAACTGGCGCTCATGGACATCCGTTTGGCGGGCGCCATGGACGGCATTGACGCCGCCATCGAGCTGCGGCGACGCCATGGCGTCCCTTGCGTGTTCCTGACCGCGTACGCCGACGATGCCACCATCGAGCGCGCCAAGCGCGCCGAGCCGGTGGGCTATCTGGTGAAGCCGTTCCGGGAGCGGGAACTGCGCGCCACCATCGAAGTGGCCCTGCGGCGTGTGGCGATCGAGCGTCGCCTGCGCGAGCGCGAGCAGTGGCACCACGCGATCCTGGACTCTCTGCGCGACCCGGTGATCCTGACCGACGTAACAGGGCGCGTCAGCATGCTCAACCGGGCGGCGGAGGAAATGACCGGCTGGCAGGCGGCGGAGGCGCGCGGCGTGGCTTTGGCCGAGCTGTTTACTGCGCTGGATCAGGGCCAGTTGGCGCGCTTGAAAGAAAGACTGCGTCGCGCGCTGCGCGAAAAGACCGCAGCGGAGCTTGGTGGCGAAATCTTGCGCGGCCTCAACCGCAGCGGCGGGGCTTACTCCGGCGAGGCGGTGCTGCCTATGGTGGACGAGGGCGGCGTGGTGGCGGGGGCGGTGCTGGTGTTCCGGCAAAGGGGTGAACCCCACGATCGCCCGGCGGCGGCGAAGCCTGAAGCGGCTCAACCGGAAACCCAGTCCCCAAGCCCCGCTATGGACCCGCAAACCGGATTGCCGGGGCGGGCCGAGGCCGAGCACGCCATTGCACAGGCGCATCGGCAGGGGAGCCGGGCCTTTGTAGCGGTGTTTGTGCTGGACCATTTCAAGACCCTGATTCAGCGGTATGGCTACACGGCGGCTGAAGAGGTGCTGTTGTTCTTCAGCGTGCACCTGGCGCAGGGCTTGGGCGCCGGCGCGCACCTGTTTCGCTGGAGCGGTCCGGCCTTCGTGATTCTGGCCGAACGGCTGGACTCTTTAGAGCGAGTGCGGCGGGAGATGGCCGCCCTGGCCTCGGTGAAGCTGGAAAAGGTCCTGGAGCTGAGAGGCCGTACCGCGCTGGTGGTCATTTCCGCGGCCTGGGAGGTCTACCCGATTTACGGGGGGCCGCCGCCGGAGCAGCTAGTGCGCCAGATTGACGCCTTCGCTGCGGCGCACTGCTGGTGAGAGGCCGCCTCTGAAATCAGAGTAAAGCCCGGCTGAGGGCTGTCCGATAAACAAGTCAGAGGGATCTGAGGTAATCGGCATGTCTAAAGCGATGGTCGTGGACGACTCGCGCGCGGTCCGTTTGATTCTGCGCCGCACGCTGGAAAAATTCGGTTACCAAGTCTTTGAAGCTGGCCACGGCAAGGAAGCCTTGGCGGTGCTGGACCAGCAGCCCGAAATCGGCTTGATGTTGGTGGACTGGAACATGCCGGAGATGAACGGATTGGAGCTGGTGCGCAGCGTGCGTTCCAATCCCGACCGCGCCCGGATCGTCCTGATGATGGTGACCACGGAGACCGAAGTTGAGCAGATGGTGCGGGCGCTGGCGGCGGGCGCCAACGAGTACGTCATGAAGCCCTTCACGGAGGAGGTCATCACCGACAAGCTGCGCCTGTTAGGGGTGATCCCGTGAAAGCGCTCGTCTTTGCCGCGTCTGTTTGGTGAGGCAGCCCGTGCTGGGAGCGGTCAAGCGCAAACGAATCAAGCCCGGCAGCCGGATCCGGGTGTTGGTAGTGGACGATTCGGTAGTCATTCGTCGGCTGGTGACGCATGCCCTCAGCGAGGACCCGGCTTTCGAAGTAATAGGCTCGGCGGCCAACGGCGCCATCGCCTTGGCTCGCATTCCGCAACTCAATCCGGACGTTGTCACCCTTGACATCCAGATGCCCGAAATGGACGGGCTGGAGGCGCTGCGGCACATCCGCCGGCAATACCCGGACCTCTGCGTGATTATGTTCAGCACGCTGACCGAGCGCGGCGCCACCGCCACTTTGGACGCCTTGATGCTGGGCGCCAATGACTACGTTACCAAGGCCGCCAACGTAGGATCGCTGGATGTCTCGATGGCCAGCCTGCGCGGCGAGCTGATCCCTAAGATCAAGCAGTTCTTCGTGCTGCCTGAGGAGATCGAAGCCCCGGCCGTCGCGCTGGTCAAAGCCGCTGCGACCCCGCGGCCGGTGAGGGTTCCTCCGCCCGTGCCGGCGGTCCACGCCGGCCGGCCGCAGGTGGTCGCCATCGGGGTCTCCACAGGCGGTCCCAATGCGCTGTCGGTGGTGATGCCGATGTTCCCGGCGGATTTCCCGCTGCCCATCCTGATAGTGCAACACATGCCGCCGCTGTTCACACGCTTTCTGGCCGAGCGGCTGTCTGCGCTTAGCCGGTTGCGGGTGGAGGAAGCCGCGGAGGGGAGCTTGGTACAGCCCGGAAAGGTGCTGGTGGCGCCGGGGGACTACCACATGCGGCTGGCAAAAAACGACGGCAAAATCGCGGTGAAGCTCGACCAGGGTCCGCCGGAGAATTCCTGCCGCCCGTCGGTGGACGTATTGTTTCGTTCGGTCGAAGAGGTTTACGGGGGAGCGGTGGTCTCGGTGATTTTGACGGGCATGGGACAAGACGGTTTGCGCGGCGCGGAGATTCTGAAAGCCAGCGGCGCCTGGGTAATCGCGCAAGACGAGGCTTCCAGCGTCGTTTGGGGGATGCCGGGAGCCGTAGTGGAAGCGGGCCTGGCCGACCGTGTTGTGCCCCTGGAGCAGGTGGCGCCGGAAATCATAAAGCTGTCGCGAGGGTGAACGACCGAGGGATTCCTATGATAGGCACCGAACAAGGCAGAATGGTTGCGGGGGCCGAGATCACGGCGGAGAACTACGCCTTCCTCCAGCAACAGATCTACCGGGAATCCGGCATCGTGATTGAGGCAGGCAAGCAGTACTTGGTGGAAGCCCGCCTGGGCCCGATTGTTCGCCAGAAAGGCCTGACCTCGATCAACGACTTGTGTGCGTTGCTGCGCGCCGTAGGCAACGACGGGTTGCGGCAGCAGGTGGTCGAAGCCATGACCACCAACGAGACGCAGTTTTTCCGAGATCCGGCGCAGTACGAGGCGCTGCGCACCGTGGTCCTGCCTGAACTGCTCGGCAACCGCCGGGCGCCCCGCCCTTTGAACTGCCTGTCGGCGGCGGCCTCCTCCGGCCAGGAGGCTTACAGCCTGGCGATGATGCTCAAAGAGATGGCGATTTCCGAGTGGGACGTCCGGATCGTGGGAACCGATCTGGCGGAGTCCATATTGGAACGGGCTCGCGCAGCGCGTTACTCGCAGTTAGAGGTTAACCGAGGATTGCCCGCGGCCTACCTGGTCAAGTACTTCACCCGCCACGGACTGGAGTGGCACCTGCGGGACGATATCCGGCGGATGGTGCGTTTCGAGCGTCACGACCTGCGCCAGAGCCTGAATCACCTGGGGCCGTTCGATCTGGTGTTCTGCCGGAATGTGCTGATTTATTTCGACGTGGAGACGAAGCGCAGAATCTTGCGGCAAATCCGAGAGGCCATGTACGGCGGAGGATACCTGCTGCTGGGCGCCGTGGAGACCGTCATGGAGCTGGAAGAGCTGTTCGAGCGCAAGCGCATCGGTCAGGCCACGTTGTACCAGGCGCGATGAACGGGGGCGACATGCAAGCGTTGTTAGAAATGGAAACCTACCGGGAGGACGCGATCCGGGTCGTAAGCGATGTCTTCCGCACGATGCTGGGCATTGAGGTTGAGCCGGTTCAGGTCGTTTGGCCTCCCGAAGACGATCTGCTCAACGTAACGGTGCACTACGCCGGGGTCTGGAAAGGAGCCCTGCTGCTGGAATGCACACGCTTGCAGGCCTGCCTGTTCACCGCTCGGCTGCTGAGCATCGAGCCGCCGGAAGAAGTGACCGACGACGTGCGCGACGCCGTCGGCGAGCTGGCTAATATGATCGCCGGCAATCTCAAGCCGGTTCTGCCGCCGGGAGTGGCCCTTTCCATGCCGACTCTGATCGAAGGGACCGACTACGCTATGCGCATTTTGGGCGGCAACCTGGCCGGCATGATCGCCTTTCGCTGCTGCTCGGGGATCTTTTGGGTCAGCCTGATCGAGGCGCCGGAAGGCAGGAGCGCCGCGATGCCCGGCGGCACGCGGCCCGCCGTGCCTTAGAAAGCCTGCTGACTGCGGCTCAGTGCCGAAAGTGACGCACTCCGGTAAAGACCATCGCCAGCCCCAGCCGGCTGGCGGCCGCGATGACCTCGTCGTCGCGGATCGAACCGCCGGGTTGAATCACCGCCGTCACGCCGTGACGGGCGGCCTCTTCGACTCCGTCCGGGAAAGGGAAGAAGGCGTCGGAGGCCAGCACGCTGCCCTCCAGCGGCAGCACGGCTCGCAGAGCGCCGATCTTCACTGAATCTACGCGGCTCATCTGCCCGGCGCCCACGCCCACCATCTGGCCCGGCCGGGCGTAAACGATGGCGTTGGATTTGACGTGCTTGACGACTTTCCAGCCGAACTCCAGGGCTTGCCACTGCTGCTCGCTCGGAGCGCGTTCGGTGACCACGCGCGCCCGCGCTCGGTCGAAAGACTCCAGATCAGGCGTCTGGACCAGGTAGCCGCCGCTGATGGACTTGATGACCAGATCGCCGGGCGAGGGCCGGTCCACCTTGACCAGGCGGAGGTTCTTCTTAGCAGCCAGAATGGCGCGCGCCTCGGCGGTGTAGTCTGTAGCGGCGATAGCCTCGATGAAAGTCTTGGCCACCTCATGTGCGGTCTCTGCGTCCAGCGGGCGATTGAAGCCCAGCACCCCGCCGAAGGCCGAGACCGGGTCGCACTCGAAGGCCTTGCGGTAGGCCTCTGCTAGGCTCTCCTGTTCGGCGCAGCCGCACGGATTGGTGTGCTTGATGATGGCTGCCGCCGGGCGCTCGAATTCCGAGACCAGTTGGAAGGCGGCGTCCAGATCAACCAGGTTGTTATAGGAAAGCTCTTTGCCCTGGAGTTGCTCGGCGCCGGCGATGCCTGAGCGCCCGCAGGCATACAGCGCGGCGGCCTGGTGCGGATTCTCGCCGTAGCGCAGAGAGCGCGCACGCGGGGCGCGTAAATCCAGCACATCCGGCAGAGTCTGCTGCCGGTCAACGAACCCACCGTCGCAGTATTCCAGGCGAGCCAGGCGGGTGCTGATGGCGCGATCGTAATCCGCGGTCCGGCGGAAAGCCTCCACCGCCAGCCGCCAGCAAGTCCCCGGGCAGAGTTCGCCGCCGCTCGCCCGCAGCTCTTCAGCGATTTGCGAGTACTGATCCGGGGAAGTCAGTACGGCTACGTCCTGCCAGTTCTTGGCCGCCGCCCGGATCAGGGTGGGGCCGCCGATATCAATCTGCTCGATGAGCTCACTGACGGCAACCTCAGCCCGCGCTGCGACTTGCTCGAAAGCGTAAAGGTTGACCACCACCATATCAATGGGGGGGATGCCGTGCTGGGCGAGGGCGCTTTGGTGAGCAGGATTCCCTCTCACGGCCAGAATGCCGCCGGCGATCTTGGGGTGGATGGTCTTGACGCGGCCGTCGAGCATTTCCGGGAATCCGGTGACGTCGCTCACCTCGCGGACGGCGAGGCCCGCTTCACGCAGCAGGCGCGCGGTCCCGCCGGTAGAAATAATCTCGATACGCAGGTTCGCCAGGCAGCGGGCGAAATCCGCCAGCCCGGTCTTGTCGGTGACGCTCACCAGAGCGCGCTGGATTTTGGGCATTGATTTTCATTGTGCCATAGCCCCGGGAACCCTCTAGAATGAGGGAGTGCCGCACAGAGTGACGCTGATCCCCGGGGATGGGATCGGGCCGGAGGTGGCCGAAGCGGCGGTGATGGCCGTGATGGCGACCGGGGTCCGGATCGAGTGGGAGAGGGCGGAGCTGAGCGCCCGGATCATCGAACAGACCGGCAAAGATCTGCCCGAGTGGGTGGTCGAATCGCTGGAGCGTACGCGCGTGGGGCTGAAAGGGCCGGTCACCACGCCGGTGGGCGAGGGTTACCAGAGCGTGAACGTGGCTTTGAGAAAGCGCCTGGACCTGTTCGCCAACTTCCGGCCGGTGCGAACTATGCCCGGCGTGCGCACGCGCTACGCCGACACCTTCATTGACATCGTGATGTTCCGCGAAAACACCGAGGATTTGTACGCCGGGCTGGAGCATGAGGTGGTCCGCGATGTGGTCACCAGCTTGAAGGTGATCACGCGCGCGGCTTCGCTGAGAATCGCGCGCTACGCCTTTGAGTGGGCGCGGCGCGAGGGGCGCAAGACCGTCCACGCCATCCACAAGGCCAACATCATGAAGCAGGGCGACGGGCTGTTTTTGCGCTGCTGCCGCGAGGTCGCCGCCGAGTATCCCGAGATCCGTTACAAGGAGTTGATCGTGGACAACGCGGCCATGCAGTTGGTGCTGCGCCCGGAGACCTTCGACGTGCTGCTAATGCCTAATCTTTACGGCGACATAGTTTCGGACCTTGTTGCCGGTCTGGTGGGAGGGCTGGGTTTGGTTCCCGGCGCTAATCTGGGTGAGAACTGCGCGGTTTTCGAGGCCGTGCACGGCTCAGCCCCGGACATCGCCGGCAAGGGCGTCGCCAATCCTACGGCCCTGATGCTCTCGGCTGTGCTGATGCTGAACCATTTGGGGGAGCGGGAGGCCGCGCGCCGGCTGCGATATGCCGTGGAGCGAACTTATGCGGCAGGCCTGCATCTGACGCCGGACGTAGGAGGCGCCGCGACGACGGCGCAGTTCACCGACGCTGTGATTCGCAACCTCGAGCACGCTCCGAATTGAGCAGGCGGGGCTGGTGCCGGCGGCTGGATTCGAACCAGCGACCTTGGGATTATGAGACCCACGCTCTAACCAACTGAGCTACGCCGGCCGCCGAATGAGTTCCTGAATCCAGCGTATTGAGCGCGCCCTCCGGTTGTCAACCGCGGGCAGAACCGCCGCAGCGACGGCCGAGCGCGACCGCGCTGCGCGCGCCGCGGTCTGCGCGGTTACTGGTGGACGGAGTATTGCGGTTGCGGCGGATTCAGCTTTACCTCGATGGTTTTCTCTTCCTCCGCCACCTCGAAGGTCTGGCCGAAGGTCTGGTAACCCTTGGCTATCACCTGCACGAGGATCTTACCCTGCGGGATGGGAGGAATCTTGACTATTCCTTCCTGATTGGTGCGCGTTTCCCACTGGGTGATGATCTTCTTGCCGAGCTTGGCGGGCGAACGGCCTTCCACAAAGCGCACGACCACGCTGGCGCGATCCACCGGCTTGCCATTGTGGTTGCGCACTTCTATGCGCAGGCGGGTCATGGGCGGATCCGCCGCCAAGGGCAGCGCCAGCCCGAAGACAGCCAACCACAGAGCGATGGCGCGGCACATGCCTTTATTATGACAGAGCGCGCGGCAGGCTTTGCCAGCGGCAGCCGGGCTGCTGCGTGTTACAATCACTGTCTCGCAGGCCGGGGTCATGTCGGTAATCGAGCCCGACAGAACTTACAGCCGCAAGCAAGTCCGGCGCCTGCTGGGCGTTGCGGAGTCCCAGTTGCGGAGCTGGGAGCGGCAGGGGTTGATCGCGGCGCAGCAGGAATACCGTCTGGCGGACCTGCTGGCCTTGAAGACTCTCCAGAAATTGAGTCGCAGCCGGCTGCCGGCGGCGCGCCTGCGCGCCGTTTTGAACGCCTTGCGGCAGAAGGTCGGCAACCTTGAGGAGCCGCTGAAGCAGTTGCGGATCCAGCGGGAAGGGCGGCGGATAACAGTGGTTGTGGGGGGCCAGAAAATGGAGCCGCTCTCGGGTCAGCTCCTGTTGGACTTCGATCACCGGGAGCTGGCGCGACTGGTGGCCTTCCCGGACCGGTCGGTGGCGACTCGGACGCCGCCCAGGCGGATGCAGGAGGCCGAAAAGTGGTTCGAAAAGGGCCTGCAACTGGAGGCTGCCGGCGCGCCGCTGGAGGAGATTGCGGATGCTTACCAGCGCGCCGTGGATCTGGATCCGTGCTCTGCCGGAGCGATGATCAACCTGGGGACCCTGTACTACAACCGGCGGCGGTGGGCTGAGGCCGAGCAATGGTACCGGCGGGCGCTGGAAGTCGAGCCGGGTTACGCCTTGGCGTATTACAACCTAGGGAATCTCTACGACGAGTTGGATGAGCGCGCCGCAGCCGTGGCGCATTACGAGGAGGCTATTCGGCTGAACCCCGGCTACGCCGACGCGCACTACAATCTGGCCCTGCTCTACCAGCTCAGCGGTGAACTGATGAAGGCGGTCCGGCATTGGCAGATTTACTTGCGGCTGGACCCGGCCAGCGTTTGGGCGGCGATCGCTCGGCGAGAGCTGGAGAAACTGCGCCGGCTGACGGTGGTGCCCGGGGGCTCGGGCTCGACCGGGCCGGTGTGTTAGAATCGCCGTCCTGTCTGGAACCGCCAACCCGAGGACTACGCCATGAGAACCACGGATCCACTGACAAGAGCCGTCCTGGCGCTGCTGGCGGCGCTGGCCCTGAGCAGAGACGCCGGCGCAGGGCAGACCGCGCCCGGCGTCACGCCTCCGGAGAAGTTCTTCGGCTTCCGACTCGGCAGCGACCGCAGGATCGCGCGCTGGGATCGGATTGTAGAGTACTACCGGCTGTTGGAGAAGCAGGCCGGCGGCAAGCTGAAGGTCGTCGAGATTGGTCCCACTACGATGGGCAACCCATTCCTGCTGGTCATCATTACTGCGCCCGAAAACATGACGCGGTTGGAGGACCTCCGCCGGCTGAATCTTCGCCTCAGCGACCCGCGCGAGCTGAGCGAAACCGAAGCCGGGCGGCTGGTGGCCCAGGGTCGCGCCGTAGTCTGCCAGACGATGAGCCTGCACGCCAGCGAAATCGGCGGCACGCAGATGGCGCCCGAGCTGGCTTACGAACTGGTTTCACGCCAGGACGCCGACACCCGGCGCATCCTGGAAAACGTGATCTTCCTGTTGATCCCTTCCTTCAATCCTGACGGCGCGATCATGGTGGCCGACTGGTATCAGAAAACCCTGGGAACCGAGTACGAGGGCAGCGATTTGCCTTGGCTGTACCACAAGTATGCCGGCCACGACAACAATCGCGACGCGTTCCAGTTGAACTTGGTAGAGTCCCAATACGTCGCCCGCATTCTGTTCCGCGAGTGGATACCGCAGGCCTACATTGATCACCACCACATGGGCAGCTACGGCGCGCGCTTGTACGTGCCTCCTTACGCCGAGCCCATCAGGCCCTATGCGGATCCCTTGGTGTGGCGGGAGATGAGTTGGTACGGGGCTCACATTGCCTACAAGGAAGAAGAGGCCGGGTTGTCCGGCGTCATAAATATGGCGCAGTTCTCCGGCTGGGGCCACTTCGGCTTTCACTGGATCACGCCCTTCCACAACATAGCCGGGATGCTCACCGAGTCGGCCAGCGCCAGACTGGCCACGCCGATCTACATTCACCCTGACCAACTGCGCGGAGGCGCGCGCGGGCTGCCGGCTTACCAACCGCAGACGACTTTTCCGAACCCCTGGTCGGGCGGTTGGTGGGGGTTGCGCGACATTGTGGAGCGCCAGAAAGTTTCCGCATGGGCGGCGCTGGATCTGGCGGCGCGCAGCCGCGAGACCGTACTGTGGAACGCGTTCTACAAGGCGAAACGGCAGACCGAGCGCGGCGCGCGCGGCAAGCCCGCGGCCTACGTGATCCCGCCCGCCCAGCACGACCCGCTGACCGCCGTGAAGCTGGTGAACAAGCTGCTGGCCCAGGGCGTCGAAGTGCTACGGGCCCGCTCTGCCTTCCGCACTGCGCAGGGCATGGATTATCCGCCCGGGACGTTCGTGGTCTCTCTGGCCCAGCCCAAGATGGGTCTGATCCGCTATCTGCTGGGGCGCACGCGATATCCCGATAACGAGTGGACGCGGGACCGAGACGGCTCGCCCATAGCGCCGTACGATATGGCCACCGACACCATGTTCGAATTCATGGGCGTGCGCGTGGACCCGGTGGATGAGCCCGTGCAGACGGATGCCGAAAAGCTCACTGCCGAGGTCCCGGTCGAAGGGCGGCTGGCGCCCGGGGCCGCCCTGTACGCTCTCGACGGCCGGTTGAACGACAGCTTCCGCGCCGTCAACCTGCTGCTGGACTCCGGCGCAGTCGTGCGCCGGCTGCACGCGCCCTGGCGCGAGCGGAAGGCCGGAGACTTTCTGGTCTCCGGAGCCGAAGCCGCCTTGCGTGAGGCAGCCCGCCGCACGGGTGTGGACTTCACGGCCCTCAGTGAGGATCCTGGGGCGCAAGCTCGGCCGCTGGAGCGCCTGCGTGTGGCGATGTATCAGCGGTACTGGGGCGGCAACATGGACGAAGGCTGGACGCGCTTGTTGCTGGAGCAGTATGGTTTTCCTTACAAATCCGTGATGGATGCCGAGGTCAAGAAGGGCGGGCTGAGCAGTTTCGACGTGTTCATTTTGCCCGACGACAGCACGGCGCGCATCACGGGCGAGCGCCGGGAGGCGCCGGGGCGCGGACCCGGTGTAGAAGGCGGTCCGCCGGAGGAGGCCTACCCGCCGGAGTACCGCAGCGGTTTGGGCGACGACGGCGTCAAGGCGGTGCGCGAATTCGTGGAGAAGGGCGGCACGCTGCTGACTTTCGGCAACGCCTCGATGTTCCCAATCGAGAAGCTGGGCCTCAGCCTGCGCAATGCCGTGGCAGGCCGCAGTCCCAAGGAATTCTGGTGCCCCGGATCCACGTTGCGGGTCCGGTTCGACAACAGGCATCCGCTGGGCTGGGGCATGCCGGCCGAGGGGCTGGTTGTGTATCTAAGGGGTAATCCGGTGTTCGAGATCCTGCCCTCGGCTAACAACGAGCGCTATGAAACCGTGGTGCGTTACGCCGAGCGGGATCTACTGGAGAGCGGCTGGCTGATCGGCGAGCAGGCGCTGGCCGGCAAGCCGGCCATGGTTTCGGCTCGGCTTGGCAAGGGGCGCGTGGTCCTGATCGGCTTCCGCGCCCAGCACCGCGCACAGACCGACGGCACCTTCAAATTGGTTTTCAACGCCTTGCTCCGCTGAGGCCGGCGGCCCGCGCCTTGCGAGAATTCGCCGCGGCGGGCCACTATCTGTGTAAGCGATGATGTTGGGCCGCGCGGTGCAGTTGTTGCTAGCGTGCTGCGCGCTCTGGGCCCAGGCCCCGGACCCGGCTTACGCGCCCCTGGACAGGGCTTACCAGGCTTTGCGCGCCTCGCGCTATGAGGAAGCCGTGGCGGCGTTCCTGCTGGCCGTCGAGCTGGCGCCCGCGCGTGCTGCGATCCGCAAGGACTTGGCCTATACCTACCTGAAGATCGGCGAGAACGAAGCCGCCCGCGAGCAGTTCGCCGAGGCCATGCGCCTGGACCCGCAGGACCACCATGTGGCGCTGGAGTATGCCTTCCTTTGCTACGAGACGGGCCGACGCGCCGTCGCCCGGCGCGTCTTCGATCGGGTGCGCCGCAGCGGGGATCCGGTATCGCGCGCTACCGCCGAGCAGGCATTCCAGAACGTGGACCGCCCGCTAGCCGAAGCCATCGCGCGCTGGCAAGCGGCGCTGGCGAAGAATCCGCAGGACTTCGGCAGTCACCTCGAACTGGCCCGGCTGGCCGAGGAGCGTGACGAGCTGGAGCTGGCCGCCGAGCACTATGAGAAGGCCTGGCGGCTGAGACCAGCCGAGCGCTCCGTACTGGTGGATTTGGGGCGCGTCTGGAAGGCCCAGGGAAAGCTGGAGGAGGCCCACGCCGCGCTGCTGGCGGCCTCGCGCGGGGCCGAGCCTTACGCTGCCGAGCGGGCCCGCGAGCTGTTGCCTGCGCGCTACCCCTATGTGTACGAGTTTCGCAAGGCTCTGGAGTTGGACCCGGCCAACGCCGAACTTCGCCGCGAGCTGGCTTACCTGCTGCTGGAAATGGACCGGCGCAGCGAAGCCGAGCAGGAGTTCCGCACGCTGGCGCAAACCGCCCCCGAAGACCTGCTCTCGGCCGCCCAGCTTGGTTTCCTGCTGTTGAACCGCAAGCAGCAGGAAGCCGCCATGCCGCTGTTGACGCGGGTGCTGGACGGCGCCGACGAGGAGCTGGCCGACCGCGTGCGTCGTGCTTTAGGCCTGCCGCAAACCCTACGGCGGCGTCCGGAGACGCCGCGGCGAAGCTTGTCGGTGGAAGCCAAAATGCTGGCCGAGCGCAGCTACCAGGCAGGCTATCTGAAGGACGCTCTGAAGTACCTGCAAGTCGCGCACGAAACCGATCCGGCGGATTTCGCCGTAATGCTAAAGCTGGGTTGGACTCATAACCTGATGGGCCAGGATGAGCAGGCGATCCGTTGGTTTCGCATGGCGCGCAACAGCCCGGATCCGGCGGTGGCTGCCGAAGCGGATCGCGCCTGGCAGAATCTGCGCCCCGCCATGGCGCGCATCCGCACCACGCTATGGCTGCTGCCGTTTTACTCTTCGCGCTGGCGCGATGTGTTCAGCTACGGCCAGCTCAAAAGCGAACTGCGGATCGGCCGGCTGCCCTTCCGCCCTTACCTCTCACTGCGCTTTATCGGCGATACGCGCAGGACTACCGGCGGCGCCTTGCCGCAGTACCTCTCGGAAAGCGCACTGATTGCGGCCGCAGGCGTGGCCAGCCGTAGCTGGCGAGGGTTGGTGTTGTGGGCGGAGGCGGGAACCGCCGTCAGTTATCTCTCGCGCCGGCCTGAGATCGGGCGCATGAGGCCGGACTATCGCGGCGGGGCGGCTTTCGGCCGCGGCTACGGGCACATGCTGGGCGGCGAATCCTCGGGCGGCTTCTTCGAGATCGGCGCGGACGGCGTCTTCATCAGCCGCTTCAATGACGACCTGCTCTTTTACTGGCGGAACCGCAGCGGCTACACGGCGCCCGTGACCGAATCACTGGGCGGCCTGGCCACCCAGTGGTACTGGAATTGGAATGCGGCCACCGATGCCCGTCGCCAGTACTGGGCGAATTTCCTCGAATCCGGGCCGGGCGTGCGCTTCCGCTGGAATTGGATGCCGCCGGCGCTGGTCTTTTCCGTGGACCTCCTGCGAGGGATCTACACCATTAACCGCGGCAATCCCCGGCGGCCGAACTTCTGGGACCTGCGGGCAGGCTTCTGGTATGCAGCATCTAATTAGTCTTCTGATTTGTCTGCCTGCCCTGGTGTGGGCCGGCTCGCCCGCCGGCTTCTTTTACGTGCTGGACGAAGAGCCGGGAAGCTGGCCTGAGATCCTGAGCTCGGTGGGGCTGCAACCGCTCGGCCCACCGGGTGCGGCGGCGCGAGTGTTTGTTTTGCGCGGAGACTCCGCCGGCGCCGATTGGCAGGCGCGGGTCGAAAGCGGCGCGGTCCTGATTCTCGAAGGGGAATCCTCTGTGGCGGAGAGCTTCGGCTTCCGGGCCACCAGGCGGCGTGTGGCAGTGCGCAGCGTTCAGGATGCGCGCCGGCCCGAGCTGCGAATCGTCTGGGAGCATCCGCTGGAGTTGCCGGTCTTCACACTGCCCGAGGGGGCCAAATTGCTGGCCTGGGAACGCTGGGAGCGTGCCCCGCTAATGGCCGCCGTCCGCCGCGGCGCAGGCGCCGTGCTGTGGCTGGCTTGCGCGCCGGGCGCCAAGCCGTACCAGCGCTTCCCTTACATCCTGCACGCACTGGCGGAGCTGGGTGTCGATCCCCCCCTGCGCAGCCGCCGGCTGTGGGCTTTCTTCGATTCCTCCTACCGGTTGCGGGTGGATTTGGAGTACTTTGCCCGGCGCTGGCGGGCAGCGGGCTTCAGCGGCCTGCACGTTGCCGCCTGGCATTACTTCGAACCCGACCCCGAGCGCGACGCTTATCTGCGGCGGCTGATCGAAAGCTGTCACCGCCAGGGCGTGCTGGTGTACGCCTGGCTGGAGCTGCCGCATGTGAGCGAACGTTTCTGGCAGGAGCATCCGGCCTGGCGCGAGAAGACCGCGCTGCTTCAGGATGCCCATCTGGACTGGCGCCGGCTCATGAATCTGACCAACCGCGATTGCTTTCGGGCAGCGGCTCAGGGAGTGCGAGCGCTGTTGGAGCGCTTCGACTGGGACGGCGTCAATCTGGCAGAGCTTTACTTCGAATCGCTGGAAGGCGCTGCCAATCCCGCGCGCTTCACGCCCATGAACGACGACGTGCGGCGGGAATTCCGCCAGATGCACGGCTTCGATCCGCTGGAGCTTTTCCAGCCCGATTCGCCGCGACATCAAACGCGCAATCCCGCCGGTTTGCGGGCCTTTCTGGAGTACCGCGCGAGCCTGGCCCGCCGCATGCAGCAGGAGTGGATAGCCGAAGTGGAGAACCTGCGTCGTGCGCGGCCGCATCTGGATCTGGTGCTGACCCATGTGGACGACCGCTTCGACACGCGCATGCGGGAGGCCATAGGCGCGGACGCCGCCGCCTTGCTGCCGCTGCTGGAGGAGCACAGCTTCACGTTCATGATCGAGGATCCGGCTACGATCTGGAATCTGGGCCCGCAGCGCTATCCGGAGATCGCACGGCGCTACCAGGCTTTGACGCGGCACGCCGAGCGGCTGGCGATTGACATCAACATCGTCGAGCGGTATCAGAACGTGTATCCCACAAAGCAACAAACCGGCACTGAATTGTTTCAATTGGTCCGGCTGGCTTCTCAAGCTTTCCCTCGCGTAGCTCTGTACTTCGAGAACTCGATCCTCCCCCCGGACCTGCCGCTGCTGCCGGCCGCCGCGGCCGCCGGAAGCCGGCTGGAGCCGCGGGCCGGCAAGCTGGTGGTGGAATCGCCGCGCGGGGTGGGCGTGCGTTGGCGCGGCCCGGTGCTGGTGAACGGCCGGCCGTGGCCGGCGCGGGACGCGGAGCACGTCTGGCTGCCTGCCGGCGTTCACGTGCTTGAGGCGGGCGGCGGCGAGCCGTCCCTGCGCTTGCTGGACTTTAACGGCGAGCTGGCGAGCGTCGCCGCGCTGGCGGGCGGCTTGGAATTCTCCTACCGCACCCCCTCGCGAGCCCTGGCGGCGTTGGATCGCTGCCCGGAACGGCTCGAGATTGATGGCGAGCGCGCCCCGGCGCGGTGCTTGGAAGCTTCCGGGCGCTTCACTCTGGTTCTGCCCCGGGGCCAGCACCTGGTAACGGCGGAAGTCGGTCCCCGCGCCGCACTGCTAAACTGATGCTTTACGGCGGCGCGGCTTGCGCGTCGTCCAGGGATCCCTCAGTCAACTATGCGAAAGCTGCTGGTGGTTTTCTTGTGCGGCCCGGCGGTCCTGTTGCAGGGGCAAAAATGGGAGGTTAACTTCTCGCGCGTGGTCTCGCGCATCAGCGACGCTCCCTTGGGCTCGCTGAACGAGAGTCCGCGCGTCAAGGACGATGACTCGCGGCTGGTGGGGCGCAACGGCTACGGCGTCCGGCTGACTTACAATCAACGCGGCTACTACGGCCACGAGTTCGGCTACATACGCACGCGCGCCGTTTTCCAAACCAAGCTCCGACCGGATGCCAAGACCGTCAACGAGGTCGAAGAGCGCGTGTGGGTGCAGGAGGCTTTTTACACTTTCCTGATGTACTGCATGCCGCGCGGCGAGCGCTGGCGTCCTTACATCGCCGTGGGCTTGCAGGCGCATCAGTACGCGGCGCCGAAGAATATCCCGGAGTTCGACACCGGCCCCACGCGCAACTACGGCGTCAATTACGGGCTGGGGTTGAAGTTGCACCTGATTCCGCATTCCGTCATCCGGCTGGACTTCCGCGACCACTTCGGCGGCAAGCCTTACGACCTGACCTTCGACGATCCCGCGCGCTCCGGCGGCATTCTGCGCAGCATGGAGCTATCGGCGGGCGTGGGGATCACGTTCTGATGGAGCCGGCGTCGGATTAGCGTGGGCGGCCTGCTCCGGCGGATTACAGAGCGAAAACCCGGGCAAGCGGGGAGGCGGCTCAGCTCACCGGCCGCTTCACCGGGCGGCCCCAGACCTCGATCCAGTCAATGCGCGTGCAGGCCGGTGTGCCGCCGCCGGTCATCAGATCGGTCCAGCCGACTTCCTCCACCCGGCTCAGATCCGGCTTGTCCACCCAGGCCCCTTCCACCACCTTCTCGATGTCCAGCCGTCGCCAGCGGATGTCGGCCAGGTTGAACTCGCGCTCCCGCCAGTCGTTCGAGGCCGGATCGGATTGATCGCTCACCAGCCAGGTGCCGTCAGCCAATTTGAGAATGATCCGCGCTTGGCGGAAGCCGGACTGCTTCGAGCGCCAGCGAATCTTGGCCTGACCCCTCAGATCCACCAAGGCGGCCTTGTGCCGCAGGCTTACGGCCCAGTTGCCGGCGGCCGTACCGGACCAGACGTAGTAAGGATCGTCGGCCGGCTGGTCGTGGTGGCTCTTCTTAATGCCTGATTTACCCGGCCCATGCAGGGAAAGGATCAGATCCGGATTGGCAATGTGGGCTTGTGTAATGGGCGTCTCCGGCGGGGTCTCTTTGAAATCTTCGCGGAAAAACAGGCCCGGGCGGTCCTGGGCCGCCAGCAGGCCGGCGACTGCCAAAGCTAAGGCGGGAACTCTCACGAGGCACATTGTAACCGACCGCGCCCGCTGCGGTTTGGTGTATACTATGGCCCATTCGGGGAGGTGTGAGCACGATGTACGGTCCGCGGTCACCGATGATTTATCTGTGGGCGCTGCTGTTGGCCGGCGCCCTGGCTTGGACGCAGGTAGGCACTTCGCGCATCACCGGTTCGGTCACCGACACTACCGGGGCCGTAATTCCGGGGGCCAAAGTGGTGGCCAAGAACGAGGCCACCGGGGTCAACTACGAGACCACCACCAGCTCGGCCGGCGCCTACGTGATTGACGCGCTGCCGGCCGGGCAGTATACGGTCACCATCAGCCAGACCGGCTTCCAGACCTTTTCCAGCACCGGCAACACGCTTTCGGTGGGCGTGCCTTTGGTGGTAAACGCCACCCTGAAAGTGGGCGCCATGACCGAGGTGGTGCAAGTGGAGGCCAGCGCGGCGCGCTTGGAGACCACCCATGCGATGGTGAGCGACGTGGTCACCCGCACCGGCGTGACCGAGCTGCCGCTTAACGGGCGCAATCCGCTGGCTCTCATCGCGCTTCAGCCCGGGCTGGTGCAGCGCACCACGATGGGCGCGGGATCGGGAACGCACGTGTTCGGCTCGCGCGATCGCGCCCACAACGTCACCATTGACGGCATTGAGGCCAACGAATCCTCGGTGCCCAACCCCCAGAGCAACATCCACCGGCTCAACCCCGATAACGTGCAGGAATACCGCGTGGTGACGCACAACGCCACGCCGGAGTACGGGCGCAACAGCGGGGCCAACGTGGCCGTGGCCACGCGCTCGGGCACCAACGAGTTTCACACCGACCTGTTCTGGTTCCACCGCAACACGGTGCTCAACGCCAATGAATGGTTCAACAATGCCGACGGCATCGAGCGCCCCACGCTGCTTTTGAACCAGTTCGGCTTCAATGCCGGCGGGCCGATCAAGAAAAACAAGACCTTCTTTTTCGGCAGCTATCAGGGCAACCGGATCAAGCAGGCCTTGCCGATTTCGCAGTCCTTCGGCGTGCCTTACGTTTACACCAGCACCATGCGGCAGGGAGTGTTCCGCTATTTCGTTCCCAACCCCTCGAACCCCCTGGTGCTGGACGGCGTGCCCATCACGCGCAACTCGGCGCGCCTGGTAGACCCCAAGACCGGTGCGCTCCGCCCGGAAGTCCCGCTGTGCGGCGGCAATATTACTACTAACTGCGTCGCCACTTACAGCATCCCGGCCAACGACCCGCTGCGGATGGGGATTGATCCGGCGGTGAAGTCACTTATTGAAAGCTTCCCGCTGCCGAACACCTATTCGGTGGGCGACGGGTTGAACACCGCGGGCTATGCTTGGAATCCTCCGTCGCGGTTCACCGGCCCGCACTACATGATCCGCATTGACCACCAGTTCAACGACTACAACAACCTGTTCGTGCGCTACCTGGGGTCGGAATGGGACACCACGGAAGGCGACTTATTGAACTCCCGCCCGGCAGTTTTCCCGGGTTTTCCGCCGCTAGGCACCGTGAACCGGTCCGGCAAGAACGTGGCTCTAAGTTACCGGCGGGTAATTTCGCCGACGGTGGTCAATGAGTTCACCGCAGGCTTCAGCCGCTTCAATTTTCTTTTCAACCTGCGCGAAGCCAACCCCAATGCCGACGCCATCCCGCCCTACGGGCAGGAATGCTTCGGCACCGATTCTTTCAGCCTGATTGACACGCCTTACTGCAACACCCCGCACACGCAGCGCGCCGTGAGCACTTTCCAGTTCATTGACAACTTGGGTTACACGCGCGGCGCGCACAGCTTCCGCATGGGACTGAACTTCCGTTTTTATCGTCACAACGACGAGCGCGGCGCCCCCGGCGGCTTCAACCTCCCGCCGACCATCATCTTCAGCCGCACGCGGCGCTCCCCGCTTAACGAGAACCCGGCTTGGACATTGCCCCCGACGGCGGCCATCAATTCCAGCGACCGCAATAATCTGGAGCAGGCGATAGTGGAGTTGGCCGGCATTGTCGGCCAAGTCAACCAGGGTTACCAGGCGGATCTGAAGAACGACGTGTTCGTGCCGGACCTGTTCACCCTGGGCACGCGCACCAAGCAGTACAACCTTTACTTCCAAGATGAATGGCGCATTCGCCAGAACCTCACCATGACTTACGGCGTGCGGTGGGAACTGAACCTGCCGCCCACCGACGGCGCCGGCCGGGTTTACGTTCCCGATAAGGCGGTGGACGGCTCGCAGGGCCTGGTCAAATTTGTGCCCGCCAAGCGCTGGTACCAACGCAAGAATGCCAACGCCTTGGCGCCGCGCATCGGGCTGGCTTGGGCGCCACGCGGCAACACCGTGTTTCGCCTGGGCTACGGCATTGCCTTCGACACCATATCGAGTTTCCAGGTGACCGCCATCGGCGGCAAGGTTCCGGGCAGCTTCCTCCAGTGCCAGGTCAACGTGCAGGACAGCGCCGCGGCTTCCGCCCCCTGCGGCGACGTGCCGAACGACATTCGCCTCAGCCAGCTTCTTCAGCTCGTGAAGCCATTCAGCCTGGGCGCTCCTTCCGCCAAACCGAGCAACGAGCTGGCGCCGCCCCCGCGCGTGCTGGGCGTGGCGCCTAACGTTGGGGCCTTCGATCCCAACCTCAAGCTGCCCACGGTGCACGAGTGGTCGTTCACTATTCAGCGCGAGTTACCCAAGGGCCTGGTCGGCCAGGTTGGTTACATCGGCAAGCGCGGCATGCGTTTGTACCGCGCTTATGACTTGAACCAACTTCGCACCGATCAGCCCGGCTTCCTGGAGTCCTTCCTGATCGCCCAGCGCAATCTCAACGCCGGCTGCCGCCTGGACGGCACCGGCTGCCCGGCAGGCGTAACCGGCACTCCTCCCACGCTGCTGCTGGCCATGGTGCCGGCCTCGGTGCTCAACGGCTGGACTTCGGACTTTCGCCAGAACGGTCTGGGCGAGGTGGCCCGGCGCATTGACCAGCGCGACATAGTTTCGCGGGGCTTTCCGGCCAACTACTTCCGCGCGAACCCCCAGTACAGTGAGCTGTTCTACTTCGACTCCGGGGGCAGCTCAGCCTATCACGGCATGATCGCCCAGCTTCGCCGGCGCTTCTCGGGCGGGCTGGAACTGGGAGCCTCTTACACGCTCAGCAAGTCCATTGACGATATGTCCGTGGATCCGGTGGCCGCCACTTCCGGCGGCGGGCTGAGTTCCACGAACTCCCGCACACCAACCGATGTGCGCAACTTCCGGCTGGACCGTGCGGTTTCGGACTTCGATAACACCCACGTCATTGTGGCCAACGGCATCTGGGAGCTGCCTTTCGGCCGCGGCCGCGCCTGGGCCAACACGCTTCCCGGCTGGGCCAACCACATCATCGGCGGTTGGAGCCTCACCGGCATTTACACCTTCCAGAGCGGCGAGCCGTTCACCATTAACAGCGGCATCCGCACGCAGAACGGCTACAAAGTTTCGCGCGCCGATCTGAAAGGTCCGCTGCCCGAGGCCAAGCTCCAGTACGCACCCAACATCAAAGGGCCTGTGGTGTTCCAGGTGGCCGACATAGACGCCGACAACTGCCGTCAGGTGCTCGGCACCCAGAGCGCCTTCTGCATACCCGCGCCCGGCGGCATCGGCATCGGGCGCAACATCATTCGCGGACCCGGCTTCTGGAACCTGGACGGCGGTCTGCTGAAGACCTTCCAGATTCGCGAGAACGTGCGGCTCCAGTTCCGCGGCGAGTTCTTCAATGTCTTGAACCACCCGAACTTCGAGAATCCGCGCAACGCCACCTCCGGATCGCCGACCGTCACCAGCTCGCTGTTCGGTCAGACCTGCTGCGTCACCGCGGCCCTGCCCAGCTCGGCCACCATCATCGCCAACGGCGAACCGAATCGCGTGGTGCAGTTCGGCTTGAAGTTGCAATTCTGAGAGCCTGGAGCGGCCTGCCCGCGGTGCTATAATGCGCGTTTCAGCAGTGCAGCCCGTGCGGCCTCTTGATGGACCGGGAGCAGGAAACTTATCTCGACTGGCTGTTGCGCCGGACCGCGACACGCTGGTGGCATGACTCGGCGGATCCCGCCGAACTTCAGCGAGGCCTGAAACGCGGCGCGGTCGGCGCAACCACCAACCCTTTCTTGACCAATCTGGCTTTGGTCAACAACCGCCCGCTGTGGGCGCACGAGGTCCGGCAGGCACTGGCCACTAACCGCGAGCCGGAAGCCAAGGCCGAGGCGCTGATGAGCATCGTGGTGCGGCACGCCGCCCGGCAGCTTCTGGGGGAGTATGAGCGCAGCGGCGGCCGCATGGGTTATGTCTGCGCTCAGGTGAATCCGGCGCGCGCCGGCGATCGCGAAGCCATGCTGGCCATGGCGCGCCGTTTCCACCAGTGGGCGCCGAACATCGCGGTCAAGCTGCCGGCCACCGCCGCGGGGCTTGACGTGCTCGAGGAGGCGATCGCCGAAGGCATCACTACGACCGCTACAGTGAGCTTCACTGTGCCCCAGGTGATCGCTATCGCCGAGCGCTGCCGCGCCGGCATCAGGCGCGCCCGGGTCGGCGGCTGCCAGCCCGGGCGTTGTTTCGCCGTCATCATGATCGGGCGGCTGGATGACTATTTGCGCGAAGTGGCCCAGGACACGCGCGCCGAGGTCAGCGAGTCCGACATTCGCCAGGCCGGGCTGGCCGTAACCAAGCGCGCCTACGGCATCTACCGGCAGCGCGGCTACGAAGCCATGCTACTGGTGGCGGCGCTGCGCGGGGCGTACCATCTGACCGAACTGGCGGGGGCCGACTTGGTGATGTCCATCGCGCCGGCCTATCAAGAACTGTTCATTTCAGACGCTCTGCCGCGCGAGCAGCGCATTGACGCAGAGACGCCCGCCGAGGTCCTCCGGCGCCTGGAGCGGATGCCGGAGTTTGTGCGCGCCTATCAGCCCGAAGGCATGAAGCCGGAAGAGTTCATCAGTTACGGCGTTACCCAACGCACGCTTGCGCAATTCATCGAGGCCGGCTGGCGGCTGCTGGAGAACTTTCAGCCGGCTTAGAGGCGCTAATGGCCACGCCGATTGAAATGCCCAAGCCCGGCATCACGGTTGAGGAGTGCCTCCTGGTGCGCTGGCTGAAGCGGCCCGGCGAGCCTGTGGCGGCCGGCGAAACAGTAGCCGAAATCGAGACCGACAAGGCTACCTTCGAATTGCCTGCGCCGGTCGGAGGAACTTTGCTGGCCGTGTTCGTTCAGGAGGGCCAGACCGCGCCGGTCTACTCGACCGTGGGCGTTATTGGCGAACCCGGCGAGCCGGCGGAGGCTTTCCGGCCCGGATCCACGCTTGCGGCCGCGCCGGCCGTCGCCGCTCCCCCTGTCGAACCGGCGGTAACCGCGCCGCCCCCTGCGCCGCAAACAGCCAGGTTAAGCCCGCGCGCCCGGCGCTTCGCCCGAGAGCACGGGCTGGATCTGGGCGACCTGGCCGGCTCCGGCCCTGGGGGCCGCGTACTGGAGCGGGATCTGGAGCGGCTGTTGACGGCTGCCGAGGCTCCGACAGAGCCCGGCGTGCCTCTTACCGGGGTGCGCCTGCGCATCGCCGAGCGCATGCGCGCATCGTTGGCGCACACGGCGCAATACACGCTGAACGCTTCCGCGGATGCCGTCGCGTTACTTGGCCTGCGCGAACGTATCAAGCAGGCGCACGCCGAAGGACGCCTGCCGGACATCACCATCAACGAGCTGGTGATGTTCGCCGTGGTCCGCGCCTTGCTGGAGATGCCGGAGCTGAACGCCGAGCTAATCGAGGGTCGCCTCTACCGCCGGGACCGGGTGAATCTGGCTTTCGCCTGCGAGACGCCGCGCGGCTTGTTGGCCCCGGTCGTCAAGGACAGCCAGAAACTGAGCCTGGCCGAATTATCCGTGCGGGTCAAGACTCTGGCGCAGCAAGCGGTGGAGGGCGGCATCGCGCCTGAAGATCTGAGCGGCGGAACCTTCACGGTGAGCAATCTCGGCGCTTACGGCGTCGAATCTTTTACGCCCATACTTAATCCCCCGCAGGTGGCTTTGCTGGGCGTCAATACGATCCAGCTCAAGCCCGTGCGGCAAGCCCGGGCGGTGGAGTTCCGCGAACACATCGGACTGTCGCTCACCTGCGACCACCAGGTGGTTGACGGGGCGTTGGGAGCCAGGTTCTTGGCAGTGTTGCGGGAGCGCATAGAGAACATCGAGGCGCTTGCCGGGCTGGCAGGCTTATAGATAGAGACCGGCATGCCGAAGTCCATTCCCATCTATCCCGCGGAAGCATTAGCTCGGGGGCGGATTCGTTTTCGCGAAATCGAGCTGAACGCCTACCGCAAGACCCTGGCTGAGGAGCTGGCGCTCTATGCGCCGCACGAACTGCTCGGGATTTGGCTGGACATGTGCGTGATCCGGGAGTTCGAGACCATCCTCAGCGAAGTCAAGCTGAAGGGCGCCTACAGAGGCGTGAGCTACAGCCATCTCGGCCCCGCGCATCTTTCGATCGGTCAGGAGGCGGCGGCGGTGGGCATGGCCTTCACGCTGGGCCCCGAGGACCACATTTACGGTTCGCACCGCAGCCACGGCGAGATTCTGGCCAAGGGCTTTTCGGCCATCCGGAAATTGGGCGAAGCCGAGCTGGTCCGGATCATGCGCGGCTATCGCGACGGCGCGGTGCTGGCGCCCATCGAGCGCGCGCACCAGGGCTCTGTCGCCGAGCTGGCCATGAAGTTCCTGATCTACGGGGCCTACAGCGAGATCTTCGCTCGCGAGACCGGGCTGAATCGCGGTCTGGGTGGCTCCATGCACGCTTTCTTTACGCCCTTTGGCATCTACCCAAATAACGCCATAGTGGGCGGCTCGGGCTCGATCGCCCCCGGCGCGGCGCTGTTCAAGCGCGTCAACCGGCGGCCCGGCATTGTGGTGGTGAACATCGGCGATTCGGCCTTCGCCACCGGCCCGGTTTGGGAAGGCATCGTCTTCTCCAGCATGGATCAATACCGCCGGCTCTGGGATCCGGCCCTGGGCGGGGGCCTGCCCATCCTGTTTCATGCCGTCAACAACCATTACGGCATGGGCGGCCAGCCCTACGGCGAAACCATGGGCTGCCTGACGATCGCGCGAATCGGCGCGGGGGTCAATCCCGACCAGATGCATGCGGAGCGTGTCAACGGCCTGGACCCACTGGCGGTGATTGACGCCTTCCGGCGCAAGAAGCAAGTTCTGATGGAGGGCCGCGGTCCGGTCTTGCTGGAGACCGTGACCTACCGTTTCAGCGGCCACTCACCCTCGGACGCCTCCAGTTACCGCTCCAAGGAAGAGATCCAGGCCTGGCAGCGAATGGATTCAATCCCAACCTTCGAGCGCAAGCTGCGGGAAGCCGGGCTGTTCAGCGCTGAAGCGCTGGCTGAGGCGCGCGCCGCCGCCGAGGGCGTGGTCTTTGAGATGTTCCGCCTGGCGGTGGATCCGGTGGTTTCGCCGCGCATCGGGCCGGGCAGCGAGCTGATCGGCTCGGTGATGTTCTCTGACCAGCGTGTGGAGCGTTTCGACGATCGCGCGCCTGAGCTGCTTCAGGATCCCTCGGAAAACCCGCGCGTGCAGCAGATTCGCGGCAAGCTTCGCACCGGCCTGATTGACGGCCGTCCGGCGCCGCGGATGAAGGTCTATAACATCCGCGACGCGATCTTCGAGGCTCTGGTGCACCGCTTCGCCATAGATCCGACACTGATTGCTTTCGGCGAGGAGAATCGCGACTGGGGCGGGGCCTTCGGCGTTTACCGCGGGCTGACGGAGTTGCTGCCTTACCACCGGCTGTTCAACACGCCGATCGCCGAGGCCGCCATCGTGGGTGCGGCCGTGGGCTATGCGCTGGAAGGCGGGCGGGCGGTGGCCGAGCTGATGTACGCGGACTTTATGGGGCGCGCCGGCGACGAAATCTTCAACCAACTGGCCAAGTGGCAGGCGATGTCGGCGGGTCAGTTGCGGATGCCGGTGGTGTTGCGAATTTCCGTGGGCGCCAAGTACGGCGCGCAGCACTCGCAGGACTGGAGCGCGCTGGTGTTTCACATCCCGGGCCTCAAAGTGGTCTACCCGGTGACTCCTTACGACGCCAAGGGCATGATGAACGCCGCCTTGGCCGGAACCGATCCGGTGGTTTTCTTCGAAAGCCAGAAAACTTACGACTACGGCGAAATGTTCGCGGAGGGCGGCGTGCCGGAAGCCTATTACGAGATTGCTCTCGGCGAACCTTCCCTAAAGCGGCCGGGCAAGGACTTGACCATCATCACCTTCGGGCCCGCTCTCTACAAGGCGGTGGAGGCGGCCGATGAACTGGCGCGCCGGTGGGGACTTCAGGCCGAGCTGATAGACCTGCGCACGGCAAACCCGCTCAACTACGGGCCGCTCATGGAGTCGGTTCACAAGACCGGCAAAGTGTTGCTGGTTTCGGAGGCGGTGGAACGCGGCTGCGTGATGCACACCGTGGCCGCCAATCTCACCCAGCTCTGCTTTGACGATTTGGATGCGCCGCCGGTAGTGGTGGGCGCGCGCAATTGGATCACCCCGGCGGCGGAACTGGAGGAGCTGTTTTATCCGCAGACAAGCTGGTTGCTTGACGCCATCCATGAACGCATCCTGCCGCTCAAGGATTACAGGCCCACGAGCAACCAGACGTTGGAGGAGCTGGCCCGGCGCTCGCGTCAGGGCGTCTAGAGGGCTACGCCGCCCGGGCGACAGGGATCGGCGCCGGGCTTGCCGGGTCCTGTTGATGCTAATATGTTTGCTCCGTTTGTTGAACCGAGGTTGTACGCGATGAAAGCAAAGTTTACTCCTGCATGGTTGCTGGTTCTGGCCGCTCTGGCGGCGGCCCAGGTTCGCGATCCGCTTCCGGTGCCCGATCTGCCGGGATACAAGACTCTGAAGTGTGACTTTCACATGCATACGGTGTTCTCCGACGGTCAAGTCTGGCCCACTGTGCGCGTCGCCGAGGCTTGGCGCGAGGGCCTGGACGCCATTGCCTTGAGCGACCACATTGACTATCAGCCCCACAAGAACGACGTGCGCAGCGATCCGGCGCGCCCGCATGAACTGGCGCGAGCCCTGGCGGAGCAGCTCGGCATCCTGCTGGTCCCCGGTTTGGAGATTGCGCAAGGGGACATTCATTTCAACATCATCTTTGTCACCGACTTCAACGCCTACCGGGGTCTGGATCAGCAGGCGGCGCTGCGCGTGGCGCGGCAACAGAATGCGTTCGCCTTCTGGAACCATCCCGGCTGGCGGCGGAAGGCCGAGTGGTTTCCCTTGGTGGCCGGCTATTACGATGAAAAGCTCTTTCAGGGAATGGAGCTGGTGAACGGGACGACGTTTTATCCCGAGGCCTACCCCTGGATCGAGCAGAGAAATCTGACGATCATGGCCAACACCGACGTACACGGGCTGACCGGCATCGAATACCCCAATCGGACTCGCACCGTCACCTTAGTGTTCGCTACGAACCGCGATCTGGCCGGCATACGAGAGGCGCTGTTTGCGCGCCGTACCGCCGCCTGGCAGGGCGACAACGTATGGGGCTTCGAGCAGCATCTGACGGGCCTCTGGCAAGGGGCGGTGAAAACGGAGACCGAAGAGTTGCGCGGCCGGCCGGGCGCGGCGCTCGCCCTGCGCCTGCGCAATGATTCCGCTATTCCGTTCCAGCTTCGCGTGCAGCAAGCCCCTGCCTGGCTGCGCGCCGCGCGCGCCCTTGAGCTGCGCGGTGAAACAGCCGGGAACCTCGCGCTGAGTCTGGCCAAGGACGCGCCCGCCGGCGCCCATGAAGTGGAGCTGGGCATCGAAGTCTCGAACTTCCATGTGGGACCGGGCCGGCAATTGAACGTCCGCATGCCGCTCCGGATCACAGTGGCCCAGTGAGGGTGCGCAGGATTGCACCCGGAAGGGCCCAGCCCGTATACTCGTATTTCATGCAGACACCGGCCGGCCCGCGTCAGCTCCTCGCGAGTGCTGCTTGCCTGCCCGGGCGCCGGAACACTAGAAAGGTCGCACGCCATGGCGAAATCCTCTGAATTGAATCGTCGCGATTTTGTCAAGACCGCCGGCGCGGTGGGCGCCGCAGCGGCGGTGGTCAGCCGAGTGGAAGGCGCGCCTGCCATACAAACCGTGAAGGCCGCCAACAACCAGGTCCAGTTCGGAATGATCGGGACGGGAGGCCGCGGCCAGTACTTGCTGCGGCACCTGAACTCGATTGACGGCGGGCGCTGCGTTGCCCTCTGCGACATTTACCAGCCTAACCTGGAGGCCGCCATCAAGACCTCCCGCGACAAGCCCAAGGGCTACCTGGACTATCGCGAGCTGCTGGCCCGCACCGACGTTGACGCGGTCCTGATCGCCACTCCGCTGTACATGCACTTCCCGATCACACGCGATGCGTTGCTGGCCGGCAAGCACGTGTTTTGCGAAAAGAGCCTGGTCTTCAAGCCGGAGGAGGTGCACGCCCTGCGCGCGCTGGCTCGCGAGCGATCCAAGCAGGTGCTCCAGGTGGGACTCCAGCGGCGCTACTCGAAGTTCTACCAGACCGCCAAGCAGATGATTGACAGGGGCATGCTGGGCAAGGTCACTCACGTGCAAGCCCAGTGGCATCGCAACCCAGGCTGGCGCATGCGTCAGTCGCCGGACCCCAAGCGGCAGCGCGAGTGGAACTGGCGCCTGTTCCGCGAATTCTCCGGCGGGCTCACCGCGGAGCTGGCTTCCCACCAGATAGACGTGGCCACCTGGATGTTCGGCGCCGAGCCGGAATTCGTGGTAGGCGTAGGCAGCCTGGACACCATGAAGGACGGGCGCGACGTCTACGACAACATCCAGCTCATCTTCAACTATCCCGGCGGGCGCAAGCTGGTTTACACTTCCATCAGCACCAACAAGCACCTGCCGATCTTCCAGGGCACCCGGACCGAGTTCGGCGAACTGATCATGGGCACCGAGGGCACCATCGAGATCACCGTCGGAACCGACGATGAACCGGCTATCGGCCTCTGGTACTACGAGCCGGGCCCGCCGAAGGTGGAAAAGGCCGCGGGCGTCAAAGAGAAGCCCGTGATCGCCGGCGCCACGCTGGCGGCCACCGGACGTGGCCAGATCGGGCTGCCTATCCTCTTCGACCGAGACCAGATCACCGGCAAGGAGTCCTTCCTGGCGCGCGAGCTCAAGTACGCCCGCCTGTGGTTGTACAAGCGCGGCATTATGGTCCCTGAAGAGGACCGCAATCCGGTGGATGTGGAGCTGGACGAGTTCTTCCAGTGCTGCCGCACGGGCGCGCGGCCCAGGGCTGACCTGGACGTCGGCTTGCACGACTCCGTCGCCGTGATGCTTTCCAATTTAGCGATGGACGAAGGGCGGCGCGTCTACTTCAGCGAGATTGAGAAGATGGGGCGGGCTGCCGAGCCCAAGGGACGCAAGGCCTGATTCCCGCCGCCCGACGGGGCGGCGCGCGAGCTGAGGCGGGGCGCCGGGAGGCGGCCGCCATGGAAAATCGCCAAATCGCCCGCTTGCTGGCGGAAACCGCCGATCTGATGGAGATCGCCGGTGAGGACGCCTTCCGCGTGCGCAGCTATCGCAACGCCGCGGCGGCCGTCGAGAACCATCCGGAACGACTCTGCGATCTGGTGCAAGAGGCGCCGCGCCGGCTGACCGAAATCCCCGGCATAGGCAAGAGCCTGGCGGCGGCCATTGAAGAGATCTGCCGCCGTGGCTCTTTCGAGCGCCGTGATCTGCTGCTCGGCAAATATCCGCCCACGGCGCTGGAGCTGCTGAAGATCCAGGGCCTGGGTCCGAAGACCATCGCTCTGCTCTGGGAGCATTACCGGGTCAGCACGGTGGACGATCTGGAGCGCCTGTGCAAGGAGCAGAAGCTGCGAGTGTTGCCGCGGTTGGGCGCCAGGCTGGAGGAGAAAATCCTGCGCTCGATCGTGCATTACCGCCAGAGCGCCGGGCGGTTCCTGTTGGATTTCGCGGATCAAACCTGCCGCCAAATTGTCGAGTACCTCTCGGAGGTTGAAGGTGTCGAGCACATCACGCCCGCCGGCAGTTTGCGCCGCGGCAAAGAGACCGTCGGCGACCTGGACCTTCTGGTGACCGGGCCCAACGCCTCAGCAGCGCTGGAGCGCTTCACCAAGCTTCCCGAAATCGTGGAACTGCTAGGCCACGGGGCCAACAAGGCCAGCGCCAAGGTGGGAGCGCAGGCCATCCAGGTGGACGTGCGGGCGCTGCCCTCGGAAAGCTACGGAGCAGCTCTTCAGTACTTTACGGGTAGCAAGGAGCACAACATCGCCCTGCGCAACCGGGCCCTCAAGCTGGGCTATTCGCTGAGCGAGTACGGCTTGTTCCGATTGTCGGACGAAAGCCGCGTCGCCGGCCGCACGGAGCAGGAGATTTACGGCCGACTGGGGCTGGCTTGGATCCCTCCCGAGCTGCGTGAAAACCAAGGCGAAATTGAGGCCGCCGCTGAAGATCGGTTGCCGCAATTGGTGCAACTGGAGCAGATTCGCGGCGATCTGCACATGCACACCACCGAAAGCGACGGCCGCGCCTCCCTGTTGGAGATGGCTGAAGCGGCGCGCGCCCTGGGCTATTCCTACATCGCCGTCACCGACCACTCAAAGGCCCTGGCTATGGCCAACGGTCTGGACGAGGCTCGCGCGGTAGGTTTCGCGCGCCAGGTGCGCGAGCTGAACGCGCGCGGCGAGTTGGGCATCCGGGTTCTGGCGGGCATCGAGTGCGACATCCGGCGCGACGGCTCGATGGATCTGGCCGACGATGCGCTGGCGGAGCTGGACCTGGTGATCGGCAGCGTGCACAGCTACATGAACTTGGAGCCGGCGGAAATGACTGACCGGCTGCTGCGCGCGCTGGAGTCGCCGTACCTGCACGTGCTGGGACATCCCAGCGGGCGCTTGCTGTTATCCCGGGACGCCTACGCGTACGATTTCGAGCGCGTGGCTGAGGCGGCCGCCAGGCGCGGTGTATGGCTGGAAATCAACGCCAGCCCGGAGCGCCTGGACCTTTATGATACGCGCCTGCGCCTCGCCAAGGCGCGCGGCTGCCGGTTCGTGATCGCCACCGACGCGCACCATCCGAAGCACCTGGAAAACATGCGCTACGGCGTCACGATGGCCCGGCGCGGCTGGCTGGAGCCCGCGGACGTGCTCAATACGCTATCATGGGAGCAGTTTGCCGCGGCCCTGGCGCGGCGCTGATCCCCGGACATGAAAACATTGCGGGTATCTGTTGTTTTATTGTTCGCCATGTTGCTGCAAGCTTCCGGATTCCGCATCCCAATCGAAAAATACCGCCTGGCCAACGGCATGCGGGTGATTCTGTCGCCGGACAACTCCGCGCCGGTCGTGACCGTGTACCTGATCTATGGGGTGGGGGCGCGCTCCGAATCCAAAGGCCGCACCGGATTCGCCCACCTGTTCGAGCACATGATGTTCCAGGGCTCGGAAAACGCGCCGAAGGGCGAGCACTTCCGGCTTGTGGAATCCAACGGCGGTTCGCTGAACGGCTCCACGCATCCCGACTACACCGATTATTTTGAAGTGCTGCCCTCTAACAAGCTGGCTGTGGCTCTGTGGTTGGAGGCCGACCGCATGCGCGCCCTGGCTATCAACGAGGCCAACCTTCAAAACCAGAAGGAAGCCGTCAAGCAGGAGCGCCGGTTGTCGTTCGACAATCAACCCTACAACACGGCTTTGATCGAGCACTGGCCGAAACTGGCTTTTCGAAATTGGGCCAATTCGCACTCCCTCATCGGCTCTTTTGAAGATCTCGACGCCGCCACGGTGCAAGACGTGGCGCGCTTCTTCAAGACCTACTACGCGCCCAACAACGCTGTGCTGGTGCTGGCCGGAGATTTCGATGCCGCCCAGGCCAAGAAGCTTGTGGAGTCCTACTTCAGCGAGATCCCTCCGCAGCCCCAGCCGCCGCGTCCGGATCTTTCCGAGCCGCCCCAGGGTGAGGCCCGCTGGGAGACGTACCCCGACCGGCTGGCGAAAGTGCCCGCGGTCGTCATCGGGTATCCGGGGCCGCGGCGCCGCTCAGCGGACTACTACGCCCTGGTCATGCTGGATATCGTGCTGACCGGCGGCGACAGCTCGCGCTTCTATCAGAACCTGGTCAAGGGGCGGCAGTCCGTCATCCAGTATGAGGCCAACTTAGGCTGGCCCTTCGCCGGCCCCACCGACTATCTGGATCCGGGTAACTACGCCATGTTCTTTCTGCACCATCCGCAATTCACGGGCAAACAAATCGTAGCCCAAGTTGAGGAGGAAATCGCCAGGGTCCAGAAAGAAGGCGTGCCGGAAAAGGAGCTGGCGCGAGCCCGCACGTTTCTGCGCGCGGGGCGCATCCGCCAACTGGAGAGCACGCGCGCCCGCGCCATGCTGTTGGGTCAGTACGAGCTGCTGGACGGCGACCCTGAGTTGCTGAACACCGAGCTTCCGGCGTTTCTGGGGGTGAGCGGAGAGCAGATTCGCGAGGCCGCACTGCGGTATTTGAGGCCTACCGCGCGCTGCGTGCTGGAGATCGTGCCGGCGCCGGTCGGCGCCAGGCAACGCAAGAGCGGCCCCTCGGCGGCTCCGAGTAAGTCCAAAACCACGAAGGGTAAGTCCCGGTGAGGTTTCTTGCGCTTTTCTGGCTGACGATGATGCTTGAGGGCGAGACGATAGATCGTACCCGGCCGCCGGTGACGACGGACCTGCCGGTCTACAAACTGCCGCCGGTCTCGGAACACCGCCTGGCCAACGGGCTGGAAATCCTGCTGGTCCATGACAACCGCCTGCCGCTGATCCACCTGCGGTTGGGATTTCCCGCCGGGTCCAAGCACGACCCGCCCGGCCTGTGGGGTCTGTCTGAAACCACTGCTGCCCTGCTGATTGAAGGGACGACGAAACGCAGCGCGCGGCAGATAGCCGAACTGGTGACCGAGTTGGGCGGTGCGCTGCGCGCTTACTCCGGCCCTGACGTGCTGCTGATCGAGGGCAGCGTGCTGGCGGAGAATTTCGATCCGTTTCTGGAGTTGACGGCGGACGTGGCGCGTAACGCCAACTTCCCGGAAGACGAAGTCAAACTGCGCAAGCAGAATCGCAAGCAGGAGCTGCTGGCGCAGCGCGCCCAGGCGGATTTTCTGGCCCAACAGAGAATGGCGCAAGTGCTGTTCGGCCTGCATCCCTACGCGCATCAAGAGCCTACTCCCGAGACCATTGACAAGCTGGATCGCGCCGCGTTGTCGGCTTTCCGCGACCGCTACTTGACGCCCGGGCGGGCGGTGCTGGTGCTGGTCGGCGATCTGCCGCCCACCCAGAAGACTCTGAGGATGCTGGAATCCAAGCTGGGCGACTGGCCGTCGAAGCCCGCGCCTGCTCCGCCTGAGGCGCGCCCTCCGGAACCCAAGCGCAGCATTGTGTTGATTGACCGGCCCGGTTCGGTGCAGGCCGACTTGCGCATCGGGCGGCTGGCGGTCACGCGCCGCGACCCGGATTACTTCCCGCTGTTGGTGGCCAACACGATTCTGGGAGGCGGCGCCAGCTCGCGGCTGTTCATGAACATTCGCGAGAAGCAAGGTTTCGCTTATGACGCCCACAGCGCAGTGAACGCCCTTGAGGAGGCCGGCACGCTGGAGGTCGTCACCCAGGTGCGCAACGAGGTGTTGGGCGAGGCTGTCCAGGCGGTCCTGGCGGAGATGAGGCGCATTGCCGGCGAACCGGTGTCGGCCGACGAACTGGCGGCCACCCGGAATTACCTGAGCGGGGTTTTCGTGATCCGGCTGGAAACCCAGCAGGCGCTGGCCGGCCAGTTGGCGATGACGCGGCTGCTGGGGTTGCCGCTGGACTACCTGGAGCAGTACACCCTGCGGGTGCGGGCGGCGGATGCCGATCAGGTTCGTGCGGCGGCTGCACGCTATATTTCGCCGGAGCAGGCGGCGATCGTGGTTGTAGGAGACGCCGCCAAGATTCGTCCGGCGCTGGAAAAATTCGGCCAGGTGCTTCAGGAAGAGGCCCCATGAACAGGCTCTCCTCAAGGACCCTCTGCCGGACCAAGCTCTTCACGGTCACCGAGGAGCATGTACGCGAGCCGGGCGGAGTTCAGGTGCGGCGGGTGGTTGTGCGGCACGGTCCTTCGGCGGTTATGATCCCGGTGGACGAAAAGGGGCGTGTCTTGCTAGTGCGCCAGTTCCGTCTTCCGGCCGGTAGGGCGATCTGGGAACTGCCCGCGGGGCGCGTCAACGCGGGCGAGACCCCGCTGGCCGCCGCCCGCCGAGAGCTGCTGGAAGAAACCGGTTACCGTGCGCGCCGCTGGAAGAAGTTACTCAGTTTTTATCCGACTCCGGGTTATGACACCGAGCGCATGCATCTGTTTCTGGCGAGCGATCTGATTCCGGGGCAGGCGCGTACGGATGAGGATGAACGCATCCGCTGCCGCTGGTTCACGCGCCGGCAGATCGAGAGCTGGCTCCGAGCCGGACGGATCCAGGACGGTAAGACCCTGGTGGGCTTGCTGCTCTGGCAGCGGCTGGAATGAAAACGGCCGCCGGGCTTCAATCGGCCGGCGGCTTTTCCGGCTCCAGATACTTCTTCAGCCAGGCGAACAGTTCCTGGAACAGATAGCGGTTGTTCTCGCCTTTAAGAACCCAGTGGTTCTCGTCGGGGAAAACCAGCAACTTGCAGGGGACCCGAAGGCGCTGGAGCAGTTTGTAAATTTCCAAGCCTTGAGATATGGGCACACGAAAATCCTGCTCGCCGTGCGAGATGAACATGGGCGTACTGAAGTTCTTGGCGTAACGAAAAGGATTCTGGTCCTGCCACTGTGCGCCACCCTCCCAAGGCGGACTGCCGAACCGGCGCTCCCAGAAGTAACCGCCGTCGGTGGTTCCCCACATGGACTCGTTGTTGGTTAAACCGGCATGGTTGAAAATCGTGCGGTAACGGGTGGTGTTGCCCTCCATCCAGTTGGCCAGATAGCCGCCGTAACTGGCGCCGCCGGCCGCCTGCCGCGACCCGTCTATGAAGGGAAAGCGCCGGATCGCCTCATCGGCCGCCTCGTTGATTTCCGTGGCCGGACCTCGCAACGCGTCCCGGTTGATGGCGTCGGCGAACTCTTCGCCGAAACCGCTGGATCCGGTGTAGTTGGTCATCAAGACCACATAGCCCGGCGAGGCGAGGTAGTGGAAATTCCAGCGGATGAAGAACTGGTCTTTCCACATGTTATGCGGGCCGCCGTGCATGAACACCAGCAAGGGGTACTTCTTGGATTCGTCGAAAGCCGGCGGCAGCACGATCATGTTGTGGATGCGCCGGCCGGTGGAGGCGTTGAACCAGAACTGTTGTGGCGGCCGCCAGTCAATGCGCGAGGCGCGCTCGGCAGTGAAAGAGGTGAGCGCGTGATGCTTGCCGGCCGCCGGATCCACCCGGACCACCTCCGGGGGCTCGACCATGCTGGTGTAGTTGGCGATCAACGCCAGTTGCGCCGCCTTCTCGGCGATTACAAGGTTCGAATAGCAACCCCGCGAGATTGGGAAAGCCGGTTTGACCTCGCCGCCCGCCGCCGGCAACAGGAAGATCTTGTCGTGGCCGTGTTCCTCGGCGCTCAGGTAGACGGTGCGGCTGTCGGGCGTGAAAGCGAAGCTGTCCACAGAACGATCGAAGCCCGCAGTCAAGATCTTCGGGCTGCCGGAAGGCGGCCAGGGCAGCATCGCCAGGCGGCGAAGGCTGTAAAGCTGCTTTTCATCGCGCCGGGTGTGCAGCATGTAGAGCGCCTGTCCGTCGGGCCGGAAGGCGGGCTGCGAGTAGCTGTCGCGTCCGGAGGTCAACGGCTCCGGCTCGCCGCCCGAAGCCGGAATCCGGTAGATGTGGAGGCTGGAAAAGTCGTAAGCCTCGACGTTGCGATTCCGCGTGGCGGCGAACACGATGCTCCGGCCGTCAGGCGCCCATTCGGCCTGTAGATTCTCCTCGCCTCCCATGCCCCCGCTGGAGCCGCCGAAACCCGGTTCGGCGGCCAGTCTGGTTCCGGCTAGCAGGTCGCGGGCCCGGGTGCCGGGTTCGAAGGTCTGCACGAAAATGTGCGGCCGACGCTCCTCCAGCCAGCGATCCCAGCGGCGGATGGGAAAGCTTTCGTAGACGCGTACGTTGTAGCGTCGCTGCTTGCGTTCCTCAAGTGCCTTCTTGTTGGCGGCGTCATCGGCGGCGCCCGGAAACACGTGGCTTTGAAACAGCAGAGCCTGCCCGTCGGGACGCCAGCGCGGTGAGGAAGCTCCCGTCGAAAGCGAGCTGACGCGCACGGCCTCGCCGCCCTCGAGCGACAGAACGTAGACTTGCGGCGCGTCATCTCCCTCGCGCTTGGCCACGAAGGCGATGCGGGTTGAGTCCGGCGACCAGGCGACGTCGGTTTCGGGTCCGCGCGTGGCCGTCAACCGGCGGGGCCGAGCGCTGCCATCGGCCGGCACGATCCACAAATCCGACACCTGCTTGCTGTCGTCGTAGGCCGGTTCGACGACCGAAACCACCACCCACTTGCCGTTGGGGCTGACGGCGGGCGCACCCACGCGCGGCATCAGCCAGACGTCCTCATGCGTGATGGGCGCATTGCCGGCCTGGGCGGTCCAGCAAAAAGCCAACAGCAAAAGCCAACGCATCATGCGATGGAGTATAGCAGAGGCGAGCCGAGACGCCGCTGCCTGCGGGCCGGGCTAAAATAGAGCTCGAACGAGTATTGCTCAGGGAGGGTCCGATGCAGATCCCGTCCGACCATCCTCTGCGCAAACTGTTCCGCGAGTTGGTTGTCCGCCGCTACTACGGCGACGCCCAGGTCCGCGACGCCGATATTGCCCGCTACGTGTCCGAGCTGCTGGTGGAGTTTGCCCACGTGCGCAATCTTTACAAGATTCGAGATGCGCGCGGCCGGCGCCTGGAGGACGTCGGCCTGATGCTGATCGAATCCAACCCCCTGCTGGAGGCTCGCTCGTTCGACCGCGAGCGAGAGGTGCGCAAGCACATAGGCGACTACACGTTGTTTCTCTCCGGCCTGTTCCCGGAATACGTAGCCTCGCTGCCCCGTCGCGGCCTTCGCCTGGACGCTTTTGTGGACTACCTGAAGGCGGGCAAAGAGTCCTACCGCATAGTCTCCTGCTTCGACCAGTTTGAGTACCGCGACGAAGCTCCTCTTTTCCGCCGGCTCTCGGAGACCTTCGAGCTGTGCGTATTCGGGCTGAACTTGGTGAAGCAGGATCTGGAGCGCATGCGGCAGGATTACTACCGTCGCTGGCGGAGCGCTCTGGCCGGGACGGACCCCTCCGCGCCTCTGTTGTGATACATTTTCCAGCATGAAATTTCGGCGAATCGCTGTTGCGGCTCTGCTGGCTCAGGCGGCTTGGCCCCAGGTGTTCACTTTCACTCGCGAGCAGATGATCCGCTACACCGAGAAGAATCCTTACGAACGGTTCGAAGACGGGCGCCCCAAAGTGCCGGATGCTGTGCTGGAGCGCTTCAAGGAGCTGACTTCGGAAGAGGTTTGGGCGGCCCTGCCTAAGCCGGATTACGCCAACCAGTACGAAGACGGCTGGCAGATTCTGCATCCCGGCAAGAAGCTGGTGGGCCGCGCCGTGACCGCGCAGTTCATGCCTTTCCGCGCCGACGTCGCGCAGGTGGCCGAGGCGGAGGGCAAGGCCCGGTTTGGCGGTCGCAGTCCCAACCAGCGCGTCATTGACCTGTTGCAGACCGGCGACGTGATAGTGGTGGATCTGTTCGGCAAGATCGAGGACGGCACCTTCGTGGGTGATAACCTGGCCACTTATATTCAGGCCGCCACTCGCACCGGCATAGTTATTGACGGCGCCATTCGTGATCTGGAAGGAATCTTCCCGCTGGGCATGCCGGCGTACATACGCGGGGCGCATCCCAGCGCCATACGCAACGTGATGCTGACCGGCTATAACACTCCGGTGCGCATCGGCAAGGCCACTGTGATGCCGGGCGATGTGGTGTTCGGGGATCGTGAGGGCGTATGGTTCATTCCCCCGCACCTGGTGGAAAAGGTGCTCGCCACGGCCGAGCGCACGCGCATCCATGATGAGTGGACGCAGGAAAAGCTGCGCAGCGGCAAGTACAAATCCAGCGAGATTTACGGCAGCCCCACGGATCCCGCGCTCAAGAAAGAGTACGAGGAGTATCTCAAGAGGCGGTTGGAAGAGAGGAGGTCTGCCAAGCCATGAGCCGCCGGACGCTTGCGGGCGAACTGGCGGCTGAGTTTCTGGGCACGCTGATCCTGCTGGCCTTTGGCGCGGGCTCATGCGCCATGGTGGCTCTGTTCGGCAAGGGCGTGCCCGGTGAAGTGGTCTACGGCGGCTGGACCACGATCACGCTGGGTTGGGGCTTGGGCGTGGCCTTTGCAGTGTGGGTAGCGGGGCGGATCAGCGGCGCGCACTTGAATCCGGCGGTCACCGTAGCCCTGGCGGTCTTTCGAGGCTTCCCCTGGCGAAAGGTATTACCTTACTCGCTGGCTCAAACAGCCGGGGCTTTCGCCGGGGCGGGCTTGGTGTTCATCAACTACCGGCCGGCGTTCGCAAAGGCGGATCCCCTGCTGGAACGCACGGCGGCGATCTTTACGACTTTCCCCGCGTTTCCCGGCCAGCCGAGCGCGGGGTTTGTGGATCAAGTCTTGGGGACCGCCTTGCTGTTGCTGCTGGTATTCGCCATAACGGACGAGCGTAACCAGCTCCCGGCGGCGAACCTGATGCCGCTGATGATCGGATTGGTGGTGGTGGCTATCGGCTGTGCCTTTGGGTCCTTGCACGGCTACGCCATCAACCCTGCGCGCGACCTGGGCCCGCGATTGATGACCGTGCTGGCTGGGTTCCGGCACAACGGCCTGACTGACGGAAGCGGTGTCTGGTGGGTGCCCATCGCCGGGCCGATGCTCGGGGGTCTGTTAGGGGCTTGGGTTTACGAGGCCGGCATCCGGCGGTTTCTGCCCTCGGGTTCGGAAGCATTCGGCTGAGCGCCCTCGGGGGCGTAGTTCACGATATAATGAGAATCTGCCGGCGGTGCGGGCGAGGGCGGACGCATGTTTTTGAACGTTCAGGAGTTGCAGCTCCGGAAGCTCCCGATCGCCCAGGTTTTCCAGCCAGGTGCGATTGATTTTTTCGACCCTCAGCTCCGCCAAGTCAGTGACTTGGAGATTACCGGGTCGGCCGAGCTAAAACCGGCTACCATGGAGATACAGGTACGGGGCCGGCTGACGGTGCACATGGAGGCCGATTGCGACCGGTGCCTGGAGGCGGCGCTGTTCCCGATTGCGGTGGACTTCGACCTGATCTATCGGCCGCTGCCGACAACGCTGGCGGAGGAGGTAATACTCTCCCGAGAGGAGACCGAGATCGGCTTCTACCGGGGGTTAGGGTTGGAACTGGCGGATGTGGTCCGCGAGCAGGTCCTGCTGGCCCTGCCCATGCAGCGGATTTGCCGGCCGGACTGCCGGGGAATTTGCCCGGTTTGCGGGCAGAACCGCAATCTTGTAGCCTGCACTTGCCGGTGTGGCTGGCAAGACGATCGCTGGGCCGCCCTGCGCGATCTTTAGCTGCTGGGGCGCACAACAATTGGTAGTTTAAACTGATAGGTAAAAGGGAGTTATGCCAAATCCAAAAAGACGGCATTCTCAGGCCCGTACGAACAAACGCCGGGCGCATGACGCTTTGCGAGCAGCGGGTCTGGCGGAGTGCCCGAACTGTCATGAACCCAAGCTGCCGCACCGGGTCTGTCCGCACTGCGGTCAGTACAAGGGCCGCGAAGTAATTGAGGTGACCACGGAATAATTCTGAGCCGGCTATGATCACGATCGCTGTGGACGCCATGGGCGGCGACCACGCCCCTGACGCGGAGGTGGAGGGGGCCATCCGCGCAGCTAAGACGCTGGGCGTGGAGGTCCTGCTGGTGGGGCCGCAAGACCTGCTGGCCGGCGAGTTGGCTCGCCGCGACGGTGCGCGCGGATTGCCCATACGCATCGTCCACGCCAGCGAGCGAGTGACCATGCGCGACAGCGTGGCCAGTGCGGTGCGCGCCAAGCGCGACAGCTCGATTCGTGTGGCGGCGCGGCTGGTTCGCGACGGTCAGGCGCAGGGTCTGGTCTCCGCAGGCAATACCGGGGCCGTCATGGCCACCGCCAAGATGGTGCAGGGCGTGGTGCGCGGAGTAGACCGGCCGGCTCTGGCCTCCGCCTTCCCGACGCTGACCGGCGCGCCGGCGGTGATGATTGACGTGGGCGCCAACGTGGATTGCAATCCCCGGATGCTGGCCCAGTTCGCCTTGATGGGCGACATTTATTCCCGCGTGGTTTTCCGCACCGAACGGCCGCGGGTGGGCCTGCTGTCCATTGGCGAAGAGGAACACAAGGGCAACGAGCTCACGCGCAACGCCGCGCCCTTGCTGAGGAGCCTGCCGCTGAATTTCATCGGCAACGTCGAGGGCCGCGATGTATACACGGGCGCCGCCGACGTAGTGGTCTGCGACGGCTTCATCGGCAACGTGGCCTTGAAAGTCAGCGAAGGCATGGTGGACGTCATCACGCACTTGCTGGAGCGCTCGCTGAAAGCCACTTTGAAGCGGAAGGTGGGCTACGTACTTTCCCGCAACGCCTACAAGGATTTCCGCAAGCGTGTAGACTATTCCGAGTACGGCGGCGCGCCGCTGCTGGGGGTGCGCGGCGTAGTGATAATCTGCCACGGGCGGTCCAACGCGCACGCGATAAAGAACGCAATCCGGGTGGCGGCGGAGCTGGCCGGCGCCAACATTGACCGCCGCTTGGAAAACGAGCTGCGTTCGATGCCCGGAACGCTGTTACCGGTCGGCAAGTGAGAGCATCTGAAAAAGGGTGAAGTGGGCGCCTCTTGCTTTGTTGCTGTCGCTGGCGGCCGGCCGGACGCTGTGGCCGCAGCCCCTCAACCCTGTTCACTGGTCGCTCTCGGTTGAGCCGCGCGTGGCTCGGCCCGGCTCGCGGATTCTGGCCCGCCTGGCGGCGCGCATGGACCCGGGCTGGCACCTTTATTCACTGACTACTCCGCGCCCGCCGATCGCCACGACGGTACAGCTCGCGCCCAATCCGGCGATAGAGCAATGGCAGGTCTACCAACCGCAGCCCACGCGCAAGCTGGATCCCAACTTCAACACCGAGACAGAAACCTTCGAGGGGGAGGTTACCTTTCTGTTGGAGATCCGATTGGCGGCCGGCGCCTCCACGGGCCCGGTGGAACTGGTCGCACAGCCGCGCTTTCAAGCTTGCGATGATGCTCAGTGCCTGCCGCCGCGGCGAGTGAGCGTCAGCGCGAGATTCGCCGTGGACCCTGCCGCCAGAGCAGTGGAGCCGGTGATACCGGCCAGCTACCGCGCCGCGGGCGCCGCAAGCCCCTCTGCGCCGCCCAGATCGTCGGCTGAGCCTCTCAGTGCTTCGGGCGAAACGCGGACCCTGCCGGTATTTGTGCTGGTGGCCGTCGGATTTGGACTGGCGGCGGTCTTCACGCCCTGCGTGTTCCCGATGGTGCCGATAACGGTTTCCTTCTTTTTGAACAAGCCGGCGGCAGGGAGGGCAAGAGCCTTATTCGAGGCCGCGGTGTTTTCGCTCGGCATCATTGTGTTGTTCACGGCCCTGGGCCTGCTGGTGACGGCGCTGGTGGGCCCGTTCGGCATCGTGCAGCTCGGCTCCAGCCCCTGGGTTAACGGCTTCATCGCCGCCGTATTCCTGGCTTTCGGTTTCAGCCTACTTGGCGCATTTGAGCTGACGATCCCTTCGGGAGTCCTGACCGGTTTGGACCGGCTTTCGCGTAGCGGCGGCCTGCTGGGCGTCTTGTTGATGGGCTTGACCTTCTCGCTAACCGCATTCGCCTGCGTGGGGCCGTTCGTCGGCACGCTGCTGGCGGCCTCGCTGGCGGAAGGGGGTTGGAAGCCTGCCGTGGGGATGCTAGGCTTCGCCGCCGGACTGGCAGCGCCGTTCTTCTTGCTGGCTTTGTTTCCCTCCTACCTGGCTCGCCTGCCGCGCAGCGGCGGATGGATGGAGCGCGTCAAGGTCGTGCTGGGTTTCTTGATCTTGGCTGCGATGTTCAAGTATCTGAGCGCCGCCGACAAGGTGCTCGGATGGAACCTGCTTACGCGCGAGCGATTCCTGGCTGCCTGGATCGTGCTGTTCGGCCTGGCGGGACTATACCTACTCGGTCTGGTTCGCCTGCCGGGGGTCAAGCCGGAGGAGCCCTTGGGCGTGACGCGGCTGCTGGTGAGTGCAGGTTTGCTGGTGTTTGCAGTGAGCCTTATTCCGGGCATGTTCGGCGCCCGCCTGGGAGAACTGGACGCTTACGTGCCCGCGCCTTCCGAGCAAGGGTTCTCCGCAAGCGTGTCTCAACGCGGGCCGCAGTGGATGAAGAACCAGTACGAGAACGCGTTGTCCAAAGCCCGGCAGGAAGGCAAGCCGTTGTTAGTCAGCTTCACCGGTTACGCCTGCACGAACTGCCAGTGGATGAAGGCCAACATGTTCACGCGGCCGGAAATCGCCGCGGCGCTGGAGCGATTCGTATTGCTTGAGCTGTACACCGACGGCGCCGACGGCGACTCCCAGCGCAACCAGCGGCTGCAAGAGTCACGCTTTGGGACCGTAGCCATTCCGTTCTACGCCATTGTTTCCCCGGACGAAAAGGTAATCGCGACCTTCGCCGGGCTGACCCGCGATGCTTCGCAGTTCTTGCGGTTCCTGCGCGTCGCCGGGAGCTGAGCGACGCCTTACGCCGGCGGCTTGTTGCGGTGAGGCTCGGCCGGGATAGTATGGAGGCATGGCAGCGGAAGCCGCCGGCGGGTTTTGCATCCTGGTAGTGGATGATGAAGAAGGCGCGCGCCTGGCCTTGCGTCGGATGCTGGAGAGCGCCGGTTACCGGGTGCTGGAAGCTCCCAACGGGCGCGTGGCGTTGAACCTGTGTCACAGCCGGCATGTGGATCTGGTTATCACCGACATCTTTATGCCGGAGCAAGAAGGCATGGAGACGATCCGCGCTTTGCGGCGGGAGCTTCCCGGCGTGAAGGTGGTGGCGGTCTCGGGCAAGGCTTCGGAAGTGTACATGAAGACGGCGAAATTGCTGGGGGCGGAAGCTACGCTGGAGAAACCTCTGCGCATGGAGAGCCTGTTAGAGACCGTACGCTCACTTCTGCGAGGGCAGCCGGAAAGCTGAGGGCGGCAACTCTTGGGCCGGATTCCGAATCCAGTGAAGTATGGAGCGACGACACTCACCGCCGGTCCCGCTTGTCACCATAGGCGGCGCCACAGGGTTATCGGAGCCTGAACCGTTCGTGGATCCCGTCTGCCGGATGCGGGTGGATCCGCACACCGCACCCGGTTATGACTACCGGGGGCGCACTTACTACTTCTGTTGCACGCACTGCCTGGAGAAGTTCCGGGCGTCTCCCGGCAGTTACCTGGGCGCCGGGCCAAGTGCGGCGCCCCGGGGCGCGCGGGGCGGCCCGTACACCTGTCCCATGCACCCGGAAGTGCGCCAAGACGGCCCGGGCTGCTGCCCGGACTGCGGCATGGCGTTGGAACCGGCCGGCGTTACAACCGAAAGCGACAACTCAGAGCTGGCTGCAATGAGCCGCCGGTTTTGGGTGAGCGCGCTGCTTGCCGCCCCTGTAGCGCTGCTGGCGATGGCGGAAATGCTGCTGCACATGGAGCTGCCGGCCCCCGGTTCGGGGGGCTGGCTACAGCTCACTCTCTCGACGCCCGTGCTGTTGTGGGGCGGCTGGCCGTTGTGGGTGCGGGCCTGGCGATCGCTGCGGCGACGCCGCTTGAATATGTTCACCCTTATCGCCCTGGGAACGGGTGCGGCATATCTGTCCAGTGTGGCCGCCGTGTTGGCGCCGGATGCTTTGCCGACATCCTTCCGCATGCACAACGGGCGGGCGCCGGTTTATTTCGAAGCCGCAGTGGGCATTGTGACGCTAGTGTTGTTGGGACAAGTGCTGGAACTGCGGGCGCGCCGCCGCACCGGAGCCGCCTTGCGGGCGTTGCTTGATTCCGTGCCTGACAGCGCGCTTGTGGTGCGTGACGACGGCAGCGAGCAGGCCGTTCGGCTTGAGCAGGTGCGGGTCGGCGACAGGCTGCGCGTGCGTCCGGGCGAAAAGATCCCCGTGGACGGGACCCTGCTGGAGGGCTCAAGTTTTGTGGACGAATCGCTGGTGACCGGCGAGCCGGTCCCGGTTGAAAAGGTGCCCGGATCGAAGCTGACGGGCGGCACTCTGAACGGATCAGGCAGCTTCCTGATGCGAGCCGAGCGAGTGGGATCGGAGACCCTGCTGGCGCGCATAGTGGCCTTGGTGGCGGAGGCTCAGCGCAGCCGCGCGCCCATCCAGCGACTGGCCGACAGGCTGGCGAGCTACTTTGTGCCCGCAGTGGTGCTGGCGGCGGCAATCACGTTTGCGGCTTGGGCGACGCTGGGGCCCGAACCGCGCACGGCGCATGCGCTGGTGAACGCGGTGGCGGTGCTGATCATCGCCTGTCCCTGCGCTCTGGGCCTGGCTACCCCGATGGCGGTGATGGTCGGGACAGGACGGGGCGCCAGGGTGGGCGTGCTGGTTCGCAACGCGGAGGCGCTAGAAGCACTGGAGCGAGTGGACACGCTGGTGGTAGACAAGACCGGCACCCTTACCGAGGGCAAGCCGCGGCTGAGCGTTGTAGAGAGCGCCGGGAGGTTGAGCCCTGATGAGATCTTGGGACTGGCCGCGGGTTTGGAGCGCTTCAGCGAGCATCCACTGGCAGAGGCCGTCGTCGCGGCGGCGCGGCAGAGAAATATCAACGCCGAGCAAGCCGCAGCCTTCGAGTCAAAGAGCGGGCGGGGACTGGTGGGGGTAATCCGGGGCCGGCGCGTGATGCTGGGCAGTCGCGCCTGGATGGGCGAAGCCGGAATTGACACGCGGCCACTGGCTGCACGCGCCGACGATTTGGCGGAGCGTGGCCACAGCGTCATGTTCTTGGCCGTGGACGGGCGCTTGGAAGGATTGCTGGCGGTCGCTGATCCCATCAAGCAATCCGCGCGCGAGACGATCGGTCTGTTGCGCCGTGAGGGTGTCCGGCTGGTAATGCTCACCGGCGATACGCGCGCGGCTGCAATGGCGGTCGCCGGGGAATTAGGTATCCAGGACGTGAAGGCGGAGGTGCTGCCGGAGGCCAAACTGGAGGAGATCCGCCGTCTTCAACAGCAGGGCCGGTTCGTGGCCATGGCGGGTGACGGCGTCAATGATGCGCCGGCGCTGGCCCAGGCGCAGGTGGGGATCGCTATGGGCACCGGCGCCGACGTGGCGATGGAAAGCGCCGCGGTGACCTTGGTCAAGGGTGATTTGCGGGGCGTGGTGCGCGCCTTGCGGCTGAGTCGCGCCACCATGCGTACGGTCCGCCAGAATCTTCTTCTGGCCTTTGCTTACAACCTGGCCGCGGTGCCGGTCGCCGCCGGCGCGCTTTACCCATCTTTCGGCCTACTGCTCAGCCCGGTGGTTGCTGCCGCCGCTATGACTTTCAGTTCCCTGTCGGTGATTCTGAACGCGCTGCGGCTTAATCGGGCGCCTCTGTGAGAGGCTTGGTTAAGGCAGGCGGCCTAGCGGCCAGCGACGCCCGGGCATCGGCAGGGGCTGGTGTTTGGGTTTTTCCACCGGGCCACCGCCGGATGAGACGCGCCCCGGGTGCCAGGCTTGGTGGCTGAAATCCAGCTCTTCCTCGGTGAAGCTGATCGGGCGGTCCAGGACCATCTCGATAGTGGAGCCCTTGGCCAGCACCACGTCAGGACCGCGGGAAAGCAACACGCCCATCATGCCGGCCGCCGCCCCGGCGGCCGCGCCGATTCCGGCGCCCATTCCCGTGCGGCCCGCGGCGTGCCCCGCGATAACTCCTACTGAGGCGCCCGTGGCGGTTGCCTCGCCCACCGTGCGGGCGTCGCCGCCTTTGTTGCCTTCGCTGCGGACCTTGCCTTCGCTGCGATCCAGTTCTTCGCTGCCCCGTCCGTCCAGCCCGCCGAGGCGGGCCCGGAAATCGCGGGTCACGCCGTTGGGAAGGGTGAGCGAATCGAATCGCAGGTAAATCTCACCGCGCCCCTTGACGCGGCCGGGACGCTTCACCTGAGTGATTGTGCCGGCCACGTAGCTGCCTGGGGGAATGACCACGCGCCCGTCAACCAGGATGGGGAAGACGGTTTCCAAGTATACGCGGTCGCCTTCGGCAGAGTTCTTGGTGCTCACGCTGTTGATCAGGCTTAACGGCACACGTGTGCCGGGTTGCAAGACATATTGGGCGGAAGCCGCTTCTTCAACCTTGCGCCAGCCCGAGGGCGCGTTTCCAGATTGGGCTTCCTGCGCCGCCGCCCAGGCCGCAAGCATCAGCAAAGCTACGAAGAAACGCCCCATGATCGGCTCCTTCCCCATTCTAGCTTCCTACCCGGTTAAACGCTCCGGAGGCGCGGCAAGTTGCGCGGCGCCGGGGGCCGTTAAGGCCCGGTACTCACACACAAGCGCAATCCCGCCGGGCTTGGCTCGCCGGCCACCACGATGCGGATTTCCGGATCGGGGTCTAAGGTTTCCGGCAGCCGCAAATTGATCTGGTACAAACCGGCGAAGCCGGGAGTCACTCCCGCGTACGCGATGCGCGAGGAGTCCACCGGAGTGCCGTTCAGCAGCACCTGAAGCTGTTGCCACTTCGCAATACGGGCAGCCTCGCGAGGGATTTCAGGATAGGCCACGTTGGGCGTGGTTCGGCCCAGGCCCGTGGCGAACAAGATGATATCCTCGCCCGGCCGGGCGGGGTCGTCTTTGCTTATCAGCCGCCAGTTGGCGTGCGTGGCTATGACGGTTCGGCTGTCGGTTTGGAAAAGCGCCGGGGCGCTTTCGCGCAAAGGCAAGCGCACTGATGGGCCGTGGCGACCGTCCAGGGTGACGATGACGTTGACTTCGGTAGGGAATGTTGCCCCACTGTTGTAAGGGATCAGGAAATTGATCTGCTCCGGCGAAACGTAATACAACTGAGCCGGCAGCCCATCTATCAGCACGCGCACGCCGTCCAGCTCGGTAGGCAGCGAGTTGGCGCGGATATCCCTTTCTGCCACCGCGCGTCTGGAGTATGCCAGCCCGGATCCGTAAAGCGAAGCAATAGCGTAGGGGGCCAGCGGTCCCGGGCTGTTGCTGGCCGCGTTGACGATGCCGGCCGCCGAGTAGGAGGGCGCCTCTCGTCTTTCGCCGCCCCCGGCCCACAACCAAGACCCGAAGGCCAGCGCAGCCGGCAGCCACCGGGCGGCGCCCATGGGTCATTCCTATTTTAGCGCCTTAGGGGTGCCTTGCCTATCCCCTCTCGGGCGGGGACGTGAGGCCGGCAATCGGCCCGCAATCGGCAGAGGGGCAGCCTGCTAACAATGCTTGTCTTGGGCGTATCTGAAGCCGCACCGGGGCGAGTGTCGGCTGGGCAGCAGGGCCGCGGCGATCCGCCGGGCCGGGCTAGGCTATCCTGGCATAAGTGCGCATCCCGATTTACCAGATTGACGCCTTCGCCAACCGGCTGTTTGCCGGCAACCCGGCGGCGGTCTGCCTGCTTGATGAATGGCTGCCTGATGAGCAACTCGGCGCCATAGCGGCCGAGAATAATCTCTCGGAGACCGCTTTCCTGGTCGCGCGCGAGGAGGAGTACGAACTGCGCTGGTTCACGCCGGCGGTGGAAGTGGACCTTTGCGGGCACGCCACGCTGGCCGCGGCTTACGTGGTCTTCAACTACCTGCGGCCCTCCGCGAGCCTGGTGAGCTTCCGCACGCGCAGCGGGCTGTTGGCCGTCAGCCGCCGGCAAGATTGGCTCGAGATGGACTTCCCGGCCCGGCCTGCCGCGCCCGCCGAGGCGCCCGCCGGCCTGGTGCAAGCGCTCGGCTGTCGGCCGCGAGAAATCTGGAAGGCCCGCGACTACATGGCCGTCTGCGAGACCGAGGACGAGGTGCGCGGCTTGACGCCGGACATGGCGGCCCTGGCGCAGGTGGACATGTTCGCTGTGATCGTTACCGCGCCGGGCCGGGACGTAGACTTCGTGTCACGCTTCTTTGCGCCTGCCGCCGGCGTAGCCGAGGACCCGGTCACCGGCTCGGCTCACTGCACGCTGGCGCCGTACTGGGCGGCCCGGTTGGGCAAGCGGTGCTTAAAGGCGCGGCAGCTTTCGCGGCGCGGCGGCGAGTTGATCTGCGAGTTGCGGGACGAGCGGGTCATCATGCGCGGGCAAGCGGTGCGGTACCTGGAAGGTTTCATTTACTTGTAAGGCGCCGCAGGGCGAGGAGAGCGACGGCATGTGGATCAACCTTGCATTGTTGGTTACGCTTCAGGGCGAGACCGTGCTGCCAGGGGCCGCGGCCGTGGCCGTCAGCCCGCAGGGTGAGCCTTTCATTTCGACCACCCCATCGGGAGGCGGCATCGCCCACTGGATGGCAGGAGGCGCTTGCAAGTGGTTCGTAAAGACCGGCGGGCGGCCTCAAGGACTGGCTTTTGACGCGGCGGGCAACCTGCTGGTGGCCGACGCCGGCCGGCGCGCCGTGCTCAAGGTGACGCCGTGGCGCGCCGTTTCCATCGTCGCTGAGCGCTGCGACGGGACTGCGGTCGAACCGGGCGACGTGGCGCCGGCGCCGGACGGGCGGATTTACGTCAGTGATACCGCCGGGGGGCGCGTCTGCGAGCTCCAGCCGGGAGGCCAGATGAAAGCTGTGGCCACGAACCTGAGCCGCCCGCGCAGCCTTGCAGTAGGCGCAGACGGTCGCCGGCTGTTTGTCGCCGACAACGACGGCCGGATTTGGCTCATGGACAGCCTCGGGCGTGATCGCCGCCTTCTTGCCCGCTTCGAGGCTCCGGCGCGACCGACGGGCATGGCGCTGGACGAAGAGGGCAATCTTTACGTGGCGCTGGCGGGCGCGGCGCAGGTGGTCGTGCTGAACCCCGGCGGACAGCGGCTGAAGTCGTACTCGCTCCCCGGCCCGGAAGTTACCGACGTGGCCTTCGGCGGCACGGACCTCGACACTCTGTACGTCACGGAGGCTTCGGCGGGCGCTCTGCACAGATTCCCGGCCCTGCGGCGCTCGCAGCGCCTGCCCTGGGAGCCTGACGCTTCACTGCTGATCACGTATCCGCCGGACGGGGCCATTGTGAACCGTCACGACGGTCAACTCACGGGCGGCGGCCTGCTGATCAGCGTCGAGGGACGGTGCAGCGGCGCGGGCCAGATAAGCGTCAACGGACGACGAGTAGCGGTGGGTAACGGACGGTTCCGGACCTCCCTGATCTTACGGGACCGCGAGACTCGCATCACTGCCGAAGCGCCGGACGGGCGCCGCGACAGCGTCACCGTGCTGTGGGATCGCGATTCGTTTCCGCGGTACCGTGTTTCGACCGACGACAACATCCGTTTCTTGGCCGACATTGCACGCAATGCCGGTCGCTATCGCTCGATCTTCGACAACCCTTATCTGGCGTTCTGGCGCCAGATGCACCGCCGCTACGGAACCAAGATTCACCACAACATCTATTACGAGACCGAAGGCTTCAATCTGTCGCAGATGCCCGAAACGTTTCGCGACGAGTGGCGCGCCAACGCTCACTGGATGCGCCTGACTTTCCACGCTCGCGCCAACGATCCCGACCGGCCCTATCTGTACGCCTCCGCGGATCAGATCCGCGAGGACTACCGCCAGGTGGTGCGCGAGATCCGCCGCTTTGCCGGAGAGGAACTTCTGAGTCCTGTCACCACCATACACTGGGGCGCTCTTACGCTGGCCGGCGCACGCGCCTTGCGAGAAGAAGGAGTTCGCGTAATGGTCGGCTACTTCGAGGAGCGTGAAGGACTGCCGCGGGTCTCATACTACCTGTCCGTCCCGCAGTGGCGGCACTTGCTGGCGCGGGATTACTGGAAAGACATGCGCGAGGACCTGTTTTTTGTCCGGCACGATCTGGTCATCAACACCGTGCCCCTGGAGGGCATCGCACCGCATCTGGAACGCGTAGCAGGCGATCCGCACCAGGCTGAAGTGATGGAGCTGATGATACACGAGCAATATTTCTACCCCGATTACGTGGCCTACCAGCCCGACTTTCGCCAGCGCGTCGAGCAGGCCATCCGCTGGGTGAGCGAGCGCGGATACCGGCCCGTTTTTTACGAAGAGGGCTTTCTCGGCGCCCGTGACCGTTGAAGAAGGCAGAGCGTCATAGCGGCGCCTCCCATACGCGCACTCCGAAGCGACTAAGGAAAATCGGGATCTGCCGGTAGCGAGGGTTTTCGGACTCGATCTCGCGGATCATTGCCCGTTTGGCGGCGCGATCCGCGGTGCTGAGTATGGTCACCGAACCGCCCGCGCCCCCGGCGCCGTTGACCTTCCATCCCAGCGCGCCGTAAGCGCGTGCGATCTCGATAATGCGCCGGTGATGCTCGCCCACCAGATCCGGGTGCAATGCGGCCTGGGCGTCGGTGTTTTCGATCATCGCTCGGCCCAGGGCCGCGAAGTCGCCGGCGTAAAGCGCATCGCGAGACTTCTCCGCCGTGCGGCGCAAGGGCTCAAGCTTGCGCGCCGCCGGGCCGGCCGCCTCCAGCTCCCGAATCACCATCTTGTGCACTTGCGAGGAGACGTGCGTCTCGCCCGCGAATATGAGCGAGAGCCGTGCCTCCAGTTCCCACCAGATCGAATCCGGCACCCGGATCGGACTGACTGCCGCGTAGGGGTACCGGAACATTTCGATGTAATTTACGCCGCCATAAGCTGAGGCGATCTGGTCTTGAATGCCACACTGCTGGCCGAGCAGTTCGGTCTCGATCTTGTGAGCCGCCATAGCCACCTCGTGCGGCGTCATGCGCCCGGGGGTCAGCCAGTCCAGGGCGCCTATCAAGGCCACGCTTACGGCGGCGGAAGTGCCGGTGGAGCAGCCGCCGGGGGCTTCGCTGTAAATGCAAACTTCGATGGCCAGATCCTGAGGGACGCCCATGTACTGGATGGCGGCTTCCAGCAACGGGTGCTTGTCATACGCTCCGCGCGCCGGGTCCGGCGAATAGCGCTGGCCGTAATTCTCGGCATGGATGGTGACGCGGGGAGCTTGCTCGCGGTATCTTCGGACGCGCACCTGCACCTCGGCGTAGGGATACACGGCGATGTTGAAAACCTTGCCGTGACCGGCGAACCAGGTGTCCGTCCAGCCGCCGTTATCGCAGATGCGGATGGGGGCTGCCGCATTTATGATTCGCAGCAGCCCGGTCTCCGAGTTCACTGGAACTTATAAGTGCCCGGTGCGGGCAAAGGCGGGGCCTCCATCTTGACTGCGTAACCGAACTCCTTGGGCATCAGGTCCTGCTGGGAATTCATAATCATCTCCCAGGTGATTTCCTGACCGGAATAGGCCGATTCGCGGGCCATGATGCAGGTCATGGTGCTTTCGGCCACCGCCATGCCGTGATTGATGTAAGGGCCGTCGCCCAGGATGCTCTTGACCATGTCAATGTGCTCCTGGACCTGGCCGTTGATGCCTTTCGTTCCCAGGTCGGTGCCGTTGGATCGGCCCTTGGTTCCCACGATCAGATCGTCCACCCGGCGGTAGCAACCCTGGGGATACTGCCGGCAGTGGCTGGAGTAGTGCACGCCGTTGGGATAGACGAAATCAGAGGCCAGGTGGTCGTAGATGTTTCCGTAGAGCTCCTCACGGGGGCGCCAGGCGGCGCCGCCGGAGGCCACTACGCGCTCCGGATGCGCGCCCATCACCCAGTTGATGAAGTCAATGTTGTGGAAGTGCTGCTCGACTATCTGGTCTCCGCACAGCCACAGGAATGAGTACCAGTTGCGATGCTGCCACTCCATATCGCCCCACTTGGGATCACGAGCCTTGGCATGCATCACCGGACCGCTCAGGTAGTTCGAATACAGAGCCACAATCTGGCCTATGGCGCCGTCCTGGATCTTTTGCACGGTCTCGATGTATTCGCGGGTCGAGCGGCGCTGGGCGCCGGACATCACGGTAAGCTTCTTCTCCTCGGCCTTCTTGGCTGCGGCCATGAAGCGCCGGCAGCCGACCGGGTCGGTGGCCACCGGCTTTTCAGTAAACACGTGCTTGCCCGCCTCGACAGCGGCCTCGAAGTGCACCGGGCGCCAGCCGGGCGGCGTGCAGAGCATAACGATGTCTATGTCGCTGGCCACCAGCTTCTTGTAAGCGTCGAATCCGATGAAGCGATGCTCGGGATCTACGTTGACGCGGTCGGCCAACTGCGGATTGCTCTTGAGCTTCGCCAGGTTGCGCTCCAGATGGTCCTCGAATATGTCGGCCATGGCCACGACCTCCACATTGGGATTCCCCGTGAGGATGTCGCGCACCGCGCCGGTGCCGCGCCCTCCCACGCCGATCAAACCCGCTCTCAATTTGCTCGGCGCCCAGCCGCGCACCAGCTCCGGCCGAACGATGGTGAACGTGCCGGCAGTTAGCCCGGAGCTGGTCAGGAAAGACCGCCGTGAAATCGTCTCCGACATGGTTGCCTCCTTAAATGAACTTGTACTGGCCGGGCACCGGCAAAGGCGGCACCTCGACCTTGGCGTCGTAACTGAATGCCTTGGGATAGAGATCCAACTGCGAGTTCATGACCATCTCCCAGGTGATCTCCTGTCCCGAATAGGCCGCTTCGCGGCCCATAATACAGGTCATTGTACTCTCGGCTACCGCCATAGCCTCGTTGATGTAAGGACCGTTTCCCAGGATGCTATTGACCATGTCAATATGCTCCTGGACGTAGGGATCAATTCCCTTAGTGCCCATGTTCCGGCAATCCGTACGCCCCTTGGTCCCGATCAGCAACTCGCTGACATTTCGGTAAATATGTTTGTCGTTGGGGTACTGCCGGCAGTAACTCGACATGTGCACGCCGTTGGGATACACGAAGTCCGCCGAAATGTGATCGTAGATATTTCCGTACACTTCTTCGCGCGGCCGCCAGGCCACGCCGCCGGAGGCCACCGCCCGCACCGGGTGCGTCCCCATAAACCAGTTGCAGACGTCAATGTTGTGCAGGTGCTGTTCGACGATTTGATCGCCGCACAGCCACACATAGGAGTACCAGTTCCGGTTCTGGTACTCCATGTCGCCCCATTTCGGATTCCGCTTGCCTTTCTCTGCCGGCCAGTTGGCGCCCAGGAACTGGAGCACCGGCCCGCCAATCCAGTAAGCGTAACAGGCCAGGATCTCACCGATTGCCCCGTCGCGCACCTTTTGCCAGGTCTCCACATACTCCCGCTGGGACCGCCGTTGAGCGCCGGACTTCACCGTCAATTTCAGTTCTTCGGACTTCTTGGCGGCGGCCATGAACCGCCGGCAGCCGACTGGGTCGGTGGCGAACGGTTTCTCGCAGAAAACGTGCTTCTTGGCGTTAACCGCGGCCTCGAAATGCTCAGGCCGGTAGCCCGGCGGGGTGCACAACATCACGATGTCGATTTCCGACGCCAGGACTTTCTTATAACCGTCGAATCCTACGAATCTGTGCTCGGGGCTCACCTTGACGCGGTCGGCGATCTTGGCGTTTCGCGGAGATTCCTTCAGTTGGCGGTAGGACTTCTCCAGGCGGTCCTCGAAGATATCGCACATGGCGACGAATTCCACATTCGGGCAGCCGTTCAGGATGTTCTCCACCGCTTGCGTGCCGCGACCGCCGCAGCCTACCAGGCCGGCCCTCAGGGTGGCCGCTCCCACCCCGCGCACTTGCTCAGGCTTGACGATCAGTAAACCGGAGGCGGCCGCGCCTTTGGAGGCTGAGGCCTTCAGAAAGGACCTTCTGGAGACGGGTTCATTGGGCATAGTGTCAGTACCTCGGGAGCCTATTGTATCCCATGGCTGCTCGCCTGCAAGGGGCGCTCTTGCGCCCTGGCCGGCGCGGGGCAGTCAGGCGATGCTTCAGTACTCCAGCCGCAGAGCGAATTGCAGGATGCGCGGGTCAGCCGCCGAAGTGATGCGCATGAAGTTGCTGCTGGTTACGGTGCTGTTGGGATTGCTGAGGTTCACGTTGTTGAAGAGATTGAAGGCTTCAAAACGGAACTGCCATCTCATGCGCTCGCCCATGGGGAAGTCCTTGTGCAGACCGAGGTCGGTGTTGAAAGCGCGCGGGCCGCGAAAAGTGTTGCGCCCTAAGGTTCCGTAAGTGCCCAAATCGTTCACCTTGAAGGCGCTCTTGTTCAGATATTGGACCGCCAGGGCGCCGTGGTCCCGGTCCCCGGAGATATAAGGATTCCCTATCATGTCGGCGCGCTGGCTTCCCTGGCCGGTGCGCGCGTTGTCTTGGCCGCTGTATACGGTGAACGGGAACGCGCTGCGCCAGGCCACGATGGCGCTCAAGGACCACCGGCCGAGGAAAAACTGCGTCAGTCGGCTCTGGAACTTCAAGGGCAGCTCCCAGACGCCGGACAGGTTAAACACGTGGCGCAGGTCGTAGTTAGTGGGCCCGCGATCGAACCGCCGATTGCGAGGGTCGGTGACGGTGATTCCGTTGCCTTTGTTCCCGGAATCAATGCTGTCGTCTATAGCCTTGGCGAAGGTATAGTTGGCCAGCACGGTGTAGCCCTGGCTGAAACGCCTTTCGGCGGTCAATTGCAGGGAATGATAGCTGGAGGCGCCGGCCGGCTCGATGATCACCATCGAGGAATAGTTGGGATACAGAGGCCGCCGCTGATTGGTGGTGGCGGTGCTGGCTTTGGGATCCGGAGAGGGCGCATTGAAGTCGCGCCCGCTCACCAAGGCTGTCCCCTTGGATCCTGCATAAGAAGAGCGGGCCACCCAGGCGCCGGGCAATTGCCGCTCCAGCGTCAGGTTCCAGGACTGCACGTAAGGATTACGCAGATCCCGGGCGTACAGAAAGGCGCTCATCGGAAGCACGAACTTGGCGTCCTTGCCCGGATTGAGGATCTCGGTGCCCACGGCGTCGAAGCCCACTACCCGGAACGGGTTGCCGCCCGGAAAACTGCCGTAAGGGTTGGCCAGACTGTCGTTGGGCCCGCCGTATACTTCGACCACGGGAGCGAAGGGCGCCTGCGTTGCGGCGCTGTTGGTTTGCAGGGTGTTCAGCCGGTCATAGAAGATTCCGTACCCAAGGCGCAGGCTCGTGCGGCCATCCCCGCTCAAATCGTAGGCCAGACCCAGCCGGGGTCCGAAGTTCGACCACCGGATAGGATAGCCGCCGTCGGGGACGCCCGGATCGCCGGGGTAGAGAATTCCCGGTGGAGCGTTGACAAACCTTGTGGACCGGGCGTCATAGCCTCCCCAAACCGCCAGCCGGCCCAGGGTGTCGGTGTTCGGCAGAAAAGGCTCCCAGCGCGCCCCGAGGTTCACAGTCAGGCGCCGACTGAGCTTGATGGCGTCGTTGGCGAACAGGCTGACGATCTGGAAACGGGTGGTCTTGAATTCGCCTACGCCTTGCACCAACCTCTCGAGCTTGCCCACCAGGAAATCGGCCACGTCGTAACCGGTGTAGGGCGCGCTATGCTGCCATCGGAATTGACCTTGAGCGCGATAGTTGTTCACCACATCTCCCAAGGCCCAATGATATTCCCCGCCGAACGCCATGCTGTGCCGGCCGCGAGTCCACCGCGTGGTGTTGCCGGCCTGGTACTCCTCACGGATAAAGTTGTTAGTGTCGCCGGTATTGATGCCGCTGATGGTTTGGAAGCTCATGTGGTACTGGTAAAAGCGGTCCACCGTAATTTTGACGCCGAGGTCCGGCCAGCCTTTCTCAGGGTAAACGTGTGCGGCGGGGCCGTCAGTGGTGTTGTAACTGAAAATGGTCTGATTGAGCAACGCCGGCGAAATCACCCATTGCAGGTTCCCGACGTAGCTGGTATTGCGCCAGTCGCGGATGTCAGTGGTCTCAAGGTAATTGCGCGGATTGAGGTTGCCGGGCTGGTGTGCGCGCGACCAAAACCCGCGGCCGGAAAACCTCACATTGGATCCGAACTGCTGATCTATCTTGGCCAGATATTGATTGTCGTCGTAGTTAGCGACATTGGTAATGGTCACCAGGCGGCCCTGTGCCGGGGCCGGAATGTAGTTGTCAATAAAAAACTTGGAGCCGGCGAAGAATCGTGAGGGCGGCACGATATTGCCCGCAAACACGCCGCCGGCGGGATCGCGCAAGGCTCGGCCGAGCTCCGAGAAATCTCCCGCGCGTTCCTTGGGGGTAAGCACGTTGACAAAGCTTGAGGTAGGCCTGCGGCGGATGCGCGTCCCCTGGTAGGAGCCGAAAAAGAAGGTTTTGTCCCGCCCGTTGTAGACGCCGGGCAGCACTACCGGCCCGCCGCCGGTCAAGCCGAACTGGCTCCGTTTGAGACCGTCGTCCTGCTTCTTGTCGGGCTGGCCGGGTTTGGCAGGGGCAAAGAAGTTGGCGGCGTTGAGAGTATTATTGCGCAAGTACCAAAAAGCTGTTCCGTGTAACTCATTTGTGCCGGATTTGGTCACTGCGTTGACTATGCCGCCCGACTGTCTGCCGAATTCGGCGCTGAAGTTATTGGTTTGCACGCTGAATTCTTGAAGGGCGTCGGGGTTCGGCATGGGATTGGGCGCATTGTTGTAATGGTCGTTGTTCTGGCCGCCGTCCAGGATGTAGTTGGTGGTGTTGCCGCGATTGCCGTTCACCGAGACCGGGACCACGCCCGGGTAAGTGGTCCCGGAGGTCACGCCTCCTCCCTGGTACAGGGATACGCCGGCCACCAAACGCATTAGTTGGACGGGGTCACGCCCGTTTAGCGGAAGCTTCTCGACGCGCCGCTGGTCCACCACGGTGCGCAAGGTCGCGTCCTCGGTGTTGACGGTGACCACACTGGCGGCGACCTCTACCGACTCGGCGAGTTGCCCGACTTGCAGGGTGATGTCCACGCGGGCCACTTCATTTACCTGAAGCTGGATACCTGCGGCTTCGTAGCGCCTGAAGCCGGGAGCCTCGGCGATGAGCCGGTAGACGCCCACCGGCAGCGTGCGAATCGTGTAGGTGCCCAGTTGGTTCGTGGCGCCGGTATAGGTGGCGTTGGTGCCGGTGTTTTGCAAGGTGATTTTCACACCCGGAACGACCGCCCCGGTTGCGTCTGTGACGACCCCGGCGATCGAAGCGGTTGTCTCCTGGGCCGCCAGCGGCAGGCCCGCGAGCCACAGCAGGCAGACTACCGGCGGAACAAGCGACTTCAGGTGACGGACACTGGCGATGGGATCAGGTTCGATGTGGCGCATGCGACCTCCTGTGCGAGTGTGCGTGCTGCGCGAGCGGCGGACTTGGATCGTTGCGTGGCTTGGGCCCGCACCGTAAGGCGCGCTTGACACGGGGACCTCGCGGGGACTACAGTGAGCCATTGTATGCAGGTGGATTCGCCCCGTCAAGCCCGCACCCACAGCACTTCGCCCGCCGGCTTTTTCCGCGCCGGCCGTTTCCACGGAGGGACATGAGACCTTCCCGCACCCGTGACGGTTCCCTGCGTCAGAAAGCCTACCAGCATATCCAAGAGAGAATCCTCACCGGCCGACTGCCTGCCGGCGCTGCTCTATCAGAGGTGGCCCTGGCTCGCCAGATCGGCGTCAGCCGCACACCCGTGCGGGAGGCCATCGGCCAGCTCGTGGCCGAGGGCTTCCTGGAGCAGATACCCGGCCGCGGCGTGGTGGTCATCGAGCCGGCGCGCGAAGACATCATCGAATTGTACGAATTGCGCGAGGCCCTGGAGGTCTACGCAGTCGGCAAGGCCGCCGGCCGGCGACCGCAGGCCGCTGAAATGGATATGCTGCATGCCGCCTGCGAGGAAATACGCGCGATGGCCGAGGCCCTTCGCAGCTCCGGCCGCCAGCGTCTCGATGAGACCGAGATGCAGCGATTCCTTGCTACAGACCTGAAGTTTCACATGCTGCTGCTGCGCGTGGCCGGCAATCGCCGCATCACGAAAGTAGTGGCCGATACCCGCCTGCTGACCCGTATTTTCTCCTACCGACGCGAAGGCCACGACGCGCCGCAACTGGATCGCATCTACCAATACCACCGCGATGTTCTCGACGCTGTGCAAGCGGGCCAAGCCGCGCGGGCGATGGAAAGGTTGGGCGAGCACATACGCGTGAGCATGCAGGAGCGCCTGGAGGCCTATGACCGCTGGGACCGCGAACATGAGCTCAACCGGATCCTACCCCTGCCGACGTCCGCACTAGCTACGATGGAGGACCAAGCCGCAGCCGCCGCCGCGGTGCGCAAGCGCGCCGGCCGCCGGGAGCCCGGACCGCACGCAACCCGCTGAACTGAACTGCTCCTGCGCCGCCTTGCTATAGTGAGGGGTGGATGCGAAGCACGCGCGGGCTGCTGTTGCTGGCCATAGCGGGCATCCTCGGGGGGGTAGGGGCCAGCTACTATCACCAGAGGAGAACCCAAGCCCGGCAGGCGCCCTTGCCGCCCGCCCCGCTGCCCAAACAGGTGGCCGCAGCGGCGCGTGACTGGCAGTGGTCTCGGAGCACGGCGGGCCGGCCCAGCGTAGAGGTACGCGCGCGCAGCTTTCGCCAGCTTCACGACCCTGAGCGCGTCGAACTGGAACAAGTCGAACTGCGTCTTTATCACGACGACGGACGCCGCTTTGACCAGGTCCGCTGTGCGCACGCCACTTTCGATCCCTCTCAGGCCGCCCTATCTTCCGAGGGTGAGGTCGAAATCACCATGGGCCTGCGCGCGGAGGGGCCGCAGGGACGGTTGATCTTGATTCGGGCTTCGGGCGTAAGCTTCGACAGCCGGACAGGGCGCGTGGTTACGGAGCGCCTGGCGGAGTTCACGTTCGATCAGGGAGAGGGCCGCGCGGTTGGGGCGTCTTACGATCCGGCCACTCGCGAATTGCACATGCGCAGCCAGGCGGAACTGTGCTGGCGCGGGCGCGCCGCCGGCCGGCCTATGAAGCTGGAAGCCGGCGAGCTGGTTTACAAGGAAGCGGACTCGCTTGTGATGCTATCGCCCTGGGCCCGGCTGACCCGTGACAATGGGCGCCTGGAATCGCAGGGAGCGGTCGTCAGCTTGCGCGAAGGTCTGATCCGGGAAGTCCAAGCCGGCCGGGCGCGCGGTGAAGAACGTCGGCCAAAGCAACTGCTGGAATACTCCGCTGCGCAACTCTGGATGGCTTTTGCGCCCGTGGGCGAGCCGGAAAAGATCACGGCGGAAGGCGAGGCGCGGTTGATTCAGACGACCGAGTCCGCACGCGTCGCGGCGGCGGCCGGGCGTTTGGACTTGGAATTTGACGCGGTTTCCGGCGGCAGCATCCTGAAGCGCGTGCTGGCCACGGGCGGCGCGCGACTGGATTCCGAGCCGATTGCGCGCGCCGGCGCCGCTGAGCCGGAGAGCCGGCGTTTGACGAGTGAGGTGATTCAGCTCCAAATGCGGCCGGGAGGCAGAGAAATCGAGCGGGTGCAAACGGAAGCGCCCGGGCGCCTGGAGTTTCTTGCTAACCGTCCGGGCCAGCGGCGGCGATGGCTGGAGGCCGAGCGCCTCTGGATCCACTACGCAGATTCCAACCGTATCCAATCACTGCGGGCGGTGAACGTGGCGACTCATACGGATCCCGAGTCCGGGGTCGCCGGCAGGCGCGGGGCCGCGCCGGTCCAGACCTGGAGCCGCGACCTGCTGGCGGAGTTCGATCCCCGGACCGGACAGCTCACTCGCATCGAGCAGTGGAACGACTTCCGCTATCGCGAGGGCGCCAGACAGGCGCGCGCCGAACGCGCCGTGCTGGACGAGGTTTCGCATCGGATCACTCTTGAGAAGACCGCGCGGCTTTGGGATGACAGCGGTTCGGTCTCTGCCGAACGCATCGAGCTGGACCAGGGCAGCGGGGACACGGTTGCCCTCGGACGGGTCGCGGCTTCGCGCCTGCCGGAGCGCGGGGGGCGCTCATCGGCCCTGCTGTCTTACGAAGACACCCTCGAGGCGCAGGCTGACCGTATGACCACCTCGGAGCAGAACCAGAAGGTCGTCTACGAAGGCCGAGTAGCGATGTGGCAGCGCGCTAACCGCCTGGAGGCCCGCCAGGTCGAGATTGATCGCCGCGCGAGACGCTTGACGGCTTCCGGTGACGTGATGACGCAGTTCGCCGACCAACCCGCCGGCAACAGTGGGAAGCCGGATGCGCGACCGCCGGTTTTTGTCTCGGTTCGAGCCGCCCGATTGGTCTACACCGAGCAGGATCGCTTGGCGCACTACACAGGCGGGGCCATGCTGCGGCGAGAGAAACTGCAAATTCAAGCCGCTGAGATCCGGGCCTGGCTTAAGGAGGCTGGTCAAGATTCCTCCCTGGATAGGGCCTTGGCTACAGGCGCTGTGCGCATTCTGCATCAGCAGCCCGGCCGCACGCGACAAGCTTCGGCCGAGCAGGCCGAGTACTACGCTGCCGATGAGAGGGTTGTGCTGTCCGGCGGCAGCCCTTCACTGGTGGACAGCAGGCGCGGCGCGGTGCGTGGCGTGCGATTGATTTGGCGTGCGCGCGATGATAATTTCGAGGTTGAAGGCCCTGAGAGCCGCCCGGCCTTGAGCCGAGTTCGCCGACCCTGACGCCGCATGCGCAAGCTGGAAACCCAGGAGATTTCCAAGGCGTACCGCCGAAGGCGCGTGGTGGACGACCTTTCGATCTCTGTTGAACAGGGAGAGGTGGTAGGCTTGCTCGGGCCCAACGGTGCGGGCAAGACCACCTCGTTTTACATGATCGTGGGTCTGATACTGCCGGATTCCGGGCGCGTGTTGCTGGACGGCGAAGACATCACGACCCGCCCGATGTATGAGCGGGCCAGGCGCGGCATCAGCTACTTGCCCCAGGAGCCTTCCATATTCCGCAGACTCACGGTAGAGGAGAACCTGGCCGCGATACTGGAGATGCTGCCGCTCACCGCCGGCCAGCGTCGCGCGCGTCTGGATCAGCTCATCGAGCAGATGGGGCTGGAGAAAGTGCGGCTGAACAAGGGCTACATGCTTTCCGGAGGCGAGCGCCGGCGGGTGGAGATCGCGCGCTCGCTGGTGATCCAGCCCGCTTTTCTGCTGCTGGACGAGCCGTTCTCGGGGATTGATCCCATCCAGGTGCTGGAGCTACAGCGAATCATTTTCGACCTGAAACGTTCCGGTATAGGGATTCTGGTGACCGACCACAACGTGCGCGAGACTCTGGCCGTCACTGATCGCGCCTACATCATCAACAACGGGCGGGTGTTTCGCGCCGGCACGCCTGAGGCTCTGGGCAACGACCCCGAGGTCAAGCGGGTGTATCTGGGCGAGGGCTTCACGCTGGGCGCCGAAAGTCGTCCCTTGGCGGAGTAGAACAATGCGGCTGCGGACCGAACAGGGTCGGCTCAAGGTCGAGCACAGCATGCTGGAGGGCTTGCCGGAGGTGCTCAGGCGGCTCCTGGCGGAGAACCCCGCGATTCGCGTCATCATTCCGGGGGTCATCCGGCCGGTGCGCGACGCGCGGGGCCCGGTGCGGGTGCGTCTTACGGTGCCGACCTCGAACGGTTGGAAGGCCATCGCTTATTGTGCGGGGGCAAGGCAGGAGCTGTTCATCAGCACGTCGTTGACGCGGGAGGAGTTGGAGGCGGCGATCGGGAAGGCTCTAGTGGGATAGGGCGGACGGACGGCGGACACACCGGCGTCGCGCGCCGAGCGGCCCGGCTACGCGGCGCCCTCAGGCGCTCCAGCTTTGTGCGACGTACTCGCTCGCCGGCTCCAGGCCGACCAGTTGCGGCTCCACTCCAGGCGCCTCACCTGCCGGATGGCACTGGTTCCAACCTTCCAACAGGGTGGCCAGCAGCTTGGCCACCTCTGCCAGCGGGGCGTCGGACTGCTGTAGGTGAGCCTCCAGCAGGCGACGCTGCATGTAGTCATACAGCTCCGCCAGATTCCGGCTTAGATCGCCCCCGGCCTCGTGGTTCAGCGACAGCGCCAGCTCCGTCAGAATGGCATGCGCCCGGGTGATCTCGCGCGATCGCCCCAGCACGTCGTTTTCCGCCAGCCGGCGACGGGCGTTAGCCACGGCCTCCAGGGCGCCCTGATACATGATGCGGACCAGCTCCAGTGGATCCGCCGAGAGGACCTTGCTTTCCAAGTAAGCGTCGTGAGCCGGGATCGCCATTAGTTCTCCTTAGGGAGACTGAGGGAATGCCTCTGACAGCCAGTTGCCGGCGAGCCTGTCATTTCTCGACCCGCAGCAGACTAAGATCTTGCGCCAGGCGCAAAACCAACTCCGGCGGGATCTGACGGATCACTTCGTTAGTCTTGCGATCCACGATCCGCACCACCGGCCGGCGCGTCTCCCGGTCCACGGCAAAGGTCAGTTCCTGGTTCTGGCCGAACAGCTCGGCTGCGTTCAGGGCTTTGACGGCCTGGATCAGATCCCGGTGTTCAGACAGCTTTTCGATCGGCAAGGGGGCGGCGGCTGCCGCCAGCGGCTGTCCCACCGAATGCAAAGAATCTATGTTCATAACGCCTCCTTCGTCCGACCGGGCAGCGTGCGTCGCGGCCCAGCTTGCCGCGCTACGGCGCTGCGGCCGGCCCGGGTGAAGGCTCACCCGTCTTCACTTATCGGCCACCAACCGAAAGGTTTCAGGGGGAACAACCGCCGCCGGCCCTCAGCCGAGAGCCAGCAGCTCGCGGAAGCTGCCGGTCTGGGCCTCGATCTTGCGTTGAAGCAGCATGAGCGCGTAGATGAGTTGCTCGGGACGCGGCGGGCATCCCGGCACGTAGACGTCCACCGGGATCACCTGGTTGACCGGAATCAGGGCGTAGTTGTTGTACACCCCGGTGGAAGTGGCGCAGGCGCCCATTGAAATCACCCACTTGGGCTCCGGCATCTGACGGTAAAGCTGGCGCACCACCGGCGCCATCTTGTTGGACACCCGTCCGGCGATGATCATCAGATCGGACTGCCGCGGAGATCCCCGGAAGACTTCCGCCCCGAAACGCGCCACGTCGAAGCGCGAGGCGCTCATGGACATCATCTCAATGGCGCAACAAGCCAGCCCGAAGGTCATGGGCCATATCGAGTTCTTGCGGGCCCAGTTCACCAGCCGGTCAAGCTTGGTGGTCACCACCGCTCCCGACAGGAAACCGTAGTCGTCACGGTCCAGTCCGGCGAATAGCTCCTCGGGAGCCCGCGCCGCCCGCTTGACCCACTCATCCTGTGCCGGCTTCGTGCTGTCCATATCCCAATTTTCCCACGAGACGCCCTTCAGCGCTGCCGCCGTCGACCCGATAGAATCATAGGAGAGCCGCACAAGGCCGTGTTTGCCGAGCACGGGCTGTCGTCAGTGGGGCCTCGCCAAGGGCTCATGTCCAACCAACCGCTTCGCTTTAGGCCGTCGGCCACATACGAAGAAGCGCTCCAGCGAGCGGCTGCGCTGTGGGGTATTCTGCCCGACTACGACGACGTAATGGGCGAAAAGCACCGCACGCCGCCGGAGACCCAGCGGGCGATCCTGGCGGCTCTGGGCGTTCCCACCCACAGCCTGGAAGCTTTGAATCAGGCTGTCGAGCAAAGACTGTTGACTGAGTGGTCACGACTGGCGCCGCCTATTGCGGTGGCCCTCGCCGGCGCCCGCGAAATCCCGGTGCAGGTTCCCGCGGAAACGGCTCAGGGCGTGCTCTTGCTGCAAATCAACCAGGAAGACGGCTGGATTCAGCGACGACGCGTACGGCTGGCGGAGTTAGCCGAGATCGGCCGGGCCGAGCTGGGCGGGCGCACCTGGCGCCGCTTGGCGGCTCCACTGCCCGAAGGCCTTCCGCTCGGTTATCACACGCTTAGGATTTCGGTGGTGAGCGACGGACGCCGTCTGACGGCCAGAACGCAGCTCGTCATCTGCCCGCAACGCGTTTACTCACCCGCGCGGCTGAACGGGGAGCAGCGCGGCGCCGGGCTGGCCATCAGCCTGTACGCTCTACGGTCGGCGCGCAACTGGGGCTGCGGGGATTTCACGGATCTGAAAGCCCTCACCGATTGGGCCGCCGAGCAACTCGGGGTGAGCTTCCTGGGGATCAATCCGTTGCATGCCATCGCCAACCGCCAGCCCTTCAACACCAGCCCGTATCTGCCGACGTCGGTGTTCTACCGCAACCCCATATATCTGGACGTCGAAAGGCTGGAGGATTTCCAGCGCTGCCGCCGTGCTCAGCAATGGTTTCGGCGGGCGCAGGTCCAAGCGGAGCTGGAGCACCTCAGGCAAGGGGAGCTGGTCGAGTACGAGCGCGTCTACGCCCTCAAGCTGCACGCGCTCAAGCTGGCGTTCCTGGAGTTTCTCCGCAAGGACTACCGGGTCGGCAGCCCGCGCGCCAGCGCCTTCCGGCTTTGGAAGGAAGCGCAGGGTCCGTGGTTGGAGCGTTTCGCCGTCTACTGTGCGCTGGATGAATGGGTGCGTGCGAAAAACCCCGGGGTTTGGGTCTGGCCGGAGTGGCCGGCCGCCTACCAGGAACCGGAGTCACCCGCCGTAGCGGAGTTTGCGGCCAAACACTGGCGGTCGGTTATGTTTTATCAGTACGTCCAATGGCAACTCGACCTCCAGCTCGCCTCCGCCCACCGACATGCTCTGCGCAAAGGCCTCAGCATCGGCCTCTACCATGATCTGGCCCTGGCCACCGACCGCTGCGGCGCCGATTTCTGGGCCTATCGCGCCTGCTACGTATCCGGATGCCGCGTGGGAGCGCCGCCGGACGATTTTTCTCCTAACGGCCAGGACTGGGCTTTCCCACCCATGGACTTTCAGCGCCGCCCGGAGACCGCCTACCGGCTGTTCATCCAGTCCATCCGCCGGAACTGCCGCCACGGCGGCGCCCTGCGCATTGACCACGTCATGCGGCTTTTCCGTCTGTACTGGATCCCGGAGGGCCGCAACCCCTCCCAGGGCGCTTACGTCGAGCAGCCGTACCGTGACCTGTTGCCCATCCTGGCTCTGGAGAGCGTGCGTAACCGGGCGATCGTAATCGGTGAGGACCTTGGCACGGTGACGCCGGAAATCCGGACCGAGCTGGAACGCTGGGGCCTGCTCGGCTACCGGATCCCTTACTTTGAGAAGCATCTCGACGGCCGGTTCCGGCGCCCCGAGCATTACACCGAGCAGGCCCTGGTCTCTTCGACCACCCATGATCTGCCCACCCTGGCGGGCTTCTGGCTGGGCCGCGACATCGAGGCCCGGCTGCGCGCCGGCCTGATCCAGCAGGAGGACGCTCGCCGCCAGCGGATCGAACGCGCGCAAGACAAGCAGCGTCTGTTGGAATTGCTCGCCGAGCTCGGCTTGCTGCCGGAGTGGTTCCCGCGGCGCGCCGAATTGGCGCCCGAGTGGACCGGGGAACTGCACAACGCCATGGTGGGCTTGGTGAGCCTGGCGCGCTGCCGGCTGATGGTGCTGACCATAGACGACCTCTTCAAGGAGTACGAGCAGCAGAACCTGCCTGCCTCAACCTGGCAGCACCCGAACTGGCGGCGAAAAATGCGCTTTGCGCTGGAGGAACTCAGCAGCGCGCCGTTCACGCAGGCGTGCACGCGGATGTTCCGCGACTGGCTGGAGCGCAGCGGGCGGCGCCGTCCCGTGTGAGCCGCGGCGTGCGCAACCGGCGCCGCTGCGGGCGATGGGTCAAGGCAGGCAATCCTCACCCGCTCCGGGGCGGGGCACTGCCCGCGCCGTTCACTAGCGGGCCTGCGCCCTTCGTAGAATAGTGCGGTGGTCGGCGTCAACCAGATCAGGGAGGCACGGGAACGCATTGGTGCGGTTGTGCGCCGCACGCCCGTTGAAACTTCGCGCGGATTTGATGAGCGGGCCGGCGTGCGGGTGTTTTTCAAGTGCGAGAACCTGCAACGCGGCGGCGCGTTCAAGATCCGGGGCGCCTCCAACTTCATTTTCCAGCTTGATCCGGAACAGTTGCGGCGGGGCGTGGTCGCGTACTCTTCGGGCAATCACGCCCAGGCGGTGGCCATAGCGGCGCGTCTGGCCGGAGCCCCGGCCACGCTGGTGATGCCTTCCGATGCCCCGCGGGCGAAGATGGAGGCGACGCGCGCGCAAGGGGCGAGCATCGTCTGCTACCAGCGGGGGCGCCAGAGCCGCGAGGCCATCGGCGAGGCTATCGCGCGCGACAGCGGGGCCACGCTGGTGCCGCCGTTCGACCACCCGTGGATCATCGCGGGTCAGGGAACGGCGGCGTTGGAGCTTCTGGAAGATGTGCCGGACTTGGATGCGCTGGTGGCGCCGCTGGGCGGTGGCGGACTGCTGGCGGGCTCTGCGATAGCCGCGCGCAGTTTGCGGCCCGGGATCCGCATCTTCGGAGTTGAGCCGGAGGACGCCGACGACTGGCGGCGTTCGCTGGCTGCCGGCGCGCCGGTCGAGATCCCTTCTCCCAACACCATCGCGGACGGGCTGCGGGCTACCCGGCCCGGGGAAGTGACCTTCGGTATCTTGGGAGGGCTGCTGGAGGCGGTCTTGGTGGTCAGTGACCGGCAAATCCTGGAGGCCATGAGATTTCTGCTGCTGCGGATGAAGCTGCTGGTGGAGCCCAGCGGGGCGACGGCGGCCGCGGCCGTGCTGGCGGGGATGCTGCCGCCCGGGCTGCACTCGGTTGGCGTGATTCTTTCCGGGGGAAATGTAGACCTGGAGCTGCTGCGCACTCTGTAGCCGGCTGCCGGTAAGTGTTTCAACTGAGGCGGGCCGGTCCCGCGGAATGTTAAGCTAGATCAAGCTGGGCTTGCTAGCGGCTCCAGCGGAGCGGAATGTACAACGCCTATTTCGGCTTCAAAGAAAGCCCTTTTAATCTTACTCCTGATCCGGCGTTTCTATATCGCAGCCGCCAACACGAGGAAGCCCTGGCGAACCTGATCTACGGTGTGCAGAGCCGCCGGGGATTCATCGTGCTCACCGGCGAAGTGGGCACGGGCAAGACCACGATGCTGGAATGCCTGCGGGACTTTCTTACCGCCCGGCACATTGATTTTGCGTTCCTGTTCAACTCGCGGCTGACGGTGGAGCAATTCTTCGAGCTGATCGCCTACGATCTGGACTTGCGCTGCACCCGCAGCTCCAAGACGGAAGTGCTTTTGGCGCTCAACCAGTTGCTGATCCATAACTCCAACGAGGGACGCACCACCGCGCTTCTGATTGATGAGGCGCACAATCTGGAGTGGGATGTTCTGGAAGAGGTGCGGCTGCTGGGCAACCTGGAGAACCGGCGAGGCAAGCTACTGCAAATCGTGCTGGCCGGCCAGCCGGAACTGGACCGCAAGCTTGACGCGCCCAGCCTGCGGCAGCTTAAGCAGCGGGTGGCATTGCGTTGCACCCTGCGGCCGTTCCAGGAAGAAGACACCATCCAGTACATCAACAGCCGGCTGGCGCGTGCGGGCATGGAACAGCAAACGGTGTTCCCGCCGGAGCTGCTGCGTGAGATTCATGTGCGCTCGCAAGGGATTCCCCGAGTGATCAACGCCATTTGCGACAACCTGCTGCTGACGGCTTTCGCGCTGGAAAGCCGGGTGGCCACGATCGAGATGCTCGAGGAAGTCAGCGAAGACATGCGGCTGGAATGGCCGGGCCGCAGAATCCGCACGGAACACTCCTGGAGCCTGGACCGACCCCAGTAATCCCGCGCCGGCAACCTTTCTGCTTTGCCGCCGGCGAGACCGCCCTCGGGCTGTCACAGCGGACTTCTGAAAAGCCCGGACCAGCAAAGGCCGTCCGGGCGGGCGTCGCGAGATAGGGGCGCCCGGCGGGCGCCGCAGAGGTGCGGCGTTGCGCCGGTTCGGGGTTTGCTCCGCCTCCGCTACGCTTCGGCTCCGGAAACCCCGACCCCATCCAACTCCGCGGCATCCGCTTCAGCAGCTTCCATCTGGTTGGAGTGATAATCCTCAGCCGGGTTGGGTCACCATGTGCTTGGACAGCGAATCGCGCGTCGGGAGCGCCTTTGACGGCCGCCGATGCGGGCATCTACAATAGGACTGCCGCCGGGATTGAAGCTCCGGGGGCTATCCCCATCAAAGGAACAGGAGTCATGTCAGAAAGCAATCGCAGGCATTTCATCATGAGCGCAGCCGCGCTGGGTGTGGCGGGAAGAGCCTTGGGGCGTTCCAAGGCGGCGCCCGGCCGGGTCATCGGGGCCAACGACCGCATCAATCTGGGCCTCATCGGGGTAGGCGGACGCGGATCTTACCTGGGACGGGTCTTCGCCCGGATAGGCAGTCAGACGAACGCCTGCCAGATCGTCGCCGTCTGCGACGTTTATCAGAAGCGCCTTAATGCCGCCAAGGAAACCCATAAGTGCGACGGCTACCTGGACTATCGCGAAGTCCTCAACCGCCAGGACGTGGACGCCGTCATCATAGCCACCCCGGATCACTGGCATGCGCGAATGGCGCTGGAAGCTATGGACCGCGGCAAAGACGTGTATCTGGAAAAGCCCATGTGCCACACCATCGAGGAGGTCCGCCAGTTGATTCACACCGTGCGGGAGACCAAGCGGGTCTTGCAGGTGGGCTCGCAGACCACATCCGCGGACCAGTGGTGGAAGGCCAAGAAGGCCATCGCGGACGGCGCCATCGGGCCGATGATAATGAGCCAGGGTTCCTATCATCGCAACTCCCGCGAAGGCGAGTGGAACTGGAAGATTGATCCGGAAGCCGGGCCGGACAAGAGCGGCGAAAATTACGTGGACTGGAAGATGTGGCTGGGGCCGGCGCCCAAGCGCCCCTGGAACCCCGACCGTTTCTTCCGCTTCCGCAAGTACTGGGACTACTCCGGCGGAACGGCCACGGACCTGTTCTTCCACGTGGCGGCCCCGCTGAACATCTGCTGGAGCGCGCCGCAGTACCCCCACAAAGTGATGTCCGGCGGCGGCAATTACATTTTCAAAGACGAGCGCGAGGTTCCGGACACCTTCCACCTGATTGCGGAGTATTCCAAGGGCCACTCGCTGGTGTTGAGCTCCTCGATGGCTAACTCGCAGCACATCCCGGGCCTCATACGCGGCCATTTGGGCACCATCATCATGGTGGAGCACGGCATGTTTGAGGGCCGCACCGACCACATCACGCTGCGTCCCGAGCGGCGCGTGATTGACGAAGCCTACAAGGCGAAATTCGGAGACCAGGAAGTGAAGATCCCGGTGGATCCCAAGGACGCGATGACCGCGCACGCCACCAACTTCCTGGATTGCATCCGCAGCCGGCAGAAGCCGACGTTGGATGTGGAGACTGCGGCCTGCGCGCAGGTGCTGATCTCCATGGCCGTGCAGTCTTACCGTGAGGGTCGCATACTCTACTTCGACGAACGTGCTTTCAAGGTAGTGCCGAAGCCGCCGCGGGTCTAACAGCGGCCGCCGACGGGCCGGCATCTGAGTGACAGAACTTTGGGGCGCCGCGGGCCGGCGTCCCGGCGTCGGAGTAGTTGCCAGTTCGGGCGGTGGTGTGCTATCCATAGTGCTAAGCTGAACGACACAGGCCGCCTCGAAACGAGGCTCCGAAGGGCCGAAAAGCGGATTAGAAATACGTCATCAAGGGAGTGGCCGCATGGATACCGCCAACCGCAAGCTGATTCGTCCGTCCTTGGTTGAGGTCAAGGAACAGATGAACGCCCAGCGCCGGAACAACCATCCTAAGAAAGCACCGCCCCCTGACCAGACCAACGCCGAGAATTTCTACTATGTAAAGCAGATGCAGGCCCGCACGCCTATGGTGCTGGTGTTGAGCGACGGCGAAGTGATCCAGGGCACCATTGAATGGTACGACAAAGGATGCCTCAAGATCCGGCGCGAAAGCGCGCCCAATCTGCTCATCTACAAGCCGGCCATCAAGTACATGTACAAGGCCAACCAGCTAGGCTAGCAGGCAGTGAAGGCTCCCCTTGCGGCGGGCGGGCCGGCGGCGAACTACCGGCGCATGGAAAGGCGGCGCTCCCGGCGCTGCCCGGCCTCCTCGTAGCGGCGTTTCTCCTCCGGGGTTTCAGGAATAACAGGAGGCACCGGGGTAGGGTGTCCGTGCTCATCAATGGCCACGAAGGTCAGATAGGCTGAACAGGTGTGGCGCTGCTGGCCGGTGAGCAGGTCCTCGACGAAGACCTTGACGCCCACTTCCATCGAGGTGTGAAACACCCGGTTCACCGCTGAGCGCAGGATCACCAGTTGGCCTATATGGATGGGATGGAGGAAGCTCATGTAATCCACCGCCGCGGTTACCACCGGACGGCGGGCGTGCCGCATGGCCGCGGTGGCCCCGGCCATGTCGACCAGGTGCATGACGCGGCCGCCCAACAGGAAGCCGAAAACGTTTGCATCGGTGGGCAGCGCCAGCTCGGCGTATTCGGAAAGCGAATCGCGCACGGGTCGGCCGGCCAGGGGCTGCCGGGGCTGATCTTCAACTGACATGGCTGAAGGCGCTCCGCCTAACGACGGTGCGGATAGTGGGCCTCGTCCTGGGGCCGGCTCTTGCGCCGGGGGTAGCTTTCGGCATAAGCCTGAGCCTGGCGCTCCAGCATGCCGTCGGTGAGGTTGGGCCGGAACTTGCGGGATTCGGCCAGATACTCGATTTCGCCGTGCTCCAGCGGGCGGCCGTTGCCCTCGACCACATAGTAGATGCGGACTACGCCCCCTGCGTCTCCTATAACGCTAAAGCGCACCATATCCGGCCCGTCGCCTTCCGGGAAACGCGGGCAACGCTTGCGGGCGTGACCCCGGTTGCACAACTCCCGCAAGGTGGACTCCTCGGGGCGCCACTCGCGCAGCGGATCCACGCAGCACAGGCCGGTGTAGGGATCGCCCAGCGGCAGCCGCGGCGGCTTGGGCCAGGCCTTGTCGCTGAAGGGTTCAATGGGATAAAAATACGGACAGGCCATTGAGACCCATCTTAGCAGAGAGCGGCCGGCGGGCCGCGGCGAGCCCATGAGCGACCGCACGGAAACCCTCAAAAAGATTCTGGAACAGGACCCGGCGAACGACTTCGCGCGCTATGGGCTGGCCATGGAATACGCCAAAGCGGGCCGCCCGGCTGAGGCTGCGGCTCAGTTCGAAGCTCTGCTGGAGCGCAATCCTGATTACGCGGCGGCCTACTACCAGGCCGGGCAGGTGCTGGAACGCCTGGGGCGTTTTGAAGAGGCGCGTCAACTTTATCGGCGCGGCATAGAGGTTCACACCAAACAGGGCAACCGCCACGCCGCCGCCGAGCTGAAAGCCGCGCTGGAGCTACTCGAATGAGGCCGGCACCGCCGGCGCGGTTTCAGAATGGCACGTCGTCGTCGCTGATGCCTTCGGCGAAAGGCTCCTCGGCCGGCGCGGGCTGAGCACGCTGTGGACCGCGCCCTGCGGCCTGGGCGGAACCCTCATCGGGGACGGGGGCTTCAGCGCCGCGGGCTCCGAGCAGCAGCACGTCCTGGGCCACGATCTCGGTCATGTAACGCTTCTGGCCCGCCTGATCCTCGTAGCTGCGCGTCTGGATTCGGCCCTCGACGTAGACCCGCTGGCCTTTGGTCAGGTAATTGGCCAGGTTCTCCTGGCGCCAGAGGACGATGTTGTGCCACTCGGTTTCCTCCTTCCATTCGCCGGTTTGCGGATCCTTCCAGCGGTAGTTGGTGGCCAGGGGAAAGGTTGTGCGGGCAGCGCCGCTGGTAGTGAACCGGGTTTCGGCGTCTTTGCCCAGGTGCCCGATAAGGATCACTTTGTTCACACTTCGGGAAGCCATATTTCTTTGCACTGTAGCACAGCCGGGAGGAAGGCACCGGGCGGCGCGTAGCAGCTTGGAACTGCAAAGGCTTGGTGGGCCGGTAGGGCACAGCGCGGGCGATCCTGGTTTTCGGTAGGACTGGCCGCCGCCCGTGGCAGCCAGAGACGTCGGGTTTATAATGGAGGCTGCCGGGGAGCCGCGACGCCCGAGGGTTGTGTGCCCTACGGAGACCAGCGTGAACCGGCGATAGAGATAATATAAAGAGACGACCGGAGCCTGAAGGAGCGGGCGGATGAGGTCGCACGGGGCGACAGCAGTTAAGACCATGGCGCTGCTGGGGGCGCTGGGTCTGTGCGCCGGGTCTGCGGGCGCGCAAAGCTTGATGTTGCCGGACAGTCCTGCGGGCAAGGTTCGCGTTTTTAATACCGATCTTGCGGTGCTGACTTTGCAGGAAGCCCGTCAGGATCTGCCGTGCACGGTATCGCCGGTCAAGCCGGCCTTGGGGTTCGACCTGCGGTTCCACAGCGGCTACGAAGTCAGCATTCCCCTGAAGGCCTTGGCGGGTTCAGAGAATCTGCTCACCATGATATTCCGCGTGACGCCGGAGGGCCGCCAGGACGAGCCGGTATATTTCATTCAGCGGGTGCGGGTGCCGGCTATTGAGCAGGACGCAAAAGGCGAGGCGTACTTGCAGGGAACCTTCGATCTGGGAGAGGGTCGCTACCATTTGGACTGGTTGATGCGGGACCGCTCCGAGCGGTTCTGTTCGGCGTACTGGGATGTGGAAGCGACGCTGCCGGCCAAAGACAAGGACCTGGCGGTGAGCCTTCCTCCAGGCGCAATCCAGCCGACGGAAGCCGAACCTTTCCGCGAGGAGCCGCCGGTGGAGCGCGCCGGCGATCAGCCGCCCCTGAACGTCAAGATTCTGGTCAACTTCGCTCCGCAGAACACCCACTCGGCCACGCTTCAGCCGCTGGACGTGGCGGCGCTGGTTTCCATTCTGCGGGGCATCGCCCGCGAGCCGCGGATCGGCAAGTTCTCCGTGGTGGCGTTCAATCTGCAAGAACAGCGGGTACTCTACCGCCAGGATCGCGCCGACCGGATTGATTTTCCGGCATTGGGCCAGGCGCTGCGCTCGCTGAAGCTGGGCACGATTGATCTGGAGCGACTGAGTCAGAAGCACGGCGAGACCGAGTTTTTGACCGAGCTGATCCTGCGCGAGATCGGCGGTGAGGACCGCCCGGACGCCTTGATTTTCGCCGGTCCGAAGGCCATGCTCGAGGAGAACATACCCCAGAGCACGCTCAAGGAGGTGGGCGAGGTCGAGTATCCGGTCTTCTACATGAACTACAATCTCAACCCGCAGGCGAACCCGTGGCGTGACGCCATCGGACGCGCGGTGCGCTTCTTCCGCGGCTACGAGTTCACCATCAGCCGGCCGCGGGATTTGTGGGCGGCGCTGAATGAGATCGTCTCGCGAGTGGTGCGATCGAGAGGCGTCCGACGAGCCTCCGGAGGCGAGTCGCAGTGAGGCGCACACTGGCAGCCGTCTCGGCCCTCGGGGGGTTATGTTTGGCGGCCGGGCCGGATCTGGCGCAGAAATTTCGGCAAAACAGCCTGGCCCCGTTCGTGCCCTCGCCCCAAGTGGTCGTGGACAAAATGCTGGAAGCAGCCGGAGTGAAGCCGGGCGAAACGGTCTACGATTTGGGCTGCGGGGACGGACGCATCTTGATTACCGCCGCCAGAAAGTTTCAGGCCCGGGGTGTATGCGTGGAGATTTCCCCGGACTTGGTCAGGCAGACTGTTCGGCACATCCGCGAATTGGGCCTACAGGATCAGATTCAAGTCATCGAAGGGAATCTGCTGGAGGCGGATTTGCGGGGGGCCGATGTGGTCACCCTATACCTGCTGACGAGTTCGAACGAGCGTCTCAAGCCCAAGCTGGAGGGGTCTCTGCGCCGCGGCGCCCGCGTGGTCTCGCACGATTTCATCATGCCCGGCTGGCAAGCCTGGAAGGTTGAAAAGGTCCAAGCCAGCGGCCGGGTGCACACCATCTACGTCTACCGTATGCCGCCGCAGCGGCGTTAGGGTTGCCCGGCGAGGCGGCGGTAAGTCTCACCTGATCATCCGCTGAGCCAGACCTCGAAGTACAGGCGCTTGAACCAACCGACAGGCCGCCATCGGCCCTCGCAGTGCGTGAGGGGGGCGGCGGGCGGTCCTGCCCTTGCGTTCCGGGGCGGGGGCGGGCGCAAGGACAGCCGAAAAATCTGAGACACCTGTCTGCGTAACGCACCAGTAATACGTAAGAGCTTGAGCATTGATGTGAAAGCGGCCTGCAAAAGCGGGTCGCAGGCCAGGGAATTTTTGGGCGTGTTTTGCTACGTGTCAAGCGGTAACGTTGGCGGCAACGTCATGACGGGCCAAGGAACCGGGCGCCGGTCTGCGCTAGCATAGGTGGGCCTGAGCCGCCAGCAAGTAGA
>Ga0272448_1000316_pt1 | contig 75509 bp, 63 predicted proteins | sample YNPCB0191_FD_202220 | JGI IMG/M metagenome (GOLD analysis project Ga0272448, IMG submission 202220) | Hot spring sediment microbial communities from Yellowstone National Park, WY, United States - YNP-CB-019-1 | ecosystem: Environmental > Aquatic > Thermal springs > Hot (42-90C) > Sediment...
CCTGCCCAAACGGCCCAAGATCCTGCCAAATGTAGTGCCGAAAATCGCCCCCAAAAAGTCATAAGTGCCTGCAAATCAAGCCAACCATTCCTCTGACTGACGAACTTGGGCCGGCGCGCCGGTCAGTTTCCTGACGTTGTTCAGCATGAAATTGCGCCGCGTACCCATCGGGCTGATCGTGCAAAGCCGGATCACGGCCATGAAAGCGGGATTGCCGCTGACCACCGACCAGTTGGAAGCGCATTACCTGGCGGGCGGCGATGTGAACCAGGTTGTCCGCGCGTTGATTGCTGCCGATAAGGCGGGACTGAATCTGGACTTCAACCGCGCGGCGGCGATTGATCTGGCCACGCATCAGTCCGGCAAGAGCGTCTTCGAGGCCGTCATGACCTCGGTCAACCCCAAGGTGATTGATTGCCCCAACCCCGCCAGCGGTAAACAGAGCATTGACGCCGTTGCCAAAGACGGTATCCAGGTCAAAGCCAAAGCGCGCGTGACAGTCCGCACCAATCTGGATCGGTTCGTCGGCGGTGCCACGGAGGAGACGATCATCGCGCGTGTCGGCGAAGGCATTGTCACCACCATCGGATCTTCGGCAACCTATAAGGACGTGCTCGAAAATCCCGACAGCATTTCCAAACGCGTCCTCGAACGCGGACTCGACGCCGGCACGGCCTTCGAAATTCTCTCCATTGACATCGCTGATGTGGATGTGGGCGACAACATCGGCGCCCGCTTGCAGGCCGAGCAGGCCGAGGCCGACAAACAGATCGCGCAGGCCCGCGCCGAAGTTCGTCGTGCCACCGCCGTCGCGCAAGAACAGGAAATGAAAGCTCGCACTCAGGAAATGCGCGCCCGAGTCGTCGAAGCCGAAGCGCAAATCCCATTGGCCATGGCCGAAGCGTTCCGAGCCGGTCGGCTCGGCGTGATGGATTACTACCGAATGCAAAATGTGATGGCCGACACCCGAATGCGACAAAGCATCGCGGGTGACGACGTCGCCAAAGGTGGACAATCAGGCTAGGAGCGGCTTGTGGAATTCTGGATTTGGTTTCTCATCGTAATGGTCGTGGCCGTCGTCAAAGGCCTCGGCAAACTCCAAGAACTGGCGCAAGAACAGCCAGACGAAAGCCCGGTGCCTCCGCGTCTGCCGTCGTCGCGGCGTCCCCCCAAACCATTGCCACAGGCGCGCGAATGGAAAGTTGATCCTGAACACCTTCGCCAGTATGTGGAAAAAATCACTGGCAGGGCTGTTGCCGTTCCGCCCCCCCTGCCGCAGACGGTCGGGGAAACAGCTCCGCCTGCTGTCGTGTCAGCTCCACCGGCACCGCCTTCCGGGACAGAACGACAAAACCAACAGGCCGCTCAATGGCGAAAAGCATTGCACGACCGGCAGAATCTGCGGCGGATCGTCATCGGTGCCGAACTGATCGGCCCGCCCAAGGGGATGATGTAAAACGCCCTTTTACTTCAACGCGGCAAGAACTTCTTTGATGGCGGTGAAGTTGGGGAGCTTGCCGGGGTCGTCGTTGACTTCGGCGTAACGGATGACCCCATGTTTGTCCACGACAAATGCCGAACGCTTGGGGACTCCTGCCATGCCAAGATTTTTGTCGGGCAGGAAGCTCTCATAGGCGCATCCGTAGGCGGTGGCGACCTTGTGGTCGTAGTCGCTGAGCAAGGGGACGGTAATTTTTTCCTTTTGCGCCCATGCTTCCTGTGCGAACGGGTTATCGCCGCTGATGGCCCAGACTACGGCGTTAAGGGCGGTGAACTGATTGAGGCCGCCACTCATTTCGCACAGTTCTTTTGTGCAGACGCCGGTAAAGGCCATCGGAACGAAAAGCAGCAGGGTATTCTTTTGGCCGAGGTTGTCGCGGAGTTTGATTTTCCGGATGCCATCGGTCTGTTTGCTGGACAGCTCGAAGTCCGGTGCGTGGTCGCCAATGCGAAGTGTCATGTGGGATCTCCGTTGATTGTTTGTTGCAACCTAAAGCAGAACAGTCGAAATGCAACTGCAAACGGCATGGTGGGCGCGACAGGACTCGAACCTGTGACCTCGCGGGTGTGATCCGCGCGTTCTAGCCAACTGAACTACGCGCCCTGTTGGTTTCTTGCTCATAACCCAACCGCCTGCCGCGGTCAAGCTTTCCGCAACACCGTGTCGTAGGCCATCGGCAACGTGTGCGGATAATCCAGTGTGTAGTGCAAGCCGCGTGATTCGCGCCGCAGCAGCGCGCTCTCGATGATCAATTCTGCCACCAGCGCCAGGTTCCGCAGCTCGATCAGGTCCGGAGTGACCTTGTAATCCCAGTAGAACTGATTGATCTCGCGCTGAAGATTCTGGATGCGGGCGCGGGCGCGCAGCAACCGTTTGTCGGTCCGCACGATGCCGACATAATCCCACATCAACCGGCGGATCTCGTCCCAGTTGTGGGTGACCACGACCAGCTCATCCGGGTCGGCCGCATCGCCGCTTTGCCACGCGGGCAGAAGACCGGGCGACGGTGGCAGGCGCGAGGGGTCGGCGGATAGTTTCCGCGCGGCCCGTTCGGCCACGACCACAGCTTCGAGCAGCGAATTGCTGGCGAGCCGGTTGGCGCCGTGCAGCCCGGTGCAGGCGACTTCGCCGGCGGCCAATAACCCGACAATGCCGGTTTCGCCGTCCACATTGGTCTGAACTCCGCCGCATTGATAGTGAGCCGCGGGCACGATCGGCAACGGCTCTTTCGTCATGTCGAAACCGAACTCCAGGCACTTGGCGTAGATGTTCGGGAACCGTTTTCGCACAAAATCGGGGTCCTTGTGGGTGATGTCCAGATACACACACTCGGCGCCGGTGCGTTTCATCTCCGCGTCAATGGCGCGCGCCACGATGTCGCGCGGCGCGAGGTCGGCCATCGGGTGATATTTTTTCATGAACGGCTGGCCGTCCTTGCCCAGCAGCACCGCGCCTTCGCCGCGAACGGCCTCGCTGATGAGGAAGGATTTCGCTTTCGGATGATAGAGGCAGGTCGGATGAAACTGGATGAACTCCATGTTGGCGACACTCGCGCCGGCGCGGTAGGCCATCGCCACGCCGTCACCGCTGGCGATATCGGGATTGCTGGTGTACAGGTACACCTTGCCGGAACCGCCCGTGGCCAGCATCGTGACCCGGGCAGCAAACACGCGAACCTCGCCCGTCAACTCGTCGAGCACGTAGGCGCCGAGGCAACGGTTCGGTCCCGATTGCCGCAGCTTGCGCGTGGTGATCAGGTCAATCGCCAGTTGATGCTCGACGAGCGTAATGTTCGGTTGCGCGCTCACCGCCGCCAGCAACGCGCGCTCGATCTCGCGCCCGGTAATGTCGCCCGCGTGCAAAACCCGTCGTTTGGTGTGGCCGCCCTCCCGACCCAGATCGTATTCGCCACGGGCATTCTCCCGCTCGGTGAAGCGCACGCCCAGCTCCGCCAGTTCGCGGACAATGGCCGGTCCTTCGCTCACGATGGTGCGGACGACGTCTTCCTTGCATAAGCCCGCGCCTGCAACGAGCGTGTCCTGAACGTGCAATTCAAAGCTGTCCTCGGCAGAGGTGACCGCCGCGATGCCGCCCTGCGCGTAGTTGGTATTGGATTCGGCGCTCTTCTTTTTGGTGATGACGGCGACGGTGCCCAGCGACGCGACCTTTAGCGCAAAGCTCAGTCCCGCAATCCCGCTGCCGATGACGATGAAATCGAAGTTCTGTTGTTGGCTGTTGGCCATGCGCTCATGCTACAATAAAGCCGCGATGAAAGCCATACGTGTTTCTCGTTTTGGCGGGCCGGAGGTTTTGACGCTGGAAACCGTGCCCGATCCCGTCCCCTCCGACGGACAGGTCCGTGTGCGCATTCACGCCGCCGGCGTCAATCCAGTGGACACTTACATTCGCAGCGGCGCGTACGCAACCTTGCCGCCGTTGCCCTACACGCCGGGCGTGGACGGTGCCGGGCTGCTGGACAACGGTCAGCGCGTTTATGTCAGCGGCTGCCTCACGGGGACTTATGCGGAGATGGCCTTGTGCGAGCCTCATCAGGTTCATCCGCTTCCGGACCGGTTGAGCTTCGAACAGGGTGCGGCCATCGGCGTGCCCTATGCCACGGCTTGGCGCGCTCTTTTCCAGAAAGCCAACGCGAAACAGGGCGAGACGGTATTGATTCATGGCGCCAGCGGCGGCGTCGGCATCGCAGCGGTACAACTGGCCGTGGCTGCGGGATTACACGTCATCGGGACGGCGGGCAGCGAGCGCGGAATGAAACTGGTTCACGAACAAGGTGCGCACGAAGTCCGAAACCATCGAGACCCCGGTGATCTGGACGGCGTTAGGGCGGATGTGATTTTGGAGATGCTCGCCAATGTCAACCTCGGCAAAGACCTCAAGGCGTTGACCCGCGGCGGTCGTGTGGTGGTCATCGGTAGCCGCGGCAATGTCGAAATCACTCCGCGCGACCTGATGCAACGCGATGGCATCGTGCTGGGAATGATGCTGGCAAACGCCACACGGGAGGAACGGGCTGCGATTCATCGCGCGCTGGCCCCCGGACTGATCAACGGTACGTTGCGGCCCGTGGTCGGACGCCAGTTCCCGCTGGTGGAAGCCGCGAAGGCGCACGAAGCGGTGATGAGTCCGGGCGCGTGCGGTAAGATCGTGTTGCGGGTCAGAGAATAACGTTGTCAATCAGCCGCGTGGTACCGACGTGAGCGGCTATCAAAGCCACGTCGCCACGTCGAACCGTCGCTGTGGGGTCCAACGTTTCTCCATCCACCACCTCGGCATAATCCAGCCGCACCCGCGGCGCAGCGGAAACGACCTGTGCCATGACCGCCTCCAGACGATGCGGATCGGTTTCACCACGCTGGAAACGATCGGCGGCCGCACGCAGCGCCCGACTCAAACTCAGCGCCTGCTGGCGTTCCTCGGAGCTGAGATAACGGTTGCGGCTGCTCATCGCCAAACCATCGGCCTCACGCACGGTCGGCACGGGCACAATCGTAATCGGGTATCGCAGGTCGCGCACCATTCGCTCGATGACTTTCAGTTGCTGGTAATCTTTCTGGCCGAAAAAGGCGGTGTCGGGTTGCACGATGTTGAAAAGCTTGGCGACAACCGTGCAGACACCGCGGAAATGTCCGGGGCGGCGTTCTCCTTCCAGCCGCCTGGCAACTTGCAGTTCCTCCACCCACGTGCTGACCGACGCGACGCCGCCCGGATACATCTCGTCGTCCGTCGGCGCGAACACGACGGCGACGCCCTCGCGCTGGCAAACGGCGCAGTCGGCCTCGAAGGTGCGCGGATACCGGGCGAAATCCTCTTTGGGTCCGAATTGCGTGGGATTGACGTAGATGCTGACGATCACCGCCGCGCCGGATTCGCGCGCGCGTCGCATCAACGCGGCATGTCCCTCGTGCAGCGCGCCCATCGTCGGCACCAGCGCCACTGGTTTGCCGTCGCGTTTCAGCGCGAGGGAGGCCGCTGCCATTTCCGAAACCGTGCGGAGAATCTTCACGGTTGATACGGCAGCGGTTCGCAGAGCGCGCGCAGGTTTTCCGGCGGTGTGCCGGGTGGGATTTCGCAGCCGGCGTTGACAAGGTAGGGATTGCCCACCAATTCGTAATCGGCCCGCGCGCGTTCGCGAATGGCCGACGGCGTGCTGCGCAAAACGGCGTTGACCGGATCCATGTTACCGGCAATCGCCACACGCGGCCCGACTTTCTGCCGAACGAGCGCGAGGTTGACCATGTGATCCACGTCCAGCACGTTCACGCCGAGCGTCGCAATGCCGTCGAGCAGGTGGGTGATGTTGCCGCAGATATGCAATCGCACAAATGCGCCCATCGCTTTGATGGCGTGGACGAGTCGTTGTTCGCGCGGCAGAATGTGTTCCTCGTAAATTCGCCCCGACACCTGCGAGGCGATCGCGTCGCCGATGCCGATGGTGTCCGCGCCGGCGTTGACCTGCGCGCGCGCGTATTCGATGGCCACGTCCACGCAGCGGTCCATCAATTCGTCGCACCACGGCGGGTCGTCCATCAGGTCCATGAGAAACTGGTTGACGCCGCGCAGGTCTGCGGCTTCGGCCGCCGGGCCTTCGACCCAGCCGAGGATCGTGTAGGCTTCGCCGGTCCGCTCGCGGTAGGTGCGGACGGCGTTGACGGTGTTCCGCATCCGGGTGGACTTCAGTGGGTCGGGAGTCGGCAGACGGCTGAGGTCGGTGGTGTTTTCCAACGGCGGATGCGGACATTGCGGAACGCCCTTGTCGAGGAAAATGATCTCGGCGCCGAAGCCTTGCGTTTCGCTGAAGGGATCGGACATGACGCCGACAAGATCCAATCCGAAATCTTCGGCGCAACGGATGTTGCCTTCGGTTTTCACCCGGTAGTCGGCGCAAAACGCGCCGTATTTCGCGCCGATATAGTCGGCGGCAAATTGCATCAGGATGGGGATGCGCGGAACAATATCGGTGGGTTCGCCGCGCAGCATGGCGACGTATCGTTGTTTGCCGGTCATGGCTGTTGCGAGGCCTCCATTGACTTTGTGTGGGGTTTTGTGTCTATATCCGACGCCATGAGCGAATCCTACATCCAAAACCTTTTCGCCGAGCGCATCGGTGGAAAGAATTATGGCAAGAATACGGCAATTTACAAGTTCGAGAAAATCAAGCGCGCCAAACGCGCCGCGATGGCCGCGCATCCCGGTGTCGAACTGATTGATCTGGGCGTAGGCGAACCCGATGAAATGGCATTTCCCATCAGCGTGCAAGCGTTGCAGGCCGAGGTCGCCAAACCGGAGAATCGCGGCTACGCCGACAACGGCGGCCCCGAATTCCGACGTGCCGCCGCTCGCTGGATGAAAAACGTCTTTGGCGTCGCCGACCTCGATCCTGAAAAAGAGATTCTCCACAGCATTGGCAGCAAGGCCGCGCTTTCGATCCTGCCCGCGGCGCTTATCAACCCGGGCGATGTGGCCATTATGACCGTGCCCGGCTATCCTGTTTTCGGGACGCATGCCAAATGGTACGGAGGAGAGGTCTTCAACCTGAAGCTCACTGAGAAGAACGGTTTTCTGCCTGACTTCGGCGAGATTCCGGCCGGGATTTTGCGCCGCGCCAAGGTCCTTGTGCTCAACTATCCCAACAATCCCACCGGGGCCAGCGCCACGCGCGAGTTCTATTCCGAGGCCGTGGCATTCGCCAAGAAACACCATCTGGTCATCATTTCCGACGCCGCGTATGCCGCGCTGGTCTTCGAGGGACAACCGCTCTCGATTCTCAGTGTCCCCGGCGGCAAAGAGGTTGCCGTTGAGCTTCACTCCATGAGCAAGGCGTTCAATATGACCGGGTGGCGACTGGGTTTTGTTTGTGGAAATGAACTGCTCGTGAGAGCCTATCGCGATTGCAAGGACAACACCGATAGCGGGCAGTTTCTGGCGATTCAGAAGGCCTGCGCCCTGTCGCTTGACCACCCGGAAATCACGCGGCAGATCGCCGCAAAATACTCGCGTCGGATGGATCTGCTGGTGGCTTCGTTGCGGAGGCTCGGATTCCAGGCGACCAAGCCGAAAGGCTCGTTCTTCCTTTATGTGCGCGCCCCGAAGGCTGCGGGCAACCGCCGGTTCAACAATGCCGAAGAGGTCTCGCAGTGGTTGATCACCGAAAAGTTGATCTCCACCGTGCCGTGGGACGACGCCGGGCCGTATTTGCGGTTCTCAGTGACTTTTGTCGCCAAGGACGAAGCCGATGAGCGCCGGGTTGTCGCGGAGATGGAGCGACGGCTCGCCGACGCGAAGTTCGAGTTTTAGAAGCTCTGTTCGGGGCCGGGGAAGTTGCCCGACTCCACCTCGCGTTTGTAGCTGGCCACGGCGTTTCGGATCGCCGCGCGCAGATCGGCGTACACCTTGGTGTGCTTGGGAAGACGTGGCGACAAACCCAGCATGTCGTGCCACACGAGCACCTGTCCGTCGCAGTGCGGTCCTGCGCCGATGCCGATGGTCGGCACAGAAACGGTCTCTGTCACCTGTTTGGCCACGGAGGCCACGACGCACTCCATCACCAGCGCGAACACACCGGCTGCTTCCAGCAGTTGAGCGTCGCGCAGCAATCGAGCGGCGGATTCCGGCGTGCGTCCCTGCACTTTGTAGCCGCCGAATTTTGTGACCGATTGCGGCAGTAGGCCGATGTGGCCCAGCACGGGAATGCCCGACGCGATGACGGCGCGCACTTGCGGCAAGACGTCTTCGCCGCCCTCCAGCTTCACGGCGTCGGCTCCGGCCTCCACGAAGCGTCGGGCGTTGGCGACGGCTTGCTCCGCCGTCTCGTAGGTTCTGTATGGCATATCCCCGACGACCAACGCTTGCGGTTTCGCCCGCGCCACGGCGCGGACGTGATGCAACATTTCCTCCATTGTCACCGGCAAGGTGTTCTCATAACCGAGCAGCACCATGCCGAGCGAATCGCCCACCAGAATCAACGGCACAGCCGCCTCCTCCAGCAGTCGCGCCGTGACAAAATCATACGCGGTCAGCGCTGCGATCTTCTCGCCGCGCCGTTTCATCTCCCGCAACGTTTGTGGAGTGACTTTCACCAGTCCTGCTGGACAAACCTAATGTCTCCCTCCTGCATCGGCAACTCCCGAAGCAACATCCGCACGGTTTTGCCCGTGCCCTTGATCACGCGCTGCGGGCAGATCGTCGAGAGCGGCACCAGCACAAACCGTCGTTGCGCCAGTCGCGGATGCGGAATCACTAGGTCCTTTTCCAGCACTTCGCGATCGCCGAAATACAGAATGTCGAGGTCAATGGTTCGCGGCGCGTTCCGCCCCGCCGAACGGACTCGCCCGTGAGCCTTCTCGTAGGCGAGCAACTTTTTCAGCAACGTCCGGGGCGCGCCGCGGAACTCGATCTCCAGCACCGCGTTCAGAAATTTCGGCGTGTGCGGCGGACAATCCACCGGCGTCGTCTCGTACAGGGGCGAGGCGCGGTACCACTGTTCCGCGGACAGGCTCAGCAAATAGCGTTTTGCCCATTGAAGGTGCCGCAGTCGGTCGCCGACGTTTGACCCCAGTGCGATGCCGACCTTCATGGCCGTTTCAGCGCAGCGCCAGAACATCCTGCATGTCGTAGAGACCGGGCGGTTGCCGAACAACCCATTTGGCCGCTCGCAACGCGCCGCGCGCGAAAATCTCGCGGCTGCTCGCGCGATGGGTCAGTTCCAGCCGCTCGCCCGTCGTGCCGAAAGTCACCGTGTGATCGCCGACCACGTCGCCGATGCGCAGGGCGTGCGCTGCAGGCAGTTTGCCGGCGGCGGTTCCGATGATCGCCTGCAACCGTTTCGCCGTGCCGCTCGGCGCGTCCTTCTTTGCCGTGTGATGCGTCTCCACAATCTCGCAATCCCATTGCGGGACGATTTCGGCGACCTTGCCGCAGAGCCAAAACAACAGGTTCACGCCCGTGCTGTAGTTACCGGTCCAAACACAGGGAATCGTTTTCACCAGTGTCAGCACGGCCTGTTTCTGGGCGTCGGTGTGTCCCGTGGTGCCGATCACCAGCGCCTTTCGGTGTTGCGCAGCCATTCGCGCTATCGCTTCCGTCGCTTCGCGGACGGAAAAATCCACGACCACATCGCCCGCGTGGATCACTGCCGAGAGGTCGTCGCCCCAATCCACTTCGCCCCCGAGTGTCAGTTCCGGATCAGCCTGTGCGCACGCGACCAGTGCGCGGCCCATGCGGCCTTTCGCGCCGCAGATGATGACACGCACCGGGTTCATGGCACCAGTCCGAGGGCTGCCAACGTCTTCTTCAACTGATTGCGGTTGTGCTCCGCCATGGGCACCAGCGGCAACCGATACGATTCTTCGATGCGGCCGGCCATGGCCAGCGCGGCCTTGATCGGGATCGGGTTGGTCTCGATGAAGAGGTCCTTGAACAAAGGAAAGAGCTTGGCGTGAAGTTGGCCCGCCTTCGCAAAATCGTTGTTGCGCGCGGCTCGAACCATCTCGCTGACCTCGCGCGGCGCGATGTTGGAGGCGACACTGATCACGCCGACGGCGCCCACGGCCATCATGGGCAACGTCAGGGAATCGTCGCCGGAAAGAATGGAAAACCCCTCGTCCACCAGCGCGCGAATCTGGCTGACGCGGTCCACGTTGCCTGTGGCCTCCTTCAGGCCGACGACCAGCGCGGGCAGATCGCGTCGCAACCGGGCGATGGTGTCGTTGGCCACATCCACACCGCAACGGCCGGGGATGTTGTAGATAAGAATGGGCAGCTCCGCCGCCTCGGCAATGGTGCGGAAATGCGCGTAGAGACCGGCCTGTGTCGGCTTGTTGTAATAGGGCGCGACTTGCAGAGAAGCATCTGCGCCGACGGCCTTGGCGTGTTGGGTCATGGCAATCGCCTCGTCGGTGCAATTCGAGCCGGTGCCCGCGATGATTTTGCAGCGCCCGGCCGCGAATTTGACCACCAGTTCAATGACGTGATTATGTTCTTGGTGGCTGAGAGTGGGGGACTCGCCCGTGGTGCCGACGGGCACCAGACCATCAATGCCGTTGGCGATCTGGAACTCGACCAGATCGCGCAACCGCGCTGTGTCTATTCTCCCCGCCTTCGTAAAAGGCGTCACCAACGCTGTGTACGTTCCGCTAAACATGACCTGCCGCATGATAGGCGCAGCCGCGCGTTTTGCAAGCCCGCGCTTCTGCGCCGTAGCTGGAGGATTTGTCGGCATGCCCGTGGGGACTCAAACGTGGAGCGAGCCGGTGGAATTGACGTTATCCGGGCGGGCGGCCCTTTGCCAATCCACCTACCGAATACGCTCTCAACCACGATCTTGACGCTGGGTTGTGGTTCGGGCAAGCGGAAGAACTGGCGCAACACACCAATTTCTGGGAAGCCGTCGAGCCAGCCAACGACGAGCTGGCCTCGCGCCGTCTGGTGGAACGAGTGTAGGACGCAGGCCGTTCACCCCCGCTGTTGGGCGACGGTTTATGCGCCGGTTTTCTTGCCTTTACGGTTTCCTTTGTTTTTGGGCGGACGGTCGTATTCGGCGGCGAGTTTTTGTTTGGCGGCGGCGAGCATTTCCGGTTTGTCGCGGTGGGCAAACGCTTCGGCGAGCGGGTCGCCGGTGCGCTGCAGCAGGGCGAGAAGTTCTTTCCGAAGCGATTCGATCTCGGCCTTGCGGGCCGGGTCGGCGATGAGGTTGCGGCGCTCGAAACGGTCGTTGGTCATGTCGTAGAATTCCTCCGGCACGCGGTAGAGGTAGAAGTCGGTGCGGGCTTTGATGGCCGGGTTGGTCTCGGCGGCGGCGAGCATGGCTTTCCATGTGAGGCCGGCCATGTTCTCGGCCCGGTATTGCATCTTGCCGTCGCTCCATGCGTTCCAGATGTAGGAACGCTCCTTCGTGCGGACACAACGCATCAACAGCCAGAGGCGACCGGAAGTCTGGTTGTAGAAGGTGAACACGCGGTCCCAGCCGGTCATTTTCTCGCCTTTCAACGCCGGGAGGAAGGAACGACCGTCAATGTTCGGTATCGCCGGCAGGCCGAGTGCGTCAAGCAGCGTTGGCGTAAAGTCGAGCGTCGAGACGAGGTGGTCGCGGTCCACCCGGCCCGGCTCAATGACGCCGGGCCAGCGCAAGATGAGCGCGCCGCGCGAACTGTCCTCGTAGTTGTTGGACTTGGCGAACGGGAACGACATGCCGTGGTCGCCGCCGTAAAACATGACAAGGGTGTTCTGTTCAAAGCCTTCCTCTTTCAACGTCTTCAACACGGCGCCGACGCAATCGTCGAGCCGCCGCACGCTGGTGTAGTAGCAGGCGAGTTCTCTGCGGACATCGGGCAGGTCTTCGAGAAAGCCGGGCACGTCGGTGACTTCGCGGGGTTGGATCCAGCGGCTCGGTGGCTCGCCGCCGGCGAGGTCGTTTGGCCCGTTGGCGCCGATGAACGGGCGATGCGGGTCAGTGCAGTTGACATGATGGAAGAAGGGGCGTTTCTGGTCGCGCGCCATCGCCAGAAACTTTTTCGTGGCCGCGATCAATTGCGAGGGGTGGCGGCTGATTCGGGTCTCCGCAAAATCCACGCAAAACTTCTCGGCGGGTTGGTAGTGCCCGTTTTTCCCGATCATCGAGATGAGATAGCCGGCGTCGTGGAGTTGCTGGTTCAGCGTGCGGACTTCGGGTTTCAATGGGAAGAAGCCCATCGCGCCGTTGCGGTGCGGGTAGAGGCCGGTGTGCATGATCTCGCGGACCGGCTGGCAGACGGCAACGGTGGAGTAGGCGTAGTGAAAACGGATTCCCTCGCTGGCGAGCCTGTCGAGGTTCGGCGTCAGGTCGTGAATCGGGCAACCGTAACAGCCCGCCGAATCATGATTCATGTCGTCGGCAGTGATGAGGAGGAGATTCGGTCTTTGCGCAGCGTCAACGAGACCGGCCAGCAGGAAGTAGAAAACAAGTCGTTTCATGGGTCAATTCGTAGTGGGACGAAGGTAAACAATCAATGCCGTTTCAAATGGCGGTGTTTGTACGCGGAGAACGCCCCGCTCGCATTCGACGGCCAGCGGCGATTCTGATGAGTCCGGTTGGACACAGGTCGCGCGCGCCCTGCGCCAGTTGTTCGGAAGCCGGATCGTTGTCCTGATGGCCGGCGCAGAACGAATGGTGTCGGTCTCAACATCGAGATCGCAGTTGTTGAAGTCGAGCGTCAACGTCGAATCCGCGCAGAGGTTCAGGTTGACGCCGACGGTGGCGGGCGCGTCGGTCGTGAGGCGCGGTTGAAGGTCGGGCCAGTCGAGCAGTTCAGCCATTTGTTTTGCGGCAGCAGGGTCGCGGTCTTTTCGCCAGTAGGCCACGCCGGGCTTGTTGGTGGTAACACGGGCGCCGTCAATCACAAACGGGTTTTCGCGCGGAAACAGATGGCGCTCGGGACCGTGCCGCGCGCCGCTCTGGCCGGTCGCCACGAGCCGGCCGCCCCGCGCAACATAGCGGCGAAGTTCGCGGATTTGAGCGTCCGTGAGCACCAGCACCGACGGCAGAACGACGATCGGATAGCGCGCGAGGCTGGCGGCGGTCAGGTCTTGTTGGAGGACGATGTCCCATTGGCGATGCGTGTCGCCGAGGAATTGGCACCAGCCGCAATATTCGTCCACGAACTGATCCATCACGGGATTGAACACGTTCATGGAAGCAATCTCCGACCACGCGGAGTGAACGACAGCGACATCCGCGAGGTAGCGACGGCGGCTGAGCCGCGAGGCGTTGGTGCGAATGAAACGGTTGATGAACCCGGCGCTTTCCGGTGTACCGGGCGAGTAGCCGTCGCGATAGCAGTGGCCGAAGTCGAGCAAGCCGCGATTGGCAAGGCAATCGAACGCAAGAACCTTGTGTAGGTTCTCGTGGCCGGGACCGGATTTGTCCTTGCTGACGTAGATGCTCGGCCAGCAGAATGGCGCGTCGGAGATGGCTGCGCCCAGCCGGGTGACGTAACCGACACGGCCCTGCGGCGGCAGACCCATCGGACGCATTCCCCACCAGCCGTGCACCGTGCTCCACTCAAAGTGTGCGATGTCGCACGCGCCTTTCATCAACGCGCCGCCGAGCGGGAGGGGGATGGTATTGCCGAAAACAGCGCAATCCAGCTTTTCCCGGCGCGCCGATTCCTTTGCCGTCCTGTAAAAGGCACGATGATACGCCTGCGCGGCCTCCACCATGTGGAGACGGTAAGCGCACCAGACTGGGTCGGTCGTCCAATTCGGGTTTTGCGGATGCCAGCGTTTGCCGCTCGACTCGAAGGGTTTATCGCGGATGTAGGCAACGATGTCGAAGGTTGCCGGGTCGGCAACGCCCATCCGGGCCAGCTCAGAGCGCGAGAAATGTTTCTCCAGATAATCGCGGAAGGTGTGCACCGACCACAAACCGAAGGCCGACTGGCTGGCGTGTCCGAGGTTGTTGTCGCCGAAGTTGTCGGCGTGGATGCCGTCGGGACGAAGCTTCGGGATGATGCGCTCGATTTCGCGGCAGACGTAATCGCGGAGTTGCGGGTTTGCGAAGTCCACGCTTACGAGGCGGACGATTTGCCAACCGGTTTTGCCCTGGATGTCGGCGCGGTTGACTTGTTTGGCGGAGAGTTTCGCGAGGCCGCTGCGTTGCGCGATCTCATCGGTAATCCGTTCGTTGCTGGAGTAATCAAACTCCCATTTCCCGTCGAGTCCGCGATGGGTGAGAACAGCGTAAAGGTCGTCTGCCGGTTTGCCGTCGGGCGTCGTGAACGGTTTCAGCCGATACGCTTTCGCCGTGGGGAAGGGCGCCCACGAGACATCGCGCATAAACGCCTCCAGACCGAACCAGCGCGCGGTGAGCGGCTCGTTGCCGTTCCAGGAGGGCAACGACCAGCCCGTGTACGCCATTCGGCCATCACTCGTGAAGAACGCGGCGTAGTCGCCGACTTCGCCGAGATCGTAGTAGAGGATGCGCTTGATGTTTGCTTGCTGGAGTTTCTCCCGCTTCGCCTTGGCCCAGCCGCGTTCGTCGGCTGTATCGAGAAACCAGAACCCGTACCAGCCGAGCGTGTCCACGCCGCGCGCTGCGCCCGGCTGAATGGTGTCGAGGTCCTGGGCGTGACCGCGGATGCTAGCCAGCGGCGTGTATTCGTGCCACCACGGCGCGGCCCATGCGGTGAGACAACTGCCAAGAATCCACAGGATTTGAGAGCGAAACATATGCATTTTATTGTTTTGGCAGGCGGGCGATGCAGGCGACGCCGTTGCGCGGCAGCCACAATCGCACGCCGCCTTGGGTTGAGAGTTCTTCACCGGTGAGCAAGTCCACGACGCGCTGGTCCGAGGCCACGTCCACGTGCAGCAACGGCGCGTCCACCGTGTGGCCGGTGGCGTTGTAGAGCGTCCAGAGAGTTTTTTTGGCGGAGCCGAAACGGTTGGCATACACCAGCGGCACCAATGTCAGCACTAGCGGCTCGCAATCGTTCCCGCGCAGCACGTCGTTGTGCTCCTTCATCACCTTGTACATCGTGGGCGGATACTCTTTGCCGAAGAGGCCGACCATGTTCCAGAATCGCTTGTGACAATCGCGGTCCGCGCCGCGATGATCCAGTTCGTAAGCTTTGCATTCGGGGAAATAGAACCGTTGCGTGTTGCACTCCAGCGGACGCAGCGGCGTCGCTTGCACCGTGAGATCATAGGTGATGCAGCCATCGAGGAACTGCATCAGGTAATCGTAGCCCGGATGCTCGGTGGTCAGCACCAATCGGGGATTGACCTTGTCCAGGGTGGCGCGGACCAACTTTGTGGCCTCAGCGGTGGCGCGCATCCATTCGGTGCAGCCCGGCTCGGCGAACGTGTGTTTGTGGGCCGGGTTGTAACACGCCCAGCCGCGATGACCGTATTCGTCGAGACGGATCCCATCGGCCCCGCTCTCCCGCATCACGCGCTCCATCGTTTCCGCGACCCATTGGCGGACTTCGGGAAGATCGTGACAAGGTGTCCAAACGAGATAGGGCGTCGCGTATTCGCCGTCGGCTTTGATCACGCACCATTGCTTGCCATGTTTCTGCCCGGTTTTGCAGGCGTCGTCCAGGCGGAACGGATCGGTGTACAGCGTGATGAGCGTGCCGGTCTTCTTGTAATCCTCGATGGCCTTGCGGAAGGCGGGCAGGCCGCCGAAACGCTCGTTGTAACCGTCGTAATCGCCGGGCTGATTGTTCCACATCGTCTGGCCGCTGACCGGGTCTTTTACGAAATAGGATTTCCATCGCGTGAAGGCGGCTTTGCCAATCTTCTCCTCGACCTTGTCGAACGGCGTGCTCCACGGCCCCAACGGCGACCATTCCCACCATGACATCAACTCGATGCAGTCGCGTCCCGGCTTCAGGAAATCGGCGCGATATTTGCCGTCTTTGAACAACACGTTCTGGCCCCAGCCAGCGGCAAGCATTGTCACCACGCCGTCCAATCGCGACGGCGGACGAAACTTCCAGACGCGATGCGCCCACGCGGCATACTCTTTCATCGGCGTTTTCCAGTTGCCCGCGTGAGCAGCGATCACGACCGGCGGCGGCGCGAACGATTCGCCGGGTCGGCGCGTGCGACGCAGATATTCGACGGCGAAACTCGTGCCCGTGACCGGCTCGAACGTGTGGGTGAACTGGTACTCGGGTTTGGTCGGGCAGAGCGGTGTCAGGGTTTCCATCGGTGACTTGCCGGGCAGATGTTTGCAGAGCGCGAAGATTTTGTATCGGCCGTCGGTGTCGTCCACGCGCAACGAAAGACCCGCGCCGAGCGGCGGGCTGAACAGGTCCATCATCTGATAAAGCACCTGATGATCGCCGTAGCCCTGCCGAATCAGCGCGGGACGATCCGCAATGATGCCGCCGCCACGCGGGAAGAAATAATAGTCGGCTGCCGGGTCGCTGGAGAGCGCCAGCCCGGCAAGATGCGGGAAGGCGACCTTGAAGTCGAGCGGCGTCGCGCCTCGATTGGCGAGCGAGACCGCCAGCCGCAGGCCGTCGGCGCTGATAGTGCCGATCAGTGTGGCTGCCAGCGGATGTGCCGGCAGAAACAGTTCCGCCGTGAAACCGTCGCGTCCATTGGCGCGGAGCGAGCGGCACTCGAAATCTCGCGTGCCGGAGAAATGGTTCGTGCCGATCTCGACCACGAACAGGTCGAGTGTGTCCGGTTGGCGCGCCATTTCCGCGTTGGCCAGTTCGTTGAACAGCGAGACGAGCTTGAGATTCTGCGATAGCCGACTGAACCGGCAACGCATGGCGGCGTTCTCCAGCAGGACGCCGTCTTTCGTGACGCGACAGGAGGGTTGGCGCTGCGCCGGTTTGCCGGCAGACGGCGCGATCGCCGGACAGATGTTGATGGGCGGTTCTGGCGACGGGTGATAGCCGCGCGCGGCGCGAAGTGTCACGGAACGGACTGGGGACTTTGATGTGATGACAACACCGCTGGTGAGTTTGTTGCGAGTCGAACCGCTGAACCGCTTGCCGTCGGCGTCGAGCCAGTGCACGGTGGAGTTCTCTCCTTCAACCTGCACAGAAATCGGGACGGTTGGATCCAGCCAATACGGGTCCCACTCCAGCAGCGTTTCGTCGCCGCGCCTGCCGGCAAAAAGAAACGGGCCGGTCGCGTCGCCGGGCCGCCATGTTACTTCGATGCGCCGTTCACCGCTGAGCAACAGCAGCCGCACCATGTATTCGCCGCGCGCGCCGATGGCGTTGAGCTTGGCGGAAGACCACGTCTTGCCGCCATCCATGCTGACGGCGCTGTTGCCGGCAGAAACGGTGTTGTCTATGCCGAGGTAGAGGTAGTCGTCAGGCTTTGGCTTCGTTGTCGGCGCTTTGCGGAAGATGATTTCGTTTTTGCCGCGGACGAACTCGTCCTTTGGAAACGCAAAGTCGAACCAAGCCAGCGTTGTCGGTTTGCGCTCCACGTAGACCGGAACGCCGCTGTTGTTCTTGAATGAGTGAACCTTGCCGTTGACGACGACCTCAAATGATTCATCGAGACCGTTGGCCTTGCCGAGCGACACGAGCGAGTAATCGCGCACACAGAAATACGCCGACAACCGCACCTCGCGCACTGCTGCCCACGTTTCTGGCGAAACGGCGGACAGATCAAGAATCTTCTTTGCTTGGTAGCGTGGATCCACTTGGTGGGTCATGCCCATGGAAGCGCCACCCCACTGGTTATTGTCATCTCGAATCACGAGGACGGATTCGTCTGCGCGGAGAAGACCCGATGTGAGGAGAAGAAGAAGGAAGACTCTGAAGCGCTTGCTCATGGCCGGGTAAACTCCGATAGATACGCCGGCGGTACGAGTTGCCTGATGAGGCTCGTTTTGTCCGCGCCGGTTGCCTTCGAGTTCTCGGGCCTGGGTTGGCCGTTGACGAGGCAGTTTTCCAGCGTGGCCTGGCCGAGGTTGATCAAGTCCATGTTCTCCATTGTAACCCGTTTGGCCCGGAGCGCGGCGTTCTTTTGCACGCGCGCGGGTTCGGGCGCGCCGCGACGGCGGATGAGGACGTTGTCGAGGATCAACTCGCAGTGTTCGCCATCGGCTGCCGTTACGGTCAACGGATGCTCCGAGGAGGACAGCACGACGGCGTTGGCGATTTGGTACCGACCGTTGTTGAGGAAATACAAATCGTGACCGCGACAATCGGCAATGAAGACGCGGTTGTAACGGGTCCGCGCCGCGCCGATGTCGGTGATGCCGGTGCTGTTCCCGATGGACAGGAGGCCGTCCACGCGATACTCGGCGGTTTCGTGCGCGCTGATGCCGTCGTCGCCGCATTCGATGGCGCGGATGTTTTCGAAGACGACATCGCAGCAATGGCCGTGGATGTTGAATCCGTCGTTGTAGCAATGGGTGGCGGTGATGTTCTTGATGAGGAGGTGCGCGTTGTCGCCGCTGAACTGAACGCCGGCGGCGCGCACCGGCGCAGCGATGTTCGCGTCGGCGAGTGCTTGTCCGGGTGGCACCTTCACGTAAAATGTGCCGAAGATTTGGCGGCTGTATGTTTTGGCGCGCGACCGATCCTCGACGAATGTCCATTCGCCGGGCCGTAACTCATCGGGTTTCTTGAACGGTGCCTTCGTCCCCTTGGAGGTGCGGCCCATGTGATTCATGGCGCCATTGCAAAGGAAGAACCAGCGGGAAATGATTCCCGTGTCAAGCTGCGGTAACAATGTGTCGCAGGCGAACAGTCCGGGGGAGACCTCCTTCCATTTCGATGGGTCCAGCGGCTCGGAGCCGTCGAGCGTGGCACCGTGGCCGTCGAGGGTGATGGGTTTGCCGGGCGCGCCTTTTTTGCCGCGAAATCCCGCGTAGTCGTGATAGACGATGGGTTGCAAATGAATCGTGTCGCCGGGCTGCGCGATCTGAATGGCCTCGCCGATGCTCTTTACGTCAATGCCGACGCGGAGGTCGCGTCCATCTGCAGACGCGAGCAGGCTGCAACCGAGAGCAAAGAGCGCGGGCCAGAGGGTCATGAGTCGTTTCATGCTCGCGTGATTGGACGCCAGATTGGGCGCAAAGTTCAAGTGGGAAATCGAGCTGGCAATTAGCGGAGCGGGGCGAGCTTGGCGGTGTCGCTTTCCATGTCGTAGGGCAGTTGCCAGAGCTGTTCGCCGTTGGAATTGCAGAAGTAGAGGCGCGACTCGCTGAACTGGTTCGGGTCGCCATCGGCCCAGAAGGCGAAGAAAGGGTCATGCGCATTGACGGGGCGTCGAGCGTAGTTGTGGTTGCGGGGGCTGTTTTGGGTGACCTGTTTTTTCAAGGTCCACGTTGCGCCGTGGTCGGTGCTGGACCACAGGCACATTTCGCCCCCGCTGCCATAGGGTTGCGGGCCGGGGAGGGTGGGGGCGATGACTTTCCATTCGTTGCGGGCGACCCAAAGACTGCCCATGTCGTAGTTGTGATCGGTCTTGGCAACGACGCTGGTTTCCCAGCGGCGACCGGTCCATCGGGTGAGACGAAACTCGCGTGGGTCATTTTCCGGTCCCGGCGCGTAGCCGCGGCTGGTCACATACAGGAGCAACGGATGGCCCTCCGGATCGAAGTTCAGGTCGCACGTGTACATCAGGAGCCCCTGTGCTTCGTAGTCAATGACCAGCGCCGGGTTTTTCACTTCGCTCAAGGGCAGTGCCAGCGGTTTGCCGTCCACCGTAGTCCAAGTTTTCCCGCCGTCTTCCGTTTGCGCGTAGTAGAGGTTGGTGCGTTTGTCCACGTTGCCGTCGGGGTGGTAGTTGAAGAAAGTGCCGACTTTTTTGCCGTGCGTGCCGCTGACCTGATAATGGCCGCCAAAGCCCGCAAGTTTCTGGTCCTCGCTCCAGGTGCGTCCGTCGGGGCTGGTTTCCCAGTAGAGTTCGCGTCCTTTGGTATATTTGGTGAAGAGGTGCAGCCAGCCGAGTTTCGGCAACGGCCAAGGTTGCGGATAGGTCATCTCTTCCTCGGAGATGCGGTCGAAGGCCACGATGCTGTAGGGTTGTTGGCTGCGATACTTGAAACCGGGACGATGCCGCCCGCGACCGCTGACGAACAGCCAAATGTGTCCTGCCGCGTCAATGTTGATGCTGCCGTTGTCGTGCGGGTCATCCACACCCTGTTTGTCGTGGACGATCACCGGACGTGGCACCGTGCCGGTTTTGTGGTCGTAGTAGGAAACCATAATCAACAGCCGTCGCTCGTGCTTGTCCGTTGTGCCGCCGTAGGTGAAGAAAGTTTTGTGGACCTTGGGGGCATAGACCGCCATGGGGTTGTGGTTGGCAGTGTAGGTGCCGAGGCCGCCGGAATATTTGTCGCCGTGTCGGGTGAACTGGCCCAGCGTGAACCAGATGCCGCGATACCCCGCAATGGCGCCCGACAACGGAGGCAGCGACGGCGTTTTCGGCGGCACGGCTCCCGCGCAACAGACACAGCACAGCAAGAGTGACGGGAAAGGTTTCATGATTTCAGACTGCGCTCCAGAATGGCCATCGTTTCGCGCTGGCGTTGTTGGACGAAGGCGCGCGCGTTCGCCGCTTTCTGTTTTGCCGCAACCGGATCCTTCGCCATGGCGAGCACGGTTGGCGCAATGCGGGGGATTTCCTCCTCCAGATCGAGGTCAAACAGCCAGTCGCCCAGCCCGATGTCGCGCCACATGATGCCCTTGCTGGTTTGCTCGGCGAATCGGCAGACAATCGCCGGCACGCCGTTGCCGATGGCCATGATGGGGGAATGCATTTCGGAGCCGAAGATACCGGCGGAGCGAACGTAGGTGCTGAGCGCCTCATCGGTCAGCCAGTGGTTCTGGCGCCAGACCACTTTCTTTTTCACATCGGGAGGCAACTTGTCGTAGAGCATTTCCTTGCCGACGGCCATCTGCGTGGCGTCTTCGGGACAGAGCAACACTTTCAGGGGCGTGTCTCGTGCGACGGCGATGATGGCCTCGCGCAACGGAGCGTGATCGTGTTCTTTCATGGCCTCGTTGCGCTCGTGTTTCTTTGGGTCGAAGGCCACGTTCTTTTTCACCTTCCAGTACGGCGTGAACCGCAACCGCGAGAGACAACAGAGAAACTTCCCCTCCTCCAATCCGTTCGCCTTGAGAAACGCCTCAGCCGCCGCGTCGTTTCGCAGGTCGGTGGCGAACGCGCCATCGGGGCCGAACTCCACGACTGGGCATTTCACTTCGTGTTCCCTGGCGAAATTCAACGACACGCTGTCCCGGAAGAACGCAAACCGCGCATGGGTCAACAACTCAATCGCCTCTGCGTTGGTTGAGGAAAACGTGATGCCGTAGATGCCGTAAGGTTTGCCGGTTTGCCTGCGCCATCGCGCCACGTCGCTGGCGGCGACCAATCCCGGCCCCGACCCGTGCAAGAGGAAATCGCACTCGGCAAACGCCGCCCGAATCGCCGCCTCGTCCCTGACGATTTTGAGGCGGGGGAAGCGTTTCAGCAGCATTTCTTCGACACCGTTCTCGACGCTGGTCGGCCATAATCGCACCTCGACATCGGGCAGGTATTTCTCCAGCAACGCCAGCACGCCCGGCGTGTGCGCGATGTCGCCGATGTTCACGGTTTGCCACGACGACCGCAACAGAATCCGTCGCGGCCGGTTCGCCGTGGCTCCCGCGCCGGCGACGGTGGCCAAGCAGAGCGCCTGAAGGAAGCGGCGTCGAGTGATCATGCGACGCGGACCACAGCCTCCATGGTGTGCGCAGCGCCGGGAGCCAGTGTGACGGCGTGTTGTTTGCAGTTGGCGGTCTCGATGCAGAGCATGTACGGCCATTCGTCGTCGCCAAAATCGGGCATCGCTTTCGCCTTCGCAATCCACGGGTTCCAGACCACCGTAGCGTCGGAACCGTTCTTTTCGACGATCAACCGACGTTTGAGGACCGGGTCGTGCACGACGCAGGTGGCGCGGGTGTTGAGGTAGATGCGGTCGGTTTCGCCGGTGAAACGGATCGGCTCGGTCCCCTGGTTTTTCCGCGAGAGGCCGGTGAGGTTGTCGAGGTAATCGGTGTTCTCCAACCCGGTGACGGTGACTTGTCGGATGTCGCCGACGGCTAGGTAGGTGTGCAGGGCTTCCTCGAATTGTTCCGGTTGTGTTCCGGTATTTCGGACTTCGAGTGTCATCGCCAATGCAGAGCCGACGCCGATGTTGAACTTGGCCTCGAACGGCGGAAGGGCGAGGCTAAACAGCATTGAGTCGGCGGTTGTGCGTTCGATTGTCCACTCCCGCAGTCGGGCCAGACCGTGCATGGGTGTTTTGGGTGTGGGTCCCGCACCGGGGCCGAACCACGGGAAACAGATCGGGACGCCGCCGCGAATCGGTTGGCCCGGCTCGAACCTGCTTTTTGCGCTGAGGAACAGCACGGGCTGCTGTCCCAGCGGCTGGAAGTGGGTGACGTGCGCGCCATGCTGGTAGATGTGGACTTCGGCTTCGGAGGTCTGAATGACGAACGGTTTCATGGAGTTCACTGGCTGTCATCGTATCGCACAGGCGGATGCTTGCAAGCGTTTCGTGGCGCTGCTAAGGTGCGCGACGTCATGGCTAGGAAAACAACAACACATCGCAGTCGGGAAAAACCGTCGGGACTGAAAGTGTTGATGGTGACCTCGGAGTGCGCGCCGTTTGCCAGGACCGGCGGTTTGGGGGACATGGTGGCCGGGTTGTCGAAGGCGTTGGCAGAACTGGGACATGAGGTGCGGATTTGCCTTCCGCTGTATGGGTTGATCGAATACGAACGTTGGCAGTTGCACTGGGAGAAGTCGGCGTGTGTTCACATGGGAGGCGGCGAACAGAATTGGGTGGGCGTCCACACAGCGAATCTCAACGACGACATCCCGGTGTGGTTTGTGGAGTATCACCGCTTTTTCAGTCGGCCGGGCATTTACGGCGACGGCCAGCGGGATTACGCGGACAATGCGTTTCGGTTTGCGTTGTTGTCAAAGGCGGCGCTGCAGATTTGCAAGGATGTCGGCTGGATCCCCGATGTGGTGCATGTGCATGACTGGCCCACGGCGGTGGCCGCCGCGTTTCTGAAAACGTGGGATCGGATTTTGTCTCCGTTGTCCCACACGGCCAGTGTGCTGACGATTCACAATATCGGCTACCAGGGCGTGTATCCGGCGGATGTGATGCACTATTTGGGCGTGGGATGGGAACATTTCAGCAGCGAGAAGTTTGAGGATCACGGCAACGTCAATCTGTTGAAGGCAGGAATCCATTTCGCCGACGCGATCACCACCGTTTCGCCGACGCACGCCAGGGAGGTGCTCACGCCGTCGGGCGGCAGGGGGTTGGCCCCGTATTTGAATGCGCGCGCAGCGGATTTTTGCGGGATTCTCAACGGATGCGATTATGAAGAGTGGAACCCGGCGACCGATCCGTTGATTCCGGCCCGCTACACCGCAAAAGACCTCAGCGGAAAGGCGATTTGCAAAGCGGCGCTTCAACACCGTTTCGGACTGGCTGTGGATGCGCGCCGGCCCGTCTTCGGCATCGTCAGCCGGTTTGCGCCGCAGAAGGGATTCAGCCTCCTGATGGACGCTTTACCGCGTGCGTTGAACACGATGGTCATTCAGGTCGTGGTGCTCGGCAACGGGGATCGCGCCACGGAGGATTTTTTCAACTGGTTGGCGCGGAACTATCCGGGACGAGTCGGCGTGTTCATCGGTTTTCACCATGAGCTGAGTCATCTCCTCCAAGCCGGCAGTGATTTCTTCCTGATGCCGTCGCGCTACGAGCCGTGCGGGCTGAGCCAGATGTACGCACTCAAATACGGGACCTTGCCCGTGGTGCGCGCCACCGGGGGCTTGGACGACACGGTGGAAAATTACGACGAGAAGACCGGGCAAGGCACGGGCTTCAAATTTTGGGCGGACACCTCCGAAGCGTTGTATAACACCATCGGTTGGGCGAATGCCACGTGGTATGACCGTCCGCATCACATCGTGAAGTTGCGCCAACAAGCGATGGCACAAGATTTTTCCTGGAGCAAATCCGCGCCACGCTACGTGGACGTGTACCACCGCGCTCTGGCGAAACGACGCGCCTGACGCGGCTTCGCGCAGCGGTGGACGGTTAGATTTTCGCGCCGGCCGGCACCACTCCGTTCCTGGGGATAATGACAATCCCGTCGCGGATGTAGTACCAGGAACCGTCTTCATCCGGCTGCCCCGTTTTGTCGGTGATCACCACGCCGTCGCCGATATGAGCGTTTTTGTCAATGATGGCTCGTTCGATGTGGCAGTCGCGTCCGATGCTGGCGTGCGGAATGCCAAAGGATCGCTCATCGCGGTCGTGCGTCTCCAGCCGCGTGCCAAAGAAATCGCATCCCATGATGATGGTGTCCTTGATTCGGCAGCCGCTACCAATGAAGGAGCGTACTCCCACGATGGTGTTTTCGAGGTGGGATTTCAGGATCACGCAACCATCGGCCACGAGGGACTGGTGGATGTGGCAATCGAGGATTTTGGACGGCGGCAGGAAACGTGCGTGGGTATAGACCGGACGATTGCGTTCGAAGAAGTTGAACGGCGATTGGAGGCGGCACATCGCCATATTGGCCTCAAAGAAGGTCTTGATGGTTCCGACGTCTTCCCAGTAGCCTTGAAACACATAGCCGTAAACTCGTTCCGTGGCGATGCAATCGGGAATGACGTGTTTGCCAAAATCGGTTTTGTCGTTGTCGAGCACCCGCAGCAACACCTCCGTGTTGAAAAGGTAAATCCCCATCGAAGCCAGAAACCAGTCGCTGCCGCTGGGCAGACCGAGCGAGACCATCATGTCGGGGCCGAGTTTGAGTTGATTGAGCAGGTCGGGGTCGCGTGGTTTCTCCGCAAACCGGATGACCCGCTTGTCGGCATCCAGCTCCATGATTCCGAGGCCGGCAGCGTCTTGGCGCGAGACGGGGACAGTGGCAACGGTCAGCGAGGCCTTCGTGGCAACGTGTTGCTCCAACACACGACGGAAATCCATGTGATAGAGTTGGTCGCCCGACAGAATCAGGATGTAGTCCGGATCATTCTGAATGAAATACCGCAGGTTCTGCCGCACGGCATCGGCGGTGCCCTGATACCAACTGGCGCCGGTGTTGGTCTGCTGCGCGGCCAGAATCTCGACAAAACCGCGCGTGAACCGGTCAAACATGTACGTGGAGTGAATATGACGGTGCAACGACGCCGAGTTGTATTGTGTGAGGACGTAGATTTGACGGATCTCGGAGTTCAAACAGTTGCTGATCGGGATGTCCACCAGACGGTATTTGCCCCCGATGGGCACGGCAGGTTTGGCGCGCTCTTTGGTCAACGGAAACAATCGCGTTCCCGCGCCTCCGCCCATAATCACTGCCAACACATTCTTCGTCGAAAAATCCGCTGACATGGTATCGCACCTCTTGGCTCGAGCGTATTCTACGGGGACAGGACCGGGTTCGTCAATTGACAAACTCGCGTCGCTCGGATACCGTCGTCGCGTCGGCGGTCGCCATACTGCGAACAGCAAACAAAGAAGTCCACGTTTCCGCGAATCGCCATCGCCGCCGGCCCCGGCGGACACCGGGAAGGCGAATCGCGGCAACGCGACTTCGGGGAAAAAAACATCCGTTATGTGCGGCATCATTGGCTATATTGGCCCCAAACCGGCTCAGGCCGTTCTACTGGAAGGGCTGCGACGCCTGGAGTATCGCGGTTACGACTCCGCCGGAGTTTGCCTCTTCGAAGGAGGGGAGCTTTTGCTGCGCAAAAAGAAAGGTCGCATCGAAGAACTCGCAGCGCTGTTGCGCGCGCACCCTGCCACCGGTCAGGTCGGCATTGGCCACACCCGATGGGCCACTCATGGCCCGCCCACCGATGTCAATGCGCACCCGCACACCGACCAGTCCGGCAAACTCGCGTTGGTCCACAACGGCGTCATCGAAAACTACCACGCGCTGAAACAGCGTCTGATCGCCGAGGGCCACCGCTTCGAGTCGGAAACCGACACGGAGGTCCTGGCCCATCTGATTGGCGCCTATTACGATCCGAGCGGCAAGGACCTTGCCGAGGCGGTGCGTCGCGCTCTCAAAGAAGTCCTCGGCACCTACGGCATCGCGGTGATGCACGCCGATCATCCCGGTCTGATCATCGGCGCCCGGCGGGGCAGCCCGTTGCTGATCGGCGTGGGACGCGGCGAAAACTTTCTCGCCAGCGATGTCAACGCACTGGTCGCGCACACGCGCCGGGTCGTGTATCTGAACGACTTGGAAATGGTCGCGTTGACCCGCGAGGATTTCCAAGTGACCACCTTGGAAGCGACAACGGTTAGCGCTCAAATCAAAGAAGTCGAAGTGCGGGCGGATGAGGTCGAGCGCGGGTCGTTCCCGCATTTCATGTTGAAGGAAATCTTCGAGCAGCCGCGCGCAGTGGAAAACGCCCTGCGCGGCCGCCTCAATCACGAGGAGGCGACCGTGCGCTTCGGCGGATTGAATCTGACGCCGTCGGAGTTGCGCACCGTTGACCGAATTATTTTCGTGGGCTGCGGCAGCGCGCTGCACGCCGCCATGGTCGGCGAGTATCTCATGGAAGAACTGGCTCGGATTCCGACGGAGTGGGAATACGCCAGCGAATTTCGTTATCGGAATGCGCCGGTGGAAAAACACACGCTGGTTTTCGCCGTCAGCCAAAGCGGGGAAACGATTGACACGCTGGCGGCCATCCGCGAATCGAAACGGCGCGGACATCGCACGCTCGGTATCGTCAACGTCGTCGGTTCGACCATTGCGCGCGAGGTGGACGGCGGCATCTATATGCACGCCGGACCCGAGATCGGCGTTGCGGCCTCCAAAACGTTCGTTTCTCAACTGACCATCATGGCGCTGTTGGCTGTGCTCATGGGACGCATGAGACATCTGGCGGCGACTCGCGGCGCAGAAATCCTCCGGGAACTCGAGGCCATCCCGTTAAAAATGGAGCGCATCCTTGCGCAAAACGAAGCCATTCGCGCCTTGGCAAAGAAATACTGCGATGCCCGTAGCGCGTTGTTTTTGGGGCGACAGCACAATTATCCCATCGCGCTTGAAGGCGCCCTCAAGCTGAAAGAAATCTCTTACATCCACGCCGAGGGTTATCCGGCTGCCGAAATGAAACACGGTCCGATTGCGCTGGTGGATTCTCAAACACCATCGGTATTTCTCTGTCCGAAAGACGGCGTCTATGAGAAAGTCATGGCGAACTTGGAGGAAGTCAAAGCTCGCAAAGGCCCGGTGATCGCCGTCGCCACCGAAGGTGACACAGAAATCGCGCGAAAAGCCAATGACGTGATCTACGTGCCGGAAACCATCGAATGCCTGAGCCCGCTGCTCACCGTCGTGCCGTTGCAACTCTTGGCATACCACATGGCCGTTCTGCGCGGCTGCGATGTGGATAAGCCGAGAAATCTCGCCAAAAGCGTAACGGTGGAATAATCCCCGCAAGGCAACGCGGGCCGAATTCCTTCCGGTGAGAGGGACCGCCGAAGCAGTCCTCGCGTTTTGCATTTCGGCGCATAAGCTGCTAGTAGTAAAGTGCCATGAACACCAAGCTGCTAGTTACCATCGGTGTGGCGGCGGCGTTGGCCGTTGCCGTTGCGCTGGCTCAGGAAAGCAAGGAATCCGTCAAGCCCGACCCGCGCATTGACAAGCTGCTCGAACAACAGGAACAGGTTCTGAAGAATCAAGCACAGATTCTTAAGAATCAGGCTCAGATTCTGGAGAAACTGGAAAAAATTGACCAGGGACTCCTACAGGTCCGCCGCCGCACCAGTTGAGGCCATTTCGTGCAGCACCCGTTTGGCTGCCGTCACAGGATCAGCGGCGGCAACGATGGGCCGGCCGACGACAATGTAGCTGGCGCCTGCCCCGATGGCTTGGGCGGGAGTCATCGTCCGTTTCTGGTCGCCAGCGTCCGCTCCTGCCGGGCGAATGCCGGGAGTGACAATGAGCAGTTTCCCACCCACTGCATCGCGGATCCAACGGATCTCCTGCGCAGAAGCGATTACGCCATCGAGACCGCATTCGGCCGCCAACTTCGCGCGGCGCACCACCTCCTCGGCGACATCGCCTCCCACACTGGTCAGCACCGTCACTCCCAGCAGCAGTGGATGATGGGGCACGCTCGCCGCCGCGCGCAACATCTCCGTGCCGCCCACCGTGTGCAGGGTCAACATCGCCACGCGCAACGCCGCGGCGCTCTCGACGGCTTTGGCCACCGTGTGAGGAATATCGTGAAACTTCAGGTCCAGAAAACATCGTCGCCCGCGCTGATGCAACAACTCCACGATCTTGGGGCCAGTGCGCGTAAAGAGCTGGCTGCCGACTTTGTAGGTTTCCACCGTGTCGCCCAGTTGCTCGACAAGCGCCACAGCGCGTTCGTAACTGTCCACGTCCAGTGCGACAATAAGTTTTGATTTCATTTCGTGCAGATGCTAGGGAAAAGCGCGTGTCCACACAAGCACAACTCACCGTGTTCTCGCCGATCAAGGTCAACCTCTACTTGCGGATCGTCGGCCAACGGGCTGATGGCTATCACGATTTGGAAACCGTGATGGCGCCGCTGGATTTTGGCGACACGCTGTGTTTTGCGCCGGCGGAACGGGGCATCTCCTTGTCGTGTAACCATCCGGGGTTACCCACCGACGACACGAATTTGGTCATGCGCGCCGCCCGAAGGTTGGCGGAACGTTTTGCCGTCCATCGCGGCGCGCACATCACGTTGACGAAACGCGCTCCGCTGGCAGCGGGAGTAGGGGGAGGCAGCAGCAACGCCGCGTTCACGCTGCTCGGCTTGAATCAACTGTGGGAACTGAACGCCACCGCAGCGGAACTGGGGGAGGTGGCGGCGTCGCTCGGTTCCGACATCAATTTTTTTCTGGCCGGTGGCGCTGCGTTGTGTCGTGGACGCGGCGAGCAGGTAACGCCGATCGCGTTTCGGTTGAAAGCCTCGGTGCTGCTGGTGAATCCGGGTTTTGGCATCTCCACGAAGTGGGCCTATGAGCGCTGGGCTGAAACTGCGAGCCGGTTGACAGGTCAGCCGCCAGACGTTAGTGTGCTGCTCCGCGCATTGGAGCGGGGAGACCTTTTCGAGGCCGGTGCCGCATTGTATAATTCGCTGGAAGCGCCGTCGGTTGGGAAGTATCCGGTGTTGGGTTTGTTGAAACGGGCGTTGCGCGAGGAAGGCGCAGCAGGGGCGTTGATGAGTGGCAGCGGGGCGACGGTGTTCGGGCTGTTTGGGGACCGGGAGGACGCGGAGCGGGCGGCGAAGAGGATGCGCGAGGAGTTTGGGGAAGGTTTGTGGACGCGGGCATGTGGTTTTGGGTGCCCGGTAGTGTAATCGGTAACACAGCGGCCTTTGGAGCCGTATTTCCTGGTTCGAGTCCAGGCCGGGCAGCCATCCAATTCAGTTTTTGTTCTGGCATATCTCCTGCTGAAAAGAAGCGAAAGAGTCGTGTGGAATGACAACTCCTGCTCACATATCCGAAGAGGAATTGCAACAGTTGCAGCGCACGGTGGAAATGTTCGAGGCCATCACGCAGGCGCAACCGAACGATTATCAGTCGCTGGAAATCCTCAAGGATGCCTACGGTCAACTCGGTCGTAAGGAGAATGCGTTGCAAACCTCTCTGAAGCTGGTGAACGCTTACGAGAAGCAGGGACAGCTCTTCAAGGCGATTCTGGAGTGCGAAGGGATTCTTCAGGAACACCCCGATCAGGCACAGGTTCGCCAGCGCCTCGCGCAACTGGAATCGCAAGCGCGGCAGGCCGTGGGCGAAACGGCGACCGTGGCAGCCGAGCTGGGCGTGGCGAGAGCCGAACCGTTCGAATCCGTGGTCGCCCAACCGGCGGCGGTGGTGGCTCCGCAGCAGCATGCGGAAGAAGGCGATCGGGCGCTGGCCGAGGTGTTGATTTCCGAAAAACTCGCAACCCCTCAGGCGTTGGCGCCTTTGCTGCAACAGTTGAAAACCATGCGGGCAAGTCCTCACCCCGACCGCGGGGGGCCGTTGTCGCTGGTTCAGTTGATCGTCAACGAACAATTTGCGAAACTGGAGGATGTGTTGACGGTATTGGTCAACAAATCCATGCTTCCGTATCTCCCGTTGGCCAATTACGATGTGGACCGCGAGACCGTTTGTTTGCTGCCGTTGGAGTTGTGCTGGCAGTTCTGCGTGGTGCCGTTTGACCAAATCGGCCGTTGCGTGCTGGTGGCGACTGCCAATCCATTTCAAACCGCTGCCAAACGCGCCGTGGAAACTACGCTGCAAACCAATGTTTTCTGGTATGTGTCCGCTCCGATGGACATTGCATCTGTCCTGAAACGAGCGCATCGTATCGGAGCCGGAACCAAACCCGGAGCGACGTCATGAAATCGTTTAGCGAAAGAATCACCGAGGCTTTGATGGCGGATGGGTTGCTCACCGAGAGGCAGCTCCAAGAGGTGCTGGAGTTGCAAAAGAAGCAAGGGGGACGCCTGCTGAAACTTCTGTTGGATCGGCAGATCGTTTCCGAACAGGACATGATGATCGGCATGGCGCGTTGCTTGAAAACTCCGCCGGTCACACTCCCCAAAATGCATGTTCCCTCCGAAGTGCTCGACCTGGTTCCCAAAGAGATCGCACACACCTACAAGATGGTGCCCGTGGCTCGTCTCGGGAAGAAGCTTTACGTCGCGATGGCCGATCCGCTCAACGTGCTCGCCATGGATGAACTCCGCCGCGCGCGTCCCAATCTGGAAATCATTCCCCTGATCACCACGGAAAAAGCGGTCAACGATTTCCTGAATGCTTCCTCCGCGCAAGTGAAGGAAGGGATTGACCAGATTCTCAAGGACGTGGACGTCACCGACATCGAAGTGACCAAAGAACAGCAGGAGGAGATCAACCTCGACAAGCTCGTCGAAAGCAGCGAAGAAGCCCCCATCATCAAGCTCGTCAATCTGATTCTGATTCAGGCCATCAAGGACCGTGCCAGCGACATCCACATCGAGCCGTTCGAGAAGCAGCTTCGTCTTCGCTATCGCATTGACGGAGTGCTCTACGATTCGACACCGCCGCCCAAAGCCATTCAGTCGGCGCTGACCTCTCGCATCAAAATTATGGCCATGCTCGACATTGCCGAGCGACGGCTCCCGCAGGATGGACGGTTCCGCATCAAAGTGGCCGGACGGGACGTGGACCTGCGTGTCTCCGTGCTGCCGACGGTGCATGGCGAGAAAATTGTCATGCGCGTTTTGGACAAAGCCACGCTCAACACAAACCTCGAAGCGTTGGGGCTTGACCCCGACGATCTGGCCAAGTTCAAAGCCGCTATTGACGCTCCCCACGGGATGATATTGATGACCGGACCGACCGGCTCTGGCAAAACCTCCACGCTCTATGCCGTGCTGACGCAACTGAACACGCCCGATGTCAACATCGTCACCGTGGAAGACCCCGTGGAGTATCAGATGCAGGGAATCAACCAGGTGCAAGTCAAACCCGAGATCGGCCTGACTTTCGCCAGCGGACTCCGCTCCATCCTCCGCCAAGACCCCGACATCGTCATGGTGGGCGAAATCCGGGACTCCGAGACCGCCGATATTGCGGTCAAGGCCGCTTTGACCGGCCACTTGGTGCTCTCGACGTTGCACACCAACGACGCGCCCGGCGCCATCGCGCGATTGGTGGATATGGGGATCGAGCCGTTTCTGGTCAGCTCCTCGCTGCTGATGGTTTGTGCCCAACGGCTTATACGCAAGATTTGCCCCCACTGCAAAGAATCGGTCAAAGTGCCACCCGATGTGATCAAACGGCTTGGCCTCAATCCTGAGGAAGTGGCCAACCATACCTTTTACCGCGGGCACGGCTGTAGCCGGTGCAAGGAAACGGGATTCATGGGCCGCATGGCGATTCTCGAAGTGTTGTCCATCACCGATGCCATGCGCGAGCAGATTCTCCACAACAGCAGCGCACAGGTCGTTCGTGAACTGGCGCTGAAAGAAGGCATGAAAACGCTCAAAATGGCTGGTTTCAACAAAGCCAAAGCGGGTTTGACCTCGTTAGAAGAGGTGCTGCGGGTGACGGGGAGCACCTAACCATTGCATCTGTGAAAAATTACCGACCTGACACCACTATGTGGCACATGCACTGCTGAAAAACATTACGACGATGAAATTTCCGTTCTTCCAATCCAGTCGCCCGATGCCACCGGCTTCGGCTCCGCCGCCGGCACCCGTCGCCCCCTCGACATCCAGCCACCGCCCGGTGCCTCCCACGCCGTTTCCCAACCGTCCATCCACCAGTTCCTTGCGCAACACGCCACCGCCGGGAATCGAGCTGCCTGCACATATTCAATTCAAACTCCGTTCCATCCTACCGCTCCTGCCTGACGAAGTGCTTTCGTCTCCGCGCGCCGAAATTCCGCAAGCCGTGCTTGAGAAAATGGTTTTGTTGCCCGCCGAGCTGATCGTTCCCCAGCTCACCAGTGCTCGTGTCACCGTTCCCCTCAGCACCCTTTTGGAGGCGGTTCCGGCCGAGATCCTCGATCCGTCACGCTCCGTTTCCAGTGCCGTCAACGTAACGTTGCCGTTGCCCGAAATCATCGCCCAAATTCCACCGCGATTTTTCACAGCCCGCCTGAGCCAGCGAGTCGTTTCCGACATTGGCACTGACATTCCCAATCCTTTCCAAGAACGAAAAGCGGCGCCTGCAACGGAATCATCTGTTCGGCTACCAGCAAGCGTGGAGCCGGCCGCGCCCGTAGCGGTTCCGACAGCGGTTCCCGTCACCGCCGATACGATCCCACCCACTGCGCCGGTGCCGACAGTTGCCGAACCGATTCCTCCGGAACCGGTCAAAGAGGTCGTTGCTGCCACGGCACAGAAACCTGCAGCCGAACCTCCCGCACCCGTTCCCGTCGCGCCGCCCCCACCCGTTACGCCCACGCCCGTGTCAGCGCCGATGACGGAAGCGCAACCGCGTCCGATCTCGCCCGGTCCGGCACCGATGGAGGAAGCGAAGTACCTTATCAACCTGAATCATTGCACCGTCGAAGATCTGCTCGCCATCAAAGGCGTCGGGCCGGCGCTGGCTCGTCGGATCATCGCGTGGCGCACGGAACACGGTCCTTTCCGCTCGCTCGACGAGCTGCGGCAGGTGCCCGGAGTGGGGCGCAAGACCTTCCGGGCGTTGACCGGCCCGCGCCCGCGCCCGCTGAATCGGCTCTTGGGTGTTTCGGAAGAGCACGAGTTGACGTTGCAGGAAATCGTGAAGCTCACCAGCCAACTGCCCGGTTTGCAGGGTTGCATGTTGGCCACTGCCGACGGTTTGTTGCTGACCGGTCAGATGCCGCCTCACCTCGACAAGGAAGCCATCAGCGTCTTTGCGCCGCAACTGTTCCGACGCGTGTCGCGGTACACGCGGGAACTGAAGATCGGTCAGGTCACCCGTTTCACGTTGTTCACCGATCAGCAGCCCGTCAGTATCTTCAGCGCGGAAGAAGCGTTTCTCGTGGTCTTGCATGATTCCAAGCATTTCAGCAAACGACTGTTGCGCCTCTGCGAACGCATCAGTCGGGAAATTGCGCGGCTCTGCCGCCAACGCACCGTCGTCTGAAAGATTTAGCCATGGCCATCATCAATTACGCCAACAAGGAAGTTCAGTTCAAAATTGTCTATTACGGTCCGGCCCTTTGCGGCAAGACCTCCAACCTCGCCTATATCCACAGCCAGATTGCCGACGCCAACAAGGGCGAACTGGTGTCGCTGGCGACCGCCGCCGATCGCACGCTGTTCTTCGATTTTCTTCCGCTCAACGCCATCGTCATCCGCAACTTCAAAACCAAGTTTCAACTCTACACCGTGCCCGGCCAGGTGATCTACAACGCCACCCGCCAACTGGTCCTGCGCAGCGTGGATGCCATCGTGTTTGTCGCCGATTCCCAGTGGGACAAGATGGAAGAAAACCTCGAAAGCTTCCGCAATCTGGAAGAAAACCTGGCCCGCCAGGGAATGACTCTGGACAGCATCCCCTACGTGCTGCAGTTCAACAAGCGCGACATGCCCAACATTGCCCCGGCCCACTATCTGGACTTCCTGCTCAATGATCGTGCGGTCCGCGTTCCCAGCATCGAAGCCTGCGCCATCAGCGGTCAGGGCGTCTTCGAGACGCTGAACACGGTTGCCCGCCTTTTGCTGGTGAAATTCGCGCGCGAGGCCGAAGCCGCCGCCGCTGCCAAACCTGCGCTCGGCGCCAACCCCATGGCCAGCATCGCCGCCGGTATGCGCAACCAACCCATCCCTCGCTGATATGCTGCCTCTGCTTACCATCGCCGGCGCAGAGAAACTGCTCAAAACCCTGGAAGAGTTCCTCGACAAAAGCGAGTCGCAGTTTGCGATGATCATTGATCGCGGCGGCACCATCCTCAGTCAAACGGGACGCCCTCCCGAAGGCGCCGACGTCACCGTGCTCGCCGCGCTGGCCGCCGGCAGTTTCGCCGCCACCCGCGAACTGGCCAGCCGCGTGGGCGAGAGCGAATTCAACGCCCTGTACCAACAGGGCAACCGATTCCACATCCTCATGAACGCCGCCGATGACGACACGATGCTGGTCAGCGTTTTTGGCTCCCAAACCACGGTGGGGCTGGTCCGTTTCTATGCTGCCCGCACCGGCGAACAGATTGCGGCCCAGTTGCGCGAACTCCGCGCCGCCAGCGCGGAGGCACCTCCCATCTTCACCGAAGCCGATCTGAATGCCGCTCCGAAAATCTTCGACGGCGCGCCGCCATCGTAGCGCGTTACGGCTTTACCCAGCGCGCTCGATAAACAGGTTCGCCTTTGGCCAAAAAAATTTTCTCAAATTCTGTTTGAGCTTCCGGCGGCAGCACCAGCGGAGGGACGGATTTCCATCCGTTCATCACCCGCACGATCTGCTCAAAATACGCCGCGTTATCGGTCGCCACATTCACCACGCCGCCTTTGACCAGAGTGCGGTCAAGCTGCTCCACAAGGGCCGGTTGAAACAGGCGTTTGTCCGCGTGACGACGTTTCGGCCACGGATCGGGAAAATACACGTGATAGGCCGTGACAGTCGCGTCAGGAATCATCCACTCTATCAGATACCGACACTCCAGACGAAGCAGCCGCACATTCGCAATCCCATGGCGCAGAACTTTCTTTTCCACTTTTCGCAGACGCGCCAGTTGACGGTCCACCCCCAGAAAGTTGTGCTCCGGTGCCTGTCGCGCTGCCCACACAAGGAAATTGCCCTTGCCGCAGCCGACATCAATCTCCACAGCTGCCTCCCGTCCAAACACCCCGCGCCAATCCAACCGCTCGAAGTAACTTGCGGGCTTGTAAATCACCACCTCAGCAGGGATCAACTGCATTGTCACCCCCGCACTTTGTTTCCCCCATTCCCCCGCGAAAGAAACTCGGTCGTCTTCGGCTCTTCACGGTTGCATGATTCCACGACGCAAAAACGGAAGTCAAGAATTCCGAAGGTTGACTTTGGCGGCCACACCCGTTAGTCACTTCGGTTGTGATTGCTACCGGACGCATCGAGTTTGCCCCCGGTTTTGCGCCGCGACCCAACATCAGCCATGTGCTTTTGGACTTCGACGGCACACTCTCGCTCATCCGCCAAGGGTGGCCCGATGTCATGGCCCCCATGTTCGCCGAGTTTCTGCCACCGTTGCCCGGCGAGACCGACGAGCAACGTCTCCGCCTGGCCTTCGAGGACATCCTGCGGCTCAACGGCAAACAGACCATCTATCAGATGATTCAGCTCACAGAACGCATTCGCGAACGCGGCGGTCAGCCGCGTGACCCGCTGTGGTATAAACACGAATATCTCCGCCGCCTTCACCAACGCATCGCCACGCGCCTGGAAGGACTGCGGAGCGGACGAATTCGTCCCGACGAGCTGCTGGTGTACCAAGCGCGACCGTTTCTCGAAGAACTGCATCGCATCGGGCTGCCCCTGTATCTGGCCAGTGGCACCGACGAGCGATTTGTCAAAGAGGAAGCCGAACTTCTCGACATTGCGCGCTATTTCGGGCCGCGCATGTATGGCGCGCTCGACGACTACAAGCGGTTCTCCAAGAAGATGGTGATCGAACGCATCCTCCGTGAAAACAACATCCCCGGCGAACAACTTCTGTCTTTTGGCGACGGCTATGTGGAGATCGAAAACACCAAGGAAGTCGGCGGTCTTGCTGTTGCCGTCGCCAGCGACGAGGCGCACAACGGTTCCGGCCAGTTCGACGAATGGAAGCGCCGTCGCCTGCTGGCTGCAGGTGCCGACGTTGTTATTCCCGACTTCCGTGACGCCATCACCCTGCTGTCAACCATTTTGTCGTCTCAAAATTGTTGACGCTTTATCCCGATATGAAACGTGCCCCTCTGGATCTCGGAAAACTCAAGGTGCGACCGCTCGCCGAGCGCGAGAGTTTGACGCGGGTCGAAGAGATTCTTGTCCATCCCGATTCGCCGCCGCCGCCGTGTTCCGTGATGGATCGTGTTCGTGACTGCGCCGCCAAGATCATCGCCGCCCGGCAACGCGACGCGGGGGTGATGCTGCTTTATGGCGCGCATCTGTTGCGCAACGGCGCGGCGTTGATTCTTGACCGCATGATGGAACGGGGGTTTCTGACTCACCTCGCCACCAACGGTGCCGGGGCCATTCACGACTGGGAGTACGCATGGCTCGGTCGCTCCACAGAAAATGTTCGGCAGAACGTGGCCACCGGCACCTTTGGCGCATGGGACGAAACGGGTCGTTACATTCACATGGCGCTGCGGGCCGGTAACGAACGAGGCGAGGGATATGGCACGGCGCTGGGTCGGTTTATCGCGGAGGATACGGTCGTCCAGCACCGTTGGAAACACGCTTCCATTCTGGCATCTGCCTTTCGCCACGGTGTTCCGATGACGGTTCATCCCGGCATCGGCTACGACATCATAGCCTGCCATCCGCACTTCGACGGTGCCGTGATTGGTCAAGCCGCTGCCGTGGATTTCCGGCTACTGGCTGCGTCTGTGGACACGCTGGATGGCGGCGTGGTTCTGTCCATCGGTTCGGCGGTGATGGCGCCGCAGGTCTTCGAGAAGGCGCTCAGTTGTGTCAACAACCTTCGTCGGCAAGAGGGTCGTCCCATTGTGCGCGGGCACAGCCTTTACGTCGTGGACATTCAGGAGGGCGGCAACTGGGACTGGTCGGCGGGCGAGCCGCCCAAGACGCATCCGGCCTACTATCTACGGTTTTGCAAAAGCTTTTCCCGCATGGGCGGCACGATGCACTACGTGCAGTGCGACAACATGGTGTTTCTTCACAATCTGTATCATGAACTCCGCTCGTTTTGAGGCGATCACGTCGCGTTACCGCCGTCTTCGCATTGCGGTGGTGGGCGACTTCTGTTCGGATCGGTATCTGGAAATTGATCCGACCAAGCGCGAGGTCTCCATCGAGACGGGGTTGCCCGTTCACAACGTCGTTGCTGTTCGCGCCCAGCCCGGCGCCGCTGGAACGATCCTGAACAACCTTGTGGCGCTCGGCGTCGGGACGGTCTGGGCTGTTGGTTTTTGCGGCGAGGATGCGGAAGGTTATGAACTTCGGCGCGCCCTGGAACAACCGGGTGTGCGGTTGCGGCATTTTCTGCAGACCGCACAGCGCCGCACGTTTACCTACTGCAAGCCGATGGTGGCGGGGAAAGAGTTGAACCGGCTCGACCTGAAAAACTGGACGCCGACACCGCTGGCCGTTCAGAGCGCCATCATCCGGTCGGTGCTGGAGCTGGCACCGAAGGTGGACGCGATGGTGGTGTTGGATCAAGTGGAGATTCCCGAAACCGGTGTGGTGACCAAGCGTTTGCTGGCGGCGCTGCGACGACTGGCGGGGAAACATTTCATCCTCGGCGACAGCCGGCGCGGTGTGCGCGGCTGGCCGCCGATTACGCTGAAGATGAACGCCGCAGAACTGGCTGCGACGGGCTGCGGTTCTGCTGTGGAACTGGCGCGACGGAGCCGGCATCCGGTGTTTGTCACGCTGGCGGAAAAGGGTATACTTGGTGCGTTGCCCGACGGAACGGTGGAGCATGTCCCGGCGCTGCCGGTGCGCGGCCCGATTGATATTGTGGGCGCCGGCGACGCGGTGACGGCCAACCTTGCGGCGGCGTTGGCGGCGGGAGCGACGTTGCGGGAGGCGTTGGAACTGGCCAATGCGGCTGCGTCGGTGGTGATTCACAAGCTCGGCACGACCGGCACGGCCAGCGTGCGGGAATTGAAATCACGGATTGTCGGGAATTGACATGAGAAGGAGAAACACATGAACAAGAACGAATTGATCGTAGTGACCGGTGCTGGTGGATTCATCGGCGGGTCGCTGGTGCGGTATTTTGCGGAGAAAGGATTCACGCGGATTCGGGCGGTGGACAAGAAACCCTTGCCGCTGTGGTACCAGCGGACGCCGGGCGTGGAGAACCTTTGTTTGGATCTCAGCAAGGAGGAAAACTGTCGGAAGGCCACGGAGGGCGCCGTGGAAGTGTATCAGTTGGCGGCGGACATGGGCGGGATGGGATTCATCGAGCGGTTTCGGATCGAGTGTATGCGCAGCGTCCTGATCAACGTGCACATGTTGGAGGCGGCGTATCGGTCCGGTTGCCAGCGGTATTTCTTTTCCTCGTCGGCTTGCGCCTACAACACGCAGCTCCAGCAAGACCCGAATGGCCGCGCCCTGAAAGAATCCGACGCTTATCCGGCGTTTGCCGAGCGCGGATACGGGTGGGAGAAATTGTATTCGGAGATGCTTTGTCAGGAATACTGGGCGGAACGCAAAATGCGGACGGCAATTGCGCGGTTTCACAACGTCTATGGCCCGTGGGGCACGTGGGATGGCGGGCGAGAGAAAGCGCCCGCCGCCATATGTCGCAAGATCATTGAAGCCAAAGACACCGGAAAAAAGGAAATCGTCATCTGGGGAGACGGTCATCAGACGCGCAGTTTCATGTACATTGACGACTGTGTGCTGGGTATTGACAAAATCATGCACGCGGACAATCTGATTGCTACGCCGGTCAACCTCGGCAGCAGCGAACTGATTTCCATCAACGATCTGGTCAGCCTCGCCGAGGAGATCGGCGGCGTGAAACTCAAACGCATCTACGACCCCACAGCCCCGCGCGGCGTGATGGGGCGCAACAGCGACAATACCTTCATCAAACAAATGCTCGGCTGGGAACCGTCCACGCCCATTCGCAAAGGACTGGTTCCGACCTACCAGTGGATCGAGCAGCAGTATTACGCGCGCAAGGCCGGCAAGGAAACCGTTCGAGACGTTCTTTGAGAGATGCGGTTGACCGACATCATCGGGAACTTCCCGTATCGGATTGCGCTCGCAGGCGGCTGGATAGACCAGCCGTTTGTGTCGCGTCACAATCCGAAGCCGCCCGGTTCGATGGTGGTTGTCAATCTCGAACCGGCGTTTCCCTGGATGGACCGGTGCGGTATTGCCAGCAGCACTCGACAAGTGGCTTTGCGACGCTGGGGACGGTTGCCCAAAGGCGACCCGGCAAAACGAGTCGAAGAACTCTATTGGGCGGAAAACACAAACAAATTCGCCCCCTCCGGCTCGCAAGACATGATTGGGCTTTTGTATCCGGGCATCTCCCGCCTGGACTACGATGTTGGTGTGAACGGTGGAATTTTCCCCTGTCACATCGAGTCGTGCAACGAACCCGGAATCGCCCGGTGGCTGGAGCGGGTGATCCGTGTCCTTCCCGTCGCCCCACGTCCCGACGGTTACGACCCGCTCGGCAGGAAGAATCTCGATCCGAAATGGATTCAGAAACTAGGTCAAAGTGGAAGAGATTGCTACGACGCCATCCTCCATCGGGATGTGGAGAAGCTCGGCCGGTCGCTGAACGATTGCATGGATTGTTGGGCAGCGATCCTGCCGAACACGGTGCGGCACCCGGCGCTCAAGACGGATTTGGTGGCCCTTCTGAAGTATTATCAATCGAAGTATCCGGGCGCGATGTTCAGCGGTTGCGGCGGCGGTTATCTTTTTATCGCTTCGGAAGAAGCTGTGCCCGGCACATTCACCGTAAAAGTTCGTGTCGCCTGATGAAACGGGTCTTTGTCTCTGGCAGCTTTGACGATCTGCGGTCTCGCCACATCCGTTTCCTCGAAGAAGCGTCCAAACTGGGAGAGCTGCACGTGCTGTTGTGGTCCGATCGGCTGACGGCTCGCTCGAAGTTTCCCGAAGCCGAACGGTTCTATCTTGTGCAAGCCCTCCGCTACGTCAGCGCCGTCCGCATCGTGGATGATCCGCGCGATACCGGCGGGATTCGCCCCGATCTCTGGGTGACGGAACAGGATGTTTCGCTGGAGGGTTTTCCCGCGCCGCCTCCGATGCCGACGCCACCCGGACGCAAGAAGGTCTTTGTGACGGGTTGTTACGATTGGTTTCACTCCGGTCATGTGCGGTTTTTTGAGGAAGTCTCGCAACTGGGCGACCTGTATGTTGGGATCGGCAACGATGCGAATATAGCGCGGCTGAAAGGCCCCGGCCATCCACTCTTCCCGCAACAGGAACGTCGCTACATCGTCGGCTCGATCCGCTACGTCAAGCAATGTCTGATCAACAGCGGTAGCGGTTGGTTGGACGCCGAACCGGAAATTGACAAGCTCCGACCCGACATCTATGCGGTGAATGAGGACGGCGACCGCCCGGAAAAGCGTGAGTTCTGCGCCCGGCGCGGGATTGAATATGTCGTGTTGCGGCGGCTGCCCAAAGAAGGTTTGTCGAGACGTTCCAGCACCGAATTGCGCGGATTCTGAGCGCCGCTGAGATGGCTTGGTTGGAATTCGCCGGAGACATCTCGCCAGCGGTTTGTCTCCAACGCAGCATTGCACGGACGGCTCAACGATGCTTTAATGGCGCGACCATGATCGCGATCCTTGTCGCCGTCCATCAGGAGTTGAACCCGATTTTGCGTCGGGCCAGCGCCACGAGCGTCGTGCGCCAGATGCACCTCGATTTTTACGAGGGCACGTTGGCGGGGCAGCCGGTGGCGTTACTGGCGCTGGGAGCGGGCAAGGAGTGCGCGCGCATCGCCGCGGAAATCACCATCAAATCCTACCGACCGGACCTGATCGTCAGCGCCGGGTTTGGCGGTGGCCTGCAGCCGACGGTGAGCGCCGGTGACATTGTGATTGGAACCGATGTGCTGGATCTTTGCCACGACACGGGTGCGCATGTGCGGTTTCGTTCGGCGCTGTCGCTGCCGCCGCACGACGAATTGTCCATGGAAAACACCAACTGCAAGGTGCATCGCGGCAAGATTCTGTCCGCCGATGACATCGTTTTGCGCGCCACGACCAAACAGCACCTCGGCCGCGCCACGGGCGCGCTGGCCGCGGACATGGAAACCAGCGCCGTGGCGGCGGTGTGTGCCGCGCATCAGACCGAACTGCTGGCGGTTCGTTGCATTACCGACACCGACCGCGAAGATTTGCCGGAGGAAATGGATGATTTCTTCCTGATCGGTCAACTTCAGTGGGGCCGACTGTTGCGCGCCTGCAATCGCAATCCGCGACTGATTCTGGATCTGGCGCGACTGGGGCATCGCGCGGCGATTGCCGGCGAAAATCTGGCGCGCTTCTTGGAAACCGCCGTGCAGCAGCTACACCTTCCAGCCGCGGCGTCGCGCCACCTCCAAGAGCGCGGGTAACAGAGTCAACGAAGTCAGCAAACAGGCCAGCACACCGATACTCATGACCACACCGAGGCTGAAAATGCCCTGGTGTTTGCCGATCATCAAGCTTCCAAAACCGACGACGGTCGTCAGCCCGCTCAACACCACGGCGCGGCCGGTGCTTTTGCCAAACACGGAAGCGTTGCCGTCCTCGCGGTAGCGTTGGACCACGTAGATGCCGTACGCGACGCCGATTCCGACCAGCAACGGCAGCGTCATGATGTTGGCGGGATTGAACCGGATGCCGAGTGCGGCCACGGCGCCGACCATCCAGATGAAACCCACCAGCAACGGCATCAGTGTCAATCCGGCTGCCAGCAGCCCGCGGAAATCCAGCAACACCAGCACGATGATGACCAGCAGCGCCCAGCAGGCGGCGCGGATGTAGCCTTTCTGCAGAATGGCCACAAACTCATAAATCCCCAGCGGCGTTCCCGTCGCGCCCGGAGCCACCGCTTGCACCTCGCGCACAAACCTCACCAGCGGTGCGCGCTCCCAAATGTCCTCTCGTGGGAACACCCGCACGAGGAATTTCTTGCCGGACCTGCCAATGAGCATGGAGCGAATCTCGCGCGGCACCTCCTCCAGCGTCATGGGGCGGTCGGTAATCTGGTTGGACATCATGTCCAACTGCTTCTGCAAATCGGCAAAGAACCGCGATTGATACAGCGCCATCTGTTCGGCCCGAGACGCGCCGGCCAGCTTTTCGCGCGCCCGCGTCAGCGCCGACGCCAGGGCACCGAGCGCCTTCGCGGCTGCCGCATCGGAGGTCTCGAATTCGCGGGCCAGACGCGACGCTTGAATTCGCAACGAACGCAGGGCGTGATCCAGCGCGGTCATGTCCACAGCGCGTTGGGCAGTGGGCAGTTGCGGGCGGCCCAACTCCTGTTGGATTTCGCGGATGATGGCAGCTTTGGCCGTCTGATCTTCGGGAACCAACGCCGCGATGCTCGCCACGCTGGAGATGACGTTGGTTTTCTTTTCCAGAGCCGTGTGAATGGCGCGCGCCTGCTCCAGGGAATCGCAAACCACGGCCGCAAAAATCGTGGATTGCGCGTCCGTTTGAAGCAGGCGTTTTTCAATTTCCACGGATTCCAAACCGCGCGACTGCAGATTCAACACATTGTAGTCAAACCGAACCTGCCAGCCCACGGCGAGGGCCGCCAACGTCAGCAGGGCGCCAACGCCGAGAATCCCGGCGGGATGCCGCAACAGAAACCGGTCAATCCGGCTGGCCGCGGCGTGCGCGGGAATCTCGGCTGTTTCCTTTTTTCGGCGAAACACCATGATCATCGCCGGCAAGACCAGCAACATCACCAACAGGGCCAGCACCATCCCGCCGGCGGCGATCACTCCCAGCTCGATGACACCACGAAAGCCGCTCAGCACCATGGCGAGGAAGGCTCCGGCGTTTGTCAACGCCGCTGTCACAATGCTCGGCCCGGTGCGCGCCAGCGCCGAGGCCATCGCTTCGCGGCGTTCGGCGCCGGGCTTGGATAGTTCTTCCTCGTAGCGCGCAATGATTTGGATGCCGAGATCAATACTTAAGCCCAGAATCATCACGGTAAAGGTGATGGTGATCATGTTCAGATGGCCGACGACCAGCGTAGCCCATCCCATGCTCACGCCGACGATGAGCACGAGGCAGGCCACGGCCAGCAACGGACGCAGCCACTCGCGGAAGCCGGCCACGAACAGTCCCGCAATGAGAACCAGCGTCAACAGGGTCGCCCAGGTCGCATCGCGCTGGGATTGATCCATCTCGTCGAGGTCCAGAACCGGTTCACCGGTCAGCCCGATGCGGACATCGGGGAACCGGGTCTGCGTCTCGCGGAGGATGCGGCGCAGTTTGGCCACGGTGGCTTCATGGGGCGCAGGGGTTTGCGGGGGCGCATCGGATGGCGCTCGTGGATGAACCAGCACGATGAACGTGTGGCCTTTGTTGAAGACGTGGTAGCCCTGCCACTGCATCTGCTGTTCGGCTTCCTTTACCATTTCTTCGCTGAAGAACGCGCTCGCCCACGGCGACAGGAAGGCGGCTTCGGCGTTGGCACCCTGGAAGTCGGCCATTTGATGGACGATGCTGGTGACGGTGGGCAGGAACTCGGCCATTCGCTGGCGTTGCGGAGGCGGTGCGGTGGCCATCTGTTGGAGCATTTGGTTCATCGCGTCGAAGAAACCCGGCAATTCCGGTCGAGCTTGCAGCACGGCGACCAGTTGTTTGAACTCTTTGATGGAGCGGTGAATCTCCGTCAGCTCATTGGTGCTGAGGAAGTAGAGGAATCGCCGCTGCAACGCATCAAAGTTGACCCGGTAAAAAACGTCTTCTTCGGTGAACAGTTGCGCCTGCTTGTCGTCGTCGGGGTGCGGATTGTTCTGCGGCGACAACAACGCCTTGACCAGAGCGTCCACGGCCTGGCGGTTGCGGTGCGGGAGGGGGCTTTCGACCACCAGCAGATAATCCTCCTCGTCGCGGAACTCGCGGGTGTATTCGCTGAACAGCCGCCAGTATTCACTGTCGCGTCCGATCAGGTCGTTGCGGCTGGTTTTGAACTGGAGACAGCGGGCCGCATACAGGCCGGCGCACGCCGCCACGAAAACACCCAGCGCAACAAACCAACGAGGGCGCTGGGTGACCCAGTCCCCCAAGATTCGATAGCTGACTTTCAGTAATCTCATTCCAACGGTGCGCCGTCAGACTATCATACCCACTTTGCCCTTGCACAGCACAAATCTCTGCGTTACCCACACGCCATGCCGACAAAGGACAACCGGACTCCCGCTTCGCACTGGGCGCGCGCCGGCGTGTGGGCGCTGGTCTTGTTCACGTTGTTCTACCAGCTCGGTGGTCGCGCCCTCAATGAGCCGGACGAAGGCCGTTATGCGGAAGTGGGCCGCGAGATGATGGCGACGGGAGATTGGTTGACTCCGCGGCTGAACGGAATCCCGCACTTGTCGAAGCCGCCCCTGACCTACTGGTTGGTCGGCATCAGCCTGCATGTGTTTGGCGTCAACGAATTCGCTGCGCGTCTTCCCTCGGCGCTCGCCGCGCTGGGAACATTGGTGGCGCTGTATCTGATGGTGCGCGGCGCGGCGGATGAAAAGGCGGCGTTGTGGGCCGTGGTCCTGCTGACGAGTAGCGCGATGTTTTTCCTGAGCGCGCGGCTTCTGACGGCGGACATGCTGTTGACCTGCTGGATTACGTGGAGTGTTTGGGCGGTGTGGCATCGAAGCCACTGGTTGTTCGTATTTTTGGCTCTGGGTTTTTTGACCAAAGGCCCGGTCGCCGTCGTGTTGCCGCTGTTCGCTCTGGTCGGTTGGAGGCCGCCCCTGCGCGAGTTTCGCTGGGGAATCGGTCTGCTGGTGTTTTTGGCGATTAGTCTGCCGTGGTTTGTTTTGCTGGCCATTCAGAATCCGGAGTTGTGGCGTTACTTCCTCGTGCGCGAAGTGGTCCAGCGGGTTGTCTCCGGGGAACACGGGCGCAGCAAGCCGGTGTGGTTTTTTGTTCCGGTGCTGCTGGGCGGTTTTTTACCGTGGACGTTTCTGGTGTTTCAACGGCGGCGGCTCGACCCGGCCACGCGAATGTGGGCAGCGTGGATTCTGTTGGGGTTGCTGCTGTTCAGCTTGAGTCAATCGAAATTGCCGACGTATGTGTTGGTGCTGATGCCACCGATGGCCGCGTTGGCCGCGCTGTCGGAGCCGCGTCGGTGGCAGAACGCGCTCACCGCGGCGGCGTTGGCGTTTGCGGTGGGATTGTTGGCGTATTATCTACGCACTCGTTGCGGTTTGTCGCCGGCCTGGGCCACGACGCTGGTCGCGCTCGGAGTGGCGGGAGCGGCCATCGGCTGGTTTCATCGCGCGGCGGTGGTGGGTGCGTTTCTGGCGGTGGCGCTGACCGTGGTCAGTCTGTTGCCGGGCATGGAGCGGCAGTTGCGTCACAACACTTCTGCCAAATTCTTTGCGCAACGGATTCTGAGCGAAGACCCCCGGCGAGAAGCGCTGGTCGTGTGTCACGAACTTTTTCCGCGCGGGTTGCCGTTTTATCTGCAATCCTGTGTGTGGTGGTATCATCCGGGCGCGACCAACGGCAGCCGCGTGTTTGAGTTCGATCATCCGCCGCCTGGGACGCCGCTGGTGGTGACCGACCCGGCTCGTTACCGCGAGATGCTGGTCGGGCAGCGACGGGTTTTTTGTATTGCAAGCGACAACGATGCGGAGAGAATACGGGAACTGACGGGCGTGCCGTGGTTTGAACTGGAACGCACCGGCAAAGGAGTGTTATTGTCCAACCGACCATGAAAAACATCCCCCTGTCCAAAGTGTATCTCACCGACGAGGTCCGCGAAGCCGTCCGACGCGCGATGGAATCGGGTTGGTATATTCTGGCGGGGGAATGTGAAGCCTTTGAAGCCGAACTGGCGCAATACACCGGCACCAAACACGCCGTGCTCTGTTCCAACTGGACATCGGGTGTGCTCATGCTCCTACAGGTGTTGGGAGTGAGGAAAGGCGACGAGATTCTAGTGCCTTCTCACACGGCGTTTCCTTCCATTGAACCGATGTGCCACTGCGGCGCCCGACCCGTGTTCATTGACATTGACGACACGTATTGTCTGGACACCGAGCAACTGGAGGCTGCCGTCACACCGCGCACCGTCGGCATTTTGCCGGTTCACCTGTACGGTCATCCGGCGAACCTCGACCGCTGTTTCGAGGTGGCCCGCAAACACGGTCTGTGGGTGATCGAAGACTGCGCGCAGGCGCAGGGTGCTCGGTACAAGGGCAGGAACGTCGGTTCGATGGGGTTGTGCGGCGCCTTTTCCTTTTTCCCGTCGAAGAACCTCACCGTCATGGGCGACGGAGGCTGCATTACCACCAACGACGACGCCATCGCCGAGCGTCTTCGCAAGCTCCGCAACCACGGACGACTCGACAAATATCATCACGACGAAATCGGCTACAATTTCCGCTTCAACGAAATCCAGGCCGCCATCGGGCGGGTCGGCCTGAAGCACCTCGACGAGTTGAATGCGGGTCGGCGTCGCGCCGTTGCCCGATACAACGAGCGGCTCGGAGGAATCGTTCGGAAGCCGCCCGAACGCGAGTGGGCCTATGCGGTCTATCACATGTACGTCATCGGGTGCGGGGACAAACGCGATGCCCTCGCCCGCTTCCTCAAACAGCGGGGCATTTCCACCGGGATTCATTACCCGGTCGCCAATCACCAGCAGCTCGCGATCCGAAAACTCTTCGGAGACATCCCGCCGCTGCCGCGGACCGAGCAGGCGGTCCAGGAAATCCTCTCGCTGCCCATCTACGGGGAGTTGTCGCTGGAGGACGTGGATTACGTCTGCGACGCCATCGCCGAGTTTTACGGAACGAAATGAACCAGCCCGAGCTGAGTCTTGTCATTCCCTGCTACAACGAGGAAGGCAACCTGCGACCGCTGGTGAAAGCCATTCACGAGGCGGTGGACCCGTTGGGCATCGAGTATGAAATCATCATCACCGACGATTGCAGTGGGGACAACTCGTGGAATGTCCTCAAGGAGTTGGCGGCGGCCGATCCGAGAGTGCGCGTGCAGCGGTTCGAGTCTAACTGCGGAGAGAGCGCTGCCAGTTGGGCCGGAATGCAACGCGCGCGGGGCCGCTACATTTGCACGATGGACGCCGATCTCCAGAACGACCCGCGCGATTTGCCGAAGTTCTTGGAAGCGCTGAAATACGCCGATTGCGTTTGCGGGACGCGCGTGCAGTCGCGCGGGGCGGGGGATAACTTTCTTCGCATCGCCAGTTCGCGCATCGCCAACGCCGTTCGCCGCAAGCTCAGTGGCGATGAGACGATCACCGATGCCGGCTGCACCTACCGCGTGTTCAAGCGCGAGTGCATTGCCCATGTCAAATTTTGGCGCGGGGCGCACCGGTTCCTGCCGCAATTGATCGAGATGGAAGGTTTCCGCATCGCGGAAGTTCCCGTCAGCAACCATCCGCGGTTTGCCGGCCGAAGCCACTACGGCGTTTGGAATCGGCTGTTCAAGTCCTTCCGCGATCTGTTGGGCGTGCGTTGGCTGAAGTCCCGCCAGCTTCGTTACCGCATCGCCGAAACCATCAATTAGGAGGTCATCTCATGGACTTTGTTCTCGCCGTCACCGTTCTGGGCAAGGAATACCGTTTCTTGGGACTGGACTGGAACTACTTCACCATTTTGGGACTGATCGGCAACGCCATCTTTTCCACGCGTTTTCTGGTTCAGTGGTGGGCGTCAGAAAAGAAGGGTGAAAGCGTGATTCCTGTCTCCTTCTGGTATTGGAGCATCGCTGGCAGCGTGATTATGTGTGTGTATTTTCTCCTGCAACGCGATCCGGTCGGGATTCTCGCCTACCTGCCCAATACCGCCATCTACATGCGCAATCTTCACCTCATCAAAAAACGCAAACTCGCTCCCACCGCCGCCGTCCCCACCCAAACACCGAAGGAAGAAAACTGACAAACGCCGGATCGTTTCGGAGACGGTTCCGCTCATCGTTCTGTGGCGACCAATTGGAATTGGTCGGTGCGTTCCGTGACCCGGAACCGAAAGGGATGAAACGCGAGGCGACCTTCCACCAACAAGCTCTGGCGGGTCGGCAACCACACCGCTTCGGGCATTCGTTGCCGTTCCGACATCACTTCCGCACGATGGATCGCCCCCAGAATGCCAAACCAGCCAAACGACACCGGTGCCAGCAGGGAAATCGAAAACTTGACCACATCCGTATCCGCTTCATCCACCCACACCATGCCTGCCAACTGGTTGATCAGCCGGTCGGCAGTCGTTTGCGACGGAAGTTTTCCCGGTTTCGGGCGAAACGACACCGCCAGCGTCGGACGCCCGTGCAAAATGAGTCGTTCCTGCGTCTCGAACTCAAACCGCTCGGCCAACTGCGATGTGACCCACGCCTCCTTCTGGGCGAGCTTTTTCTTGATGTCCACGCCGGCGAACTTCTGACGCAGACGTTCCTCTCTCTGCGCTTCGTGGCGAAGCTCCGCATCGGTCAAGGAGCGTCCCTGAATTTTGACCAGCCGGTCCAATGGCAGCCCAGCCACCCAGCGTCCCTCGTAGATGCGCTCCTCCGATTTCACCGTGCGGCCCTGCCGATCCAGTTCCTCAATCACCACCCGTTTCTCATACGTGAATTCCGGCCCTTGCTCCGCCTTGGCAAGAGCCTCCGCCCGAGCCAGCAACCGTCGGATCACCACTTCGCCATCCGGCAACGGGTCCGACGCGGCGACAGACCAACCCACACAAACCACGGAGAGATAAACAAGCCATCGCACGTTCATTGCCGGTTCGCCTACTGCGAATCCAGAAACTTGTCAAGGCCGCCCGCAGCCGACACTTTTGCTTTGGCTCGCGCGGCGGCGTTCCTTGTTGCGCGCCCCGTTACCGAGGAACCCTCACCCACCCGTTTGGTGTTTGGAATAGCTATCCCACAACACGGGACGACCGGCGGGACGAAGAAAGCAGCCGGATTCCAGAGCTTACGACGGGAGGGTTGGCTCGCAGAGCGCATCACGAGAGGACGGTTTGCCTGTCATGCTTCTTGTCGCCGCGGATGATTTTGATTGGCTGCGCCCCTGATGGTCTTTGACATCACGTTGGCGGCGCCACCAATGCTGGCAGTGGCGAGCCGCTCTCGCTGCCTACTTGCCCACAACGTCGCGGCAATTGCCGATCCGATAGGCAGAACCTTTTTCGGCTTTGATGGTGACGGCGGACAGCGTCAGGCCGTGAACATTGGTGGCGGTCAAACCGGTTTGGGCGGAAATCGAAACCCGGTCCAGGGTCACGTGCTCTATCGGTTGTTCGGGCAGACCGATGAGTTCGACGGCGGTCTGGGCGCCTTCGCAGTGGATGTCGCGGACATGGATGTTGCGAAACACGGGCGCCTTGCCTTCACCGGTGACAGCCCATGCTTTGTAAAACGTGTTGATGAATACGGCGGCTTTCAGGATGTTTGTCATCGAAACCCTCCGCGCCGAAACATCCTCGACCACGCCGCCGCGGCCGCGCGCGCTTTTCAGGCGAATGCCATACAGCGTGCCGTCGAACACGCAATCATGGACCAACACGCGCCGCACACCGCCCGACATCTCGCTGCCGATTACTGCGCCGCCGTGGCCGCGCTTGGTGAGGCAATGGCGGATGACGACGTTTTCGGAGGGGCGGTTCACGCGCCAGCCGTCTTCATTGAGCCCGGATTTCAACGCGATGCAGTCGTCGCCGGTGTCCAGCGTGCAATACTCCACCAGCGCGTTCCGGCAGGAGTCCAGATCAATGCCGTCGGTGTTCGGGGCTTTGGGGCGGACGGCGCTCTGAATGGTCACGCCACGGATGATCACGTTTTCGCAATAAACGCAGTGGATGGTCCAAAACGGCCCGGCATCGAGTGAAACGCCTTCAATGAGCACATTGCGACAATGGATCGGAGAGATGAACTGCGGCCGCAGCGGTCGGTCGGGGCTGCCAAAGACGCGCTCGGCAACGGGCACGCCGCGTCGCCCGTAATCGAGCAGCCGGTCGGCCATTGCGTTTTGGCGTTTCGCCCATTCCCACCACGGTTGGCCTTGTCCGGCGAGTTTGCCGCAGCCGGTGATGGCGATGTTCTCGCAGTCGCGCGCATAAATCAGCGGCGAATAGTTGTAACATTCAAACCCGGCCCACCGCGTGAACACGACCGGCAAGTAGTCGTTCGGGTCGGTGCTGAACAACAACACGGCATCCTTCTCCAGATGCAACTCGATGTTGCTTCGGAGGTGAATCGCACCGGTCAGCCAAGTTCCTGCGGGGATCAGCACGCGACCGCCACCCGCTTTTGCGCACGACTCGATGGCCTGCGCAATGGCCGCCGTGCAGAGCATTTTGCCGTCGCCGACCGCGCCGTGGTCGCGAATACTGACAGTCCGCTTGGGGAACACGGGCCGGGTCGGTTGCGGCATCTCGAACGGTGTCTGAATCGGCGCAATTTCGGCCGGCAGCGCGCCCGCTCCCACGCGGCTCGCCTCAACAGCTTTTTCGCCGGCATAAACGGATGACAATAACAACGAGACGAGGGCGGCAAGCAGCATCTGCTTCATACGGTTAGGCGAGGACTTGTGTGGTGCCGCCGCGTTCGAGGTTGATGTCCATGTTGGGTTTGTTGGTCTTCCACGCGCCGGCAGTGAAGTCGGGCACGTCAATGGAGTTGGAACGATTCAGGACCGACCATTCGCTCAGCGGAATGATGGCGCTCCATGCGGCGGCGTCATAGACATCCTGGTCCAGCGGCAGTCCATGGCGCAGGCAATCAATCAGTCGCCAGTCCTGCAACAGGTCGCTGCCGCCATGACCTGCCCGGGTTTGCTTGGCCAGTTCGCTCAGGTGGCGCGTAATTTTCGGCGTGTATTTCTCGGTCAGTTCCCGCGCGACGTCTTCGGAGGCCCATTTGTGGTTGCCCGTGCAGAAACGCGGCGGCGGCGGGTCGTACAGCACGGCGCCCTTGGTTCCGTAGATGCCGTGGATCATGTTGTGCGGCGACGGCGATGTCGCGTCATGCTGAAGCATGATGGTGCGTCCCATCGTGGTTCGGATGAGGGTGATGTTCATGTTGCCGCGATAGGTTTTCTCGGCGAACGGCCTGAAAAAATCGTCCGTGGCAGCCAGTTCTTTTGCGCGCGCTTGCATCATGAAATCGTTGCTCTCCATGGAGACGAGGAACTCGAACTTGTCACCGCGATTGATGTTCATGACCTGGGCGACGGGACCCAGACCATGCGTGGGGTAGATGTTGCCCCGGCGCGAGGCGTATTGTTTCAGCCACCACATGTCCCAGTAGAAGTTCTTGTTGAAATTGTTTTTCATTTTGCTGGTGTTGTAGGCGCCCTCGCCGTGCACCACTTCCCCGAAAAACCCTTGTCGCGCCATGTTCAACATCAGCAATTGGAACTGCATGTAACAGTAGTTTTCCATCATCATGCAGTGTTTCCGTGTTCGCTCGGCGGTTTCCACCAACTGCCAACATTCTTCGAGGCTCGCAGCCGCCGGCACTTCGGTGGCGACGTGTTTGCCGTGGTTCATCGCGTACACGGCCATCGAGGCGTGCATATACCACGGCGTTGTGATCATCACCAGGTCAATGTCGTCGCGCTCGCAAACCCGTTTCCAGTCCTCCTCGCCGGTGAAGACTTCCGGTCGGTGGGGTGTGTTGGCCAGACGTTCTTTTGCCGCATGGGCTTTTTCAGGCCGAATATCGCAGAGCGCTCGAATCTCGACCCCTTCAATGTGACGCAGGACGTTCAGATGGCCCGGGCCGCGCTGTCCCAAGCCGATGATGGCGACTCGCACTTGCTCCAGCGGAGGCGCAGCGTAACCGGACATGTTGAATCGCTGCACATGCGCCTTTTCCAATCGCTTGGCGGTCTCCGCGAGGCTCTCTTTGCCTGGAGGACGTGCACAGCCGCTGATCAAACCGATACCGGCCAGGCTGGTGGTTTTGATGAAATCTCTCCGCGTGCTTTTCATGGCCCCACCATCCTAAACGGTTTCGGTCGCGGATCAAAGGCTCTTTTGCGACACGCGAGCCTCGTCAACCAGTCCGTTGGCCGCCCCTACAACCGTTGCGTGCGGAACCCCAACACGAACGCGGCTCTTGAAGAGCGCGCAGGCGGCGATACTTCTCGTGCGTGTACCGTGTATAAATGCAGGCCAGTTTCCAACCGTTTGCGCCGTCCAGAAATCCGAGCCGCACGATGTAGGAGCGAAGAAATGTGTAAGCCGGCCGCAACCCAATATCGAGCAGAGTGGCGCGACGCCCCTTTCGGGCCATTTCAGAGGCTGCCAACTCCGCGTAGTTTCGCTGTCGGCGCGCAAACTCCTCAAAATCTCGACAAGCAAAATGATCCAGCGGCTCGCGCAGGGTTTCGATTCGACCTTGAACTTGCACGGCCTCGTGAACGGCGCGTTCCGCGAAACGACCGCGTCCGCGTCGGAACAATCGCACGGTGTAGTCCGGATACCAGCCGCCGTGTCGAATCCAGACGTTGCCCACGTAGTTGCGGCGGGCAATGCGATAGCCGTCGGCAGCAACGTCGGAAGCAATGACGCGGAGGATTTCATGGCGCAGCGCTTCCGAAACACGTTCGTCAGCATCGAGGGTCAAGATCCACTCGCCGCGGGCGTGGTCAAGGGCAAGATTCTTTTGTGGGCCGTAGCCGCGAAACGGCGCACGGATCACGGTAGCACCCGCCTCTCGACAAATCGTGGCGGTGTCATCCACGCTTTCGGAGTCCACCACAACGACTTCGTCAGCAAAACGCACGCTGTCCAAACAGGCGCGAATGCGGAGCGCCTCATTGCGCGTGATCATGATAACGGACAGTTTCACCGGATACGCGAGGAATTTTCGGTGGTGCCAGCGGGGAAAGCAAGCAAACTTTCGGCTGAGCTGGAGGACAAAAGCAGTCGGAACCTGCCGGGGCACCGAAAGTATCTGTGCCGTCCAGCAACTGGAACAGCAAGCCCGCTGCCGCTGGGCCACCAACAGGCAAACAGTATCGGGCCGCAACTGACATTCGACGAGCACTACCGCGCCGAGAAGGTCGCATCATAAGTGTTTGACCGGAGCGTTTTCGTCGGCTAATCGTTGCTGTCACGCATGAGAATCAACGACCGTCTGACGCCGCACAAGCTGCTGCGAAAGATCGAGCGGCTATGGGAGCTTTCCGCAGCCAAAATACGAAGCATCGAAAGGAATTACGACGCGACCAAAGGTTCACCGGTTTTTACTGTGCGCGGGAAGTACACCACGCGCGGATGGACCGAGTGGACGCAGGGATTTCAGTATGGCTCCGTCATTCTCCAATACGACGCGACCGGCAAAACGCCACCGGAAGATTTCCGCAACCGTGTGGCGGTGGTAATGACACCCCATGTCAGCCATTTCGGCGTGCACGATCACGGGTTCAACAACATCAGCACCTACGGCAACCTGCTGCGGTTGATGAACGAAGGGCGGATTGCAGAAAACCGTTGGGAACGAAGTTGCTACGAGCTGGCGCTGAAGATCAGCGGCGCGACGCAGGCGCGGCGCTGGACGAAGACTGCCGACGGCGGGGGATTCATGTATTCGTTCAATGGCCCGCATTCGCTGTTTGTGGACAGCATCCGGTCATTGCGTTCGCTGGCGGTGGCGCACAAGCTTGGTCACGTCTTGATGGAAGAGAACGACCGCAAAGTATCTTTGTTTGATCGGCTCAAACAACACGCGCTGGCCATTGCCAAATACAACGTTCGCCCCGACGGCAGCGTCGCGCACGAGGCCATCTTCAACGTCAATGACGGCAACTTCCGTTGTCCAAACTCGCAGCAGGGTTGGTCGCCTTTCAGCACGTGGACGCGGGGCCTCGCGTGGGCAATGTTGGGGTACGCCGAGCAATTGGAGTTTGCGAAAAGCGAGGTTACGCCGGTGATGTTGAAGGCGGCGCGGGCGACGTGCGATTTTTACATCGAAAAGGCCACTGCGGCCGACGGCATCCCGTACTGGGACACGGGCGCGCCGCTGCTGCACCAATTGGGCGACTGGCAGAGCCGACCGGCGGATCCGTTCAACGACTTCGAGCCGGTCGACAGCAGCGCGGCGGTCATCGCCGCACAGGGATTGCTGCGGCTGGGCCATTACCTGAAAAACAAACACTACTGGCAGGCGGGGCTGACCGTGCTGGATACGCTCTTCGATGAGCCGTATCTGAGCACGGATCCCGAACATCAGGGCTTGATTTTGCACAGCGTGTATCATCGGCCCAATCAGTGGGATTACGTGCCCCGCGGTCGCAAGGTGCCCTGCGGCGAATCCAGCATGTGGGGCGATTATCATGCCCGCGAGGTGGCGTTGTATGTGCAACGGATTGCCAACGGGCAGCCGTATCTCACATTCTGGGGCGGATGACCGCTGCGATACGATTGTGCCACCGCCGACAATGTGATACTAGTAAGGAACGGAGGATGAATGCCATGAAACGTCCGATCATTTGGGCTGTGTGCGGATGGATCGCAACCTGCGTTGGGGCGGCGGACAAACCTTCTTCTGCCACCAAGGAAGACCCGTGGACGAACAGTCTGGGAATGAAGTTCGTGCCGGTTCCCGAAACGAAAGTGCTCTTCTGCATCTGGGAAACGCGGGTGCAGGATTTTGAAGCCTTCGTCAAGGCCACGGGATACGACGCGACGAAAAACATGGGGTCGTTTCACAAGGACGGTTTCAAATACGGCGTGGACAACTGGAAATCGCCCGGTTTCGAGCAGACGCCGAGCAACGCCGTTTGTGGCGTGAGCTGGGAAGACGCCAAGGCGTTTTGCGAGTGGCTGACCAAAAAAGAACGCGCTGCCGGTTTGTTGGGACCCAACCAGAGTTATCGGTTGCCGACCGACGCAGAATGGACACAAGCGGCCGGCACCGAACGATACCCGTGGGGAGTTCCTTGGCCGCCCCCGAAAGGCGCGGGAAATTACGCCGGCGAAGAGGCCAAAAACCATTTACCACCCAACCCCCACCGAATGTGGTTTATTGGCGAATACAATGACGGCTTCGAGCGAACCGCCCCCGTGGGCAGTTTCGCGCCGAACGAAGCCGGCCTCTATGACATGGGCGGAAACGTTTGGGAGTGGTGTGAAGACTATTATCAAAAGAGCATGAACAGTAGCAGTATTCGCAGAGAGAACCCCGAACTGGAAGACGACCAAGGGGGCAAAACCTTGCGCGTTTTGCGCGGAGCCTCCTGGATCAGTGAAAACCGGTTTGAACTGCTCACCGCGTGCCGTTTCGCGGCGCTGCCCAACGTGCGACAAAGTTCCAACGGCTTCCGTTGTGTGCTCGAACTGGGCACCCCATAGCCTCCACGCCGCTATTGCGCCGACGTGATCGTCAGCCGCCGCGGTTACGGCTTGCGCAGCCGATAAAAACCCGCTGGCTGCGCCATGAGGTTGGTGACCACATAATCGCCTCCAATGATTATCGGTGACGGCGTGGCGGGTGACCAATTGGTGCCTGTCAAACAGGGAGCATACTGCAGGTAGTAACCACTCGCATTCGTTGGCCACGAGAGCACGATGTAATTGCCCACGGTTCGCGCGGTGAGCGTGGGAATGGTTTGGGGCGGCTCGGACAACGTGGCCGTGGCCACAATCACTCCCGCCGCCGAGCCGGTGACGGGCGTGCCTTCAAAATCAAACGTGAGATTGGGCAGATTGATGGTGTAGGTCAACCGCCGATTTCGTCCTCCCAAGTCGGCGATGACGCCGCCGGCGGCGTTGGTTTGCACCATCGGGTCCATTGGCGCGTGATAAACATCGGGAACAAGTTGTCCCACGGCTGTATTCAAGCCGTCCACATCCACCAGAGCGGACGCGATGCCAAAAGCAGTGGTGTCGGCGGGAAACATGCCATTGGAGATGCTGATGGCGCTGCCGGTGGTATTGGTGATGTCGAGGCTCATGCTGCGAAACGCCAGATACGCCACATCAATGGTGAAGATGATGGCGTAGGTGGCTCGCAATCGGCCACCAAGCGCGGCTGGGGCCGTGCTCGTGCCGGTATAGTTGGTGTTCACCGGGTCCCATTCGGCAGGGTTGGGGCGGAGGCTGGTGTTTTCGAGGGCGTAAAGATTGTGCTGGCCGCCGAGAAAACTGATCGAGCTGCCATCCACATACTCGGTCAGAATCACGCCTGCCAGCGCAGCACGACGGCCTCCCGCGTCGGTCCATTGACTGCTGTTGTTCGCATCACGCACCCGCACGGTAACGTTTCCAAGATCGGGGACGTAAACGGTCTGGTCCGGAATCGTCAGCCGAATGTAACTGTTCGTGGGGTCCACCGTCCAAGTTACCAGTTCGCTTCGGGCGTTCATCAAGATCGTTAGGCTCACCAGAAGAGTGCCGCAACGCTTGGCCAGTGGGTTGGCAATGGAACAAATCATGGCGCAATTTCAATCCGTTCGTATTGTCGCGTCCTCCGCGGGGAAAACAAGAGAAAATCAATCGAGATCGAGGTCGTTGAGGCGTTTGCGGTCCCACTTTGGATTTGGATGATCGGGATGCAGACCGAGCATCCGCTCGGTGTTCGGTCGGCAGGGCCCCCAGTTGATGGCGTAGGGATTGTCTTTGCACAACTGTTCCATCGCCTTCCAGTTGGCAAGCACCTTCGCGGCAATGCCATCGTCTTTCTTCTGCCAGTACGATGCCATTAGCCGGGCATTTTCCGCCACCAGTTGCGTCCACGTCAGACCGGCGCGGACAAATTGCACGCGCTGACGATACAGGGGCGGCGCGCCGGCGACTTTTTCTTCCGCCTGTCGCAACCGCTCGTCTGCTTTTCGCAACAGTTCAGGGGTGTACAGTCGCGGCAGGCTGAAGACACCGGCTTCGTAACCGTATTTCGCCACATACGCCATCCGCGCCTGTTCCAATAGCTGGTAATACGCTTTCACATCGGCGGCGACCGAACCGAAGGCTCGCCGGTAATAATCATCGAGAATGGCTTGCCCATCCTGTTCGGGATTCCAGACCAGTTGAGCCATCACGTAGTATTGCGGCCCTTGCGTGGCCCAATGTTCCCAGACGCTGTCAATGAAGATGCCGATGCAATGATTGGCGGCGACCAGTTTGAGATCGGCAATCGTTTGCGCGATGGAGAGGTCGGGCAACCCCTGTTGCCAGCCCGCCGGACTGCCGGTGTTGGGTCGCCACATCAGATGCGGCGCGATTTTCCCCCACGCCTTGAACTGTTCCAGATGCGTCACGCCGCGCGGCGAGCCGCGGTCCACGAGGTGGGTCCGCCCGAAGAAATTGGCCACGCTGGAAATGATGACGTTGTCGGCCGGGCGCGCTTGGATCGGCGCAGGGCGCGAATGGCCGTAGGAGATCATCAGCACGTAGTAGTCCTTGTCGGGGTAACGCTGTTTCAGCAGTTGACCGAGCCGGTTGGCGAACGTGATGTCGCGGTCGGTCAACGCCGGGCGTTCCTCTTGGTGGCCTTTCCAGACAAACAGACGCGGCTCGCCGTCGGGATGATCCCACGCCCGACAGTTCTCGCAGACGCAGTGACCGCTCGCCCAGCCGTCGTTCGGCGCGGCGTTGAACACGGTGCGATTCGGGTCTTTGGCGAGTTGTTCCTCGACCTGTTTCAACCACAACTCCCAGACTTTTGGATTGGATTCGCAGAGCTTGGCCGTGCGCGGATTCGGGTAGCCGCTGCGGGTGCCATCGGGTTGGAGCGCGAAGATATCCGGATGCGTTTCGTGGTATCGGTCCCACCACGTGCTGAAAGCATGGCCGCCCTCCATCTCCAGCGAGTCCAACTGCAACCGTTGAAGCCGTGTCCATTGGTGCGAACGACCGTAGCCGCGCGTGTAGAGCAGTGCGGAGTAGTGGAACACGCCCCCGCGCGAGCGGATTTGCGGATGATAACGGTATTCGAAAGGCGCGATGCGAATGGCGTCGCGCTTGACGATGTCCTCGCCCAGTTCCCCCGGCCAGAGCCAACGCACGTCCAGTTTGTCTTGCAGGAACGTATAAACGGCATTGGCGCTGCCGTATTCCTGCTGTTTTGTGACGGGCTTGCCGTCTTTATCCGGCACGGTCGGATGTTGAGGATCCCAGCGGTCACGGCCGGCAATGACGAGATGATGCTCATTGGCGGCAAGAAGGATTTCTTCCGGGTGTTTGAAATCGAAATCCAGTTTCGGAAACAGCTTCTTCACCGCAGGCTGATAACCCACCCAGATGGCACGCGACGGCAACGGCTTCGGTTCACCGTTCAGCAGTTCCGGTCGCGCGCCGCTGATTTTTTCAATGTAGTCGGCCAATGTCTTCGCGGCTTCCCGTGTCAGCGGCGGCGCGTCTTGGGAAATGACGATGGGGGCCGGCGTCGTTGCCTTGCTGGCAACAACGAAATCGGCAGCCTGCGCGCTCATCGAAACTGCAAGCAGCAGCAAGAGTCCTGCATGACGCGAAGTTACAACAGTTGCCTCAAAAAAAGACCGATGGAGCGTTTTCATAGGTGAATCCTAGCACAATGCGATTGTTCTGGCCATCATCACGGATGGCGCGTCGGCAGGACGACGAAAAGATGTTGGCCTTGATCGTGTTGTTGTCTGCGAAATCGCGGTTGTCCTGGCTGCTGCCGAACGGAAACCCGTCGTCTTGATGACAATAGTGGCGACGGCCATTGCGGGAACCCAACCAAATGCCGTAGGCGCCCCGTGCCAGCGTGCTCGTGTTGAAATAATTCCCCGCAATCACGTTTTGCTGCGGCGCTTGGTGCCGCACCGTGCCGCCTTCGCCGCAGTTTCGATACAGGTAAATGCCGCCAAAAGAAACGCGCTCAAATCGGTTGCTCTCGATTCGATTGTGCGCCGAGCCGTCCACAGCGATCAGTTCGCGGGCTGCGCGCAGCAAGAAGTGATTGTGTCGGATCACATTGTGGGCGCTCTCGGCGTCGAGATAGATGCCCGTGGAAACGCTCCAGCCGGTGAACTTTGAGTCTTCAACCACCACGCGCGTGACGCCCGGCGCCAGATACAGCGGAATACGATGGTGAGCTTCGATCTCGACATTCGAAATCACAATGTCAGTCGGCGCCGCCGCCTGAGCGCGTTCCGTGTGGCCGAGCGAGCGAGAGGATTCTTTCACCTCCGCCGCTTCGCCGTTGCGTCCCATGCCCATGATGCGAATGGAACCGCGGATGCGACAGTTGCGGATGATCAGTTGCTGCGGGCGCTCCCATCCGTGGGCGGTCTTCCGCGAGCAAACGATGAGTTCCGTCAGCTTTCCCTCGTTCAACCAGTGGCCACCGCCGTCAATGATCTGATGGCTGGCTTCCGCCCCCGAAAGCATCATTGGCTCCAAACACGGATCGGGGAACAGTTGGACAAACAGACAACGACCCGCCACCTGCGATCCCGCCCAACCGAGAAACAACAAGCCGCTCATGACAACAAGCGCGCGGCCAACCCAGCGGATCAGGACACTCACCATGCTCCTTTACAACGGCGCGCCGAGGAAGCCTTCGTGGAAGAAGACCGGTTTGTAGCCGTGTTCCGTGACCCAACGGATGGCCGTGTCGAGGCGTTGCGGATGGTCGGGGATGTAGTTCTTGTAGAACGGCCAGAAATACTGTTCGTGAGTGAACAGGTCCATGATCTCAGCGGTGTTCGGGTCTTTCGTGAGCGGCTCCAAGGTCGGCACAATCCGGTCAATCGGCGTCGAGTTGCAAACGATGTCCACGCGCGAGAAAACGATGCCGCTGTGGAAATCCTTCCAGGCATCGTGCGTGGCGACATACTCGGAGATGACGTCATCAAAGCGATAGTTCACATCGTATCGCTTGCCGTACTTGAAGTAGCCGCTCAGCGCGCGGACGCCGCGACGATAGAGCGGCTTGAGTGATTCCTGTCGTGTCATCCCCCAGTGAATCACCGTCGGCGGCGCGTAGCTTCGCGCTCCGGCAAACCGGTGGATTTGCTCGGCAACCAAATCGAGGTCGGCCAGCAGTTTCTCCGGCGGCGCATCCTGATACGGACGAGCCGGATCGTTGGCGTAAGCATGAAAGGCGAGCTTCAACCAGTCGGAACAATCCCGCCATTCGCCCTTGTAACGCGCGGGAAACTGCGAGAGGTCAAAACCGTCGCCCGTGGTGTAGTAGATGTTGACGCTGAACTTCACACCGTACTTCCGGTGCAGGTCGCGGAGCATGGCCAGATAGAAACAATCAAAGAGCGAGCGATAATTCTTTTGATAGATGTCGCGCAGGAAAAAACTGTTGTCGTCTATCGAGAAACGGTACCGGGGGAACGAATGCCGGTCCCAAACGACGCGCACCCTGTCCGAAGCGTTTTCGCAAGTAGCGATGATGTTCGTTTCACGGTCGCGCAGCACGATCTCCGCTGTAAATCTCTCGCCGTGCCGTTCCGCTCCCTTTCCGTTGACCAGCACGCGCTTGTCGGCAGGCGCTGTGCCGGCGACGCGGATGGCCAGCCCGCGATCAACCCGTTTGCCATGCCGGTAGTTGAGCACGGCGCCGTGGAATGGTTCCTCGATTTTCACAAGCGACGAAGATGCTGCGCGCATGGGGATGGGACCTCCGAGAAAGAGGGCGGTCGCGCCGGCTGCTGCCGACTTCAAGAAGTCGCGCCGCCCAATGGATAATGTCTTCATGATGTCAAGCTCCTACATTGGAGTCATTTCACCAGCAACCGCGCCACGTCGCGGGCGCTGAGGGAGCGGTTGAAGACGGCGATTTCGTCGAGACGGCCTTCCCAGTTGGAATCGTTGTCGCACCGGCCGCCGAAGAAGTATTCGAGGGTGCTTGCGGGCACGGTGGTTTTCGTCTCGATTTCAAGTTGGCCATTGAGATAGACGCGCACCGATTGGCCGTCGCGCACGAAGACGACCTGCCACCATTGCCAGCGAGGGATGACCGTTTGACCGGCAATGATGACGTCGCCGTGCTGGAAAATGAGTTTCCCGGTGTGACCGCTCTTGCCGCTGACGCCGAGGTGCTCGCCCTGCGGGCTGAGGCCGTGGTCGTGGCCGCGCGAATAAAACCAGCCGGCGATGTCGCGGCCCTCGTTGGGCATACCGTTCCAAAGCCACAGCGAGATGGAGTAGCGGTCGCCGAGGTTTTCGAGGCGCGCGCGCAGTCGTCCACCGACGAAATGCGGGCAGCGGTTCTGTTCGCCCGGTCCTTCGAGATAGTACGTGATCCAAGGTTCATAGACGGCGTCGCGGCCGTGGCCGGTGGCGTCGGCAGCGTGCGGGCCGGTGAACTCGTTCAATCGCCAGTAGGCAAACGGCTTGGCAGCGAGGACAGCACGCGCGTGTTGGCCATCAGGAAGTTTCCATTCGCGGCGCGGTCGGCCGGTGATTGTTTCCAAGAGACTGATCGCTGTCTCGGCAATCTTCGGCTCCGCCATGACCTCCAGTCCGGCAGAACGTGCCGGCCATGTGTTGTAGCCGCCGAACAGATGTTGTTCGGGCGGCGGGATGTAACCGTCGCCGCCGTTGGCCAGTTCGATGACCATGTTGTGGGACAGCGGACTGGCCGCTTTGATTTTCAGCCCGGTGATAGCGTAGGTCTCGCACGGCGTGGTGGCGATGCCGATGTCGCCGATGCGCAACGCCTGCACCACGATTTCAGTCTTTTGTCGTTCGTGGAGAAAAATCTGTTCGCGCGCGTAAACTTCCTGAGTCGTTTTCGGCAGGCGGTCGCCCATCGCGGCGACGATCCGTTGCGCCCATTCAAGGCGTTGTTTGTCCGGCACGCGATAGTTCAACGTGATTCGGCGCTCGGCCATCGCAAGAACCGGGTGCTCCTGATAACGGATCCCTTTGTAAGCGGCCACGGCAATGTCCAGCAGACCTTTCGTGTATTCCTCAATGGTCAGCTTCTCGTTCCATGTGTCGGGTCGCCTGTAGTCGCGTCGCCAGATGTCACCGCTGCAACCGTGCGACATGATGCCGACAAAATGCGGCGCATCAGCGGCGATGCGCTGCTTCAACCCGTCGCAGAACAACCCGAAATAATCCGGGCTGATCCCCTTGTCGCCGAAGTAGTGCATGGAGAAATTCGCCAGCACGGTGAGCGGGTGACCGTCTCGCGTCTGGATCGAAATCAGCGAGAGATCAGGGTCTTCGGGACCCGACTCGCCCGTCACATCATCGAGATTGCGAGCGGCGTGCATGTTGGCGCGGACCGTCTTGTTGCCGAAGGGGTCTTCGGCGAGGCGGTCGGGTCGGCGGATCCAGCGGCGCAAGGCGGTGAACTCGGCCGCGTTGGCTTTGGCGAAACCGGCGCGAGCCGGTTGCAATGCAGTTTGAGCGGCAGCGATGGCTTCCACAAGTTTGTCGCGCAGGAACGGCACGTAGTTGGCGTCGGCATCGGTGCCGAGCGCGCCTGCCGCCGAGGGCGCGCTGTGCGTGTGCGTGGCGGCAATCAACATGCGGTCGGGCCGGATACCCGTGCGTTTCGAGGCCAACGTTTTGACCTCGTCCAGAAAGGGGCGTTCCATCATGCAACTGTCCACCACCACAATGACGATCCGTTCCTTGTCATCGGCCAATGCAATGGCGCGGGCGTAAATGGGCGCTTTGATTGTGTCGGCAGAACGGCTGAGCATCCCGCCATTGACCAGCACCGGCAGATTTGTCGGCGTGATGTCAACGATGGCGGCGGCGGCCTTGAACTCCGCCGCCGACAGCGAGAATACGGTGGGGAGACAAACAAGCGTCGTAAGAAAGAACCGTTTCATGGTGTGGGCTTACTCCTTGGTGGGTTTGACTTCGACGTGGATGCCGGTCATTGTCCAACGTTTCGGGTCTGTGGTGGAACACCAGACGCGGGAATCGTTTGTGCGCTGAAAAACGAGTGTGAACCGCGAATCTTTGGCCACAGCGCGCGCGGTGGCGCTGCCCTGGGCAAGTCGGATAAGCAGATGCCGCAACGCCTCGCGCGCCCAGGCGTTGGGGATTTCGATGAGCTTGCTGTCAGTGCCGGGCGACACAGCGATCTTGCCGTGAGCGGGTTCGACTTCGCCGGTGCTCAGGCGAATGCGGTCGCCCGGTGTGAGATAGTTCAACCTGACACCGGTTATGCTGCCGTCGTCGGCGCATGTTGCGCCTGCGGCTTGGAGATGCACGACATCGCGGGCGCCGATCACCCACGCCCGGTCCGCGGCGTGATCCACGACAACTGCCGTGTCCTCGCTGACGCCGAAGCCGGTCTGCAACCCCACGGCGTCACTGGCCAGCGCGACAAGGAGCCGCCCGAAACGTCCCCGCTCCAGATGATGCTGGCAGTAGAGAATGCCGGGAGAAAAACCCAGTCCGCGACCGATCGTTACGCCTTGTCGGGAACGCGGCGTGCCGGAAGGCGTGGCGCCGTTGGCCAGCGCCGCAGGACTGGCGCCGCCCGTGATCATCGGATCGCTCATGATGGCTGCGCCGGCGCTGCTGCCGCCGATGACGCCGCCGGCGCGATGAATCTCGCGGATTGCCGCGAGGGCCAGAGTCGGCGAACCATCCCGTTTCAAAAGCGCGCGTGTGGTCAGGCTTTGGTTGCCGCCGGTGAAAAAGAATCCCCCGCACCGTCGGATCAGCGCGACAATCTCCGGGTCATTCGCATTGTCCAGTTTGCTGTCTAACGGAATGAACACGGCGGCATCTGCGCCATGCTCGGCGACCAACGATGCCGCCAGTGGCTTTCCGATGGCGGCGGGTTTCTCGCTGGCGGTGGAAATGATTCCGATGGAGCGACCCATCAGGCGTTCGGCCATGATGAGGCGCCAGAGTTCCTGTTTCGACGTGGTGATCGCGCCGCCGGCGATGACCAGTTTGCCGGGCTTCCACGTGGCCGGTTGTGCTCCGCAAGCGAGTGCGGCACACAACGACAACGCGAGAACGATCCGTTTACTTTTTTGCCGCATCGGCTTGTTGCAGGAGTCGCCTGGCTTCGTCGGGCGGGATTTCGCGCACGAAAATGTTGCGCCAGCGGATTTCACCTCCGTGCGTTTGGAGCATGATTGGGCCTTTGGCCGGCAACGGTTTGCTCCGATCCCAGTAATTCTCCATCACGGCGCCGTCCACGACCAGCTTGTCGTTGAGCCAAACCCAAGTGCGCGCGCCGATTTGGCGGATGCGGAACTGGTTCCATTCGCCGAACGGTTTGTCGGCCACCACCAGCGGGTCGCGGCCCGGCGCGCCGGGCGTGTTATTGAACAAGCCGCCGGAGCCGAGGTGCGGTTTGCGGTCCGGTTTTTTTGGATCATAGACCTGATTCTTGTCCCAAATCTGCACCTGAGGCGTGCCGCGCAGATAAATGCCGCTGTCGGCTTTCGGCACGGTCTTGTATTCGATCAGCAACTCGATGTCGCCAAACTCTTCCTCTGTGGTGGCATACGGTCCGGTACCGTTGTTGACCAATTCGCCGTTCTCCACGCGCCAGTGCTGGGCAAACTCCTCGCGTTGCTTTTTCAGGGCGGCCTCGCGTTTTTCACCTTGCAACTTGGCGACGGTATGCGGGTTCAGGCCGTACCAGCCGGTGAGGTCGCGCCCGTTGAAGAGGGCGCGGAATCCTTTCGGTGGAGTCGGTTCCGCCGCATGGGTGAACCACGGAGGACACAGCAGACACAGGGCGATGAATGACATGAGTGATTTCATAGTTGCACCTTTAGACGTGAAAACTTTCTAGTTCTTCGATAGCGGCGGCTGGAATATTTCGAGAGCCTCGATGTGGGCCTCGCCGGTTCTGACGGGAACCAGCTCCAGTGTGTGTTCTCGGTTGGGAAGTGCCTGTGCAAAACGAATGCGAAATCGCTCGTTGGCTGGGCCTTGAAAACTGACTTCCGCAAGAACAGCGCGTCGAACTTCAAAGGTGAAACGGTCGCCTTTGCGGTTTCGTTCGGCGCGCCGCCACAACTCCGGCTCGATGACGATCTGCCCGGAGACGCTGGTGAACGGGCGGAAGGCGTTGCCGGTGCCGTCGTGGCCGGTCGTTGAGCCGACGAGGTCAAAATTGCCCTTGTCACTGGTCATCGTGATCGTCCAGCTTTGCGGCACGACGTTGCGGCCGAGCGCGATGCCGTGCGGCGCTTGGTCGCGCGGGTTGGCGCCTTTGCCTTCCTTGGCGTTTTTTCGGTCCGGCTGAATGTAGCTCACGAGGAAGGCATCGGTCTGGTCGAACGGTTTGCCGTCAATCAGGACGCGAAACGTGCCGCCGCCGGGTGATTTTCTGCCGATGAGGTCAATGCGGTTGCCGGTGAACGCTGCCTTGAAGGAACCGTTGCTGCTTTGTTCGACCGGCTGGATGCGGCGTTCGCGCGAGGACGGCTCGTAGCTGAACTTTGCAGGACGCTGCAAGTGAGCCAGAATGTTGGCGTTGATGATCTGCGCGCCGTAATCGCTCTGGTGCACGGCGTCCTTGAGCAACGCCGATATCGGAAGGTTATTGGCCTTCAGATAGTCACCCCAAGCCCGCCGGTTCTCGACAAACTCCACATCGTACTTGCGGCAAATCTCGCGCACGCGGCCAACGTCCTGATCGGCGGCGTTTTCCGATTTGCCCCAGAGATCCTTGTCGCGCTCGCGCCAATGGATGCTCGGCACGATGATGTCGGCGGTGGTGTGCGCGCGGAGAACGACGATGAGTTTTTCCAGGTCTTCCGGCTTGCCGATGGTGTAAATCAGCACAAGGTCCGGTTGATCGGGAATGACAAGATGATGCGCCCAGCCGCGCAGATACTGCCACGGACAGGAGTTGCCGACCATCTTGCGGTATTCGATGGGCGGCGCCTTCGGGAAACGTTTCGGGATTTCCTGTTTCCACGGCTCGCCGTTGCCGAGCATGTTGCAGTAGCTTGAGCCGAGCGCCCAGATCAGAAACGGTCGCGGCGGGTCAATGCCGTGTTCCAGTTTCTGCAGCGTCAACGCCAGATGCTGCCCGTCGGTCGGCGATGATGTTGGCGTGTAATCAGCGGCCCCTGCCGGTTTGCCTTTCGGAATGCGCAGCTCATCGGTGACAAGACTACGTGTTGCGGCTGGCGCGGGAGGATTCGCCCCGGCGGCCTGTAACGTTGCCAGCGAAACCAGCAACACGGCGGTGAGGATGGCTCGTTTCATCGTCGCAGTGATACCCGACTGGTCGTTGAGATTCAACCCTCCAAAGTAGCCGAACTGAATCGGTAAACCTGCTGCCGTTGGTGCCGGTGATGAAATTCGTTGCGGAAATGGGCGGGTTGTGGTAGCGGTATAAAGGTTTCAGGTCGGGGCGTAGCGCAGCCTGGTAGCGCACTTGCATGGGGTGCAAGGGGTCGCGAGTTCGAATCTCGCCGCCCCGACCATTGGACCTCTCATTTTTGCAAGGCGCACTGAAGAATTGAGGTAGGATCGCGGTTGGCATGAAAACTGATCCAGGGAGCAATGTCACTGTAAACCACGGAAGAAACGGGTGACACTGTGAGAACGTGCGCACGAGCCATTTCGGCGTTTCCTAGGTTGGAGCTGATGATCGCGGCAACCAGCCCTGGGTTGCTGATGGGGTCGGGAATACCGTTGGTGGCGAGAGCCTCCCAGCAGTGGCACCGAAGGGTTGGTTTCGGCGGAGGTGTAACATGAGCCGCAATGGTTTCCGTCGAGCAAGGGGGTTTACCCTCATGGAGATTATGATCATTGTGGCCATCATCGGTTTTTTAGTTGTCCTGGCCGTGCCGGTTTTCATCAAGGCACGCAAGATGTCGCAAGGTCGCCGAATTCTGAACGATGCGCGAATCCAAGACACCGCCATCAGCCAATGGGCGCTCGACTATGGGAAGAAGGATGGTGATGCGATAATAGGTAACGAGGAGATCATTCAAACGTATATGAAAACGCCGTGGCGGTCGGTGGATTTGCTGGGCAACTCCTATGTGATTGGGACGGTGGGCAGCAATCAACTGCGGATTGCCGACGCCACCAAGAGCGCGTTGGATGGGGTCGGGATTGATTGGGGCGCGTTTTAAGAGGCTCACGAGGAATTCACGGCGGGAGGTGGGGAGAAGAATTTCCCTTGCTCAGAACAGCAGCGGGTTTTAGTGTCGTGCTGGTGTGCGCCCGAGTGGCGGAACGGCAGACGCATCGGACTTAAAATCCGAAGGTGGGTTACACCACCGTGTGGGTTCGAATCCCACCTCGGGCAGAGTTTTAGGATTTCGGCTCCGTCACCTGTTGCAAAGCCTGCTGGGCCGTGTGCCACGCCAACGTGGCGCATTTCACGCGGACAGGAAATTTCAACACCCCTTCGAGCGCCTTCAAATCCCCCATCTCGCGTCCGCCAAACGGCACTGAACCGCGCATCATGCCGAGGAACTGTTCAATGAAAGCCCGTGCCTCCGCCATGGTTTTCCCCGTGAGCTTCTGAGTCATGATCGAGGCGGAGGACTGACTGATGGAGCATCCATGACCATCAAACTTGATTTCGACGATCTTGCCGTCGGCCAGTCGCGCACTGATCTCAATCTCGTCGCCACAGAGCGGGTTGCTGTCTCGCGCCTGGATGTCGGCGGGTGAAACTTTCCCTTTGTTGCGAGGGTGGCGGTAGTGGTCGAGAATGATTTCCTGATAGAGTTCTTCGAGCATGACGCGGAAAACGTAGCACAGAAGACGGCGGCGAAAAGAAAAAAACGCCTGATGAGTGGGGAAACCCATCAGGCGTGCGGTGGGTCGCGTCGGAGGACTCGCGACCCTCTGCCGGGTGAGAAGGTTATTTGACGACGACTTTGTGGTGTCGGAGGGTGCCGGCGAACCTGATCAGACCGCGGTTGAGCATGTCGGCGACCACCAGAGCGGTCTCATGGTCGCTGCGGGAGAGTTTGGAGACAATGGCAATGACCTCCGCCAGCGTCATGTGTTTTCGTATGGTCCGTTTCATAGGGTTGCTCCTCTCGGTTATTGAGCCGTTGCTTCAGGATTGGTTACAACAACTTTCATGCCTAAAATCCCAGTTGGCGGCTTGTAGGACAGGCGCCGAAGAATTTTTTCGCTTTTTTTAGGGTTTCAATAAAGACGTCCACTTCCTCGCGAGTGTTGTAGAGGTAGAAGCTGGCGCGGGAAGTAGCTTGCAGTCCTAAGTGCTTGTGGAGAGGCTGGGTACAATGATGGCCAGCCCGTATGGCGATACCGTGTTCATCGAGGAATGTGGCCAGATCGTGGGGGTGGATGTCCCCCATCGTGAAGGAAATCAGCCCGCTGCGCTGTGAAGGACTCGTCGGGCCGTAAACCGTGATTTCGGGAAACTCGGCCAATCGTTGGAGAGCATAGCCGGACAATTCTTGTTCATGCTGTCGAATTTTGTCCATGCCGACTCGTTGGAGGTAATCCACGGCGGCTCCGAGGCCGATGGCTTCGGCGATCGCGGGCGTCCCGGCTTCGAACTTGTAGGGCAGATCATTGCAGGTGAATCCGTCAGCGCGAACTTCCCGAATCATCTCGCCTCCTCCCAGAAAAGGGGGCATCGCTTCCAGAAGCTCGCGTTTTCCGTAAAGCGCACCGATGCCAGTCGGCCCGAGCATCTTGTGGCCGCTCAGCGCGTAAAAATCGCAATCCAGCGCGGGAATATCCACGGCCAAATGCGGAGCAGCCTGGGCGCCATCCACCAGCAGAATCGCGCCGACGCGATGCGCCGCCTCTGCGATTTGTCGAATCGGATTGATGGTGCCGAGAACATTGGAAGCATGAGTGACGGCGACCAATTTGGTGCGATCGCTGAAGGGTTGGCTCTGGTCCAGTGTGCCGTCGGCAGTCAGGGGAATCCGTTTGATGACCGCTCCGATGGCAGCGGCAAGTTGATACCACGGGATGGTATTGCTGTGGTGTTCCATCCACGTGAGCAGGATTTCATCGCCGGCGCGGAGGTTGGCCCGACCCCACGTCTGCGCGACCAGATTGATGGCTTCCGTGGTGCCGCGAGTGAAAATGAGGCACTCTGCCGACTGGACATGAAGGAACCGGGCGAGTTTTTGTCGCGCCACTTCATACTCGCGCGTGGCGCGTTCGGCGAGCGCGTGAATACCGCGATGAACATTCGCATTGTATCGTCGGTAATAGTCGTTCATCGTCTCGATGACCACGCGCGGTTTCTGCGAGGTGGCGGCGTTGTCGAAATAGATCAGCGGTTTACCGTGAACCCGCTGAGCGAGCACGGGAAAGTCGTCGCGGATATCTTCCAGTTCCACAATGTCGAGCAGCGGGGACATGTCAAGACAACGCCTTTCGGTGAATGAGTTCGGCGAATTGTGCGCGGAGCGGAGCCAGCCGAATCCGCTCCAGCACGGGATCGAGGAACGCTTCGATGAGAGTGTTTCGCGCGGTGGGCTCATCCAGACCGCGGGTTTGCAGATAGTAGAGCTGGTCTTCGTCCAGCCTGCCGACGGTCGCGCCATGAGTGCAACGCAACTGATGCGATTCGATTTCGAGGATGGGGCGGCTGTCGCACTGAACCGTTTTGTCGAGCGCCAGATTGCGGTTGGACTGGTAGGCGTTGGTGCCGTTGGCGTTTTTTTCGACCTTGATGAGGCCGGTATAATACGTGGCGGCCCGCTCGCGCAGGACGTTTTTGAACAGCAGATCGCTGGTGGTGTGACCGACCCGGTGGTGTTGGCGGGTGAATTGGGCCACTTGCTGGCCACCGTCGGCAACGGCCATGCCATACATGAAACTCTGGCCCCCTTCACCGAGCATCACGCACTCGACGTCGTAACGAGTCAGCGCACCTCCAAACATCCCAATCACCCAATCCATCTTTGCATCTCGCTCCACGTGCGCGCGCTTGATGGTGAAATCGAGCGCCCCATCGGAAAGATGTTGGAAACTGACGTAATGAAGTCGGGCGGTTTCTTCGAGAACCACCTCGGTCAAACTGGCGTGCACGCCCCGACCCATCCCGATGAATTTCTGAACCAACGTGGCTTCCGACCCGGCCTCGAGCACGACCAGCGTGCGCGGGAACGCCGTGGCGTTTTCGCCGCAAAACTCGTAGGTGATTTCGACAGGGCGGTCCGTTTTGTGGTCTGCCGGAACGTGAAGGAGCACCCCCTCGCGCCACTGAGCTGCAACCAGGGCGGCCAATTTGTTCGGTTCATCGGCGGGGATGACGCTTCCCAGCCGCGGATGATCCGTCAGAGGCGCGACAGTGACGCCGGGAACGGAGTTGAAAGAAACGCGAACCGACTGCGGGCGTTTTTCGATGTCGTTGAGGTTCAGGGCCCGCAAATCCAATCGTTGCCAGTCCACATGGCGCCGCGAGGGCAGGGGAAGACGCTGGTAGGTTTTCCACGCCAGTGCGCGCTGGGAATCGAGGTTCATCCGACCGATCCCTCCATTTGCAGGCCGATCAGACGATTGATTTCCACAGCGAATTCCATCGGCAGTTCCTTCACGATCGGCTCGATGAACCCGTTGACGATCAGGGAAAGCGCATCTTCTTTTTTGATGCCGCGACTAGTGAGGTAAAACAGTTGTTCGTCGGAGACATTCGACACGGTGGCTTCATGCTCGATGGTGGCCAGAGCGCCGTTGATTTCCATCGTCGGATAGGTGTCGGAGCGACTCTGCGGATCGAGGATCAGGGCGTCGCAATTGACCTGCGCCCGGCAACCGGTCGCATTCTTGGCCACCTGCACAAGCCCCCGATAGCTGCTGCGCCCGCCATGACCGCTGATGGACTTGGAGTTGATACGACCCGAACAATTCGGCGCCAGGAACACCAGTTTCGCTCCGGCATCCTGCCACATCCCCTTGTCGGCGCTGGCCAGCGAGAGGACTTCACCGTGCGCTCCCTCGCCGATCATGTAACAAGACGGGTACTTCACGGTGCGTTTGGAGCCGAGGTTGCCATCCACCCATTCCATCACCCCGTGAGCGGAAATCAGGGAGCGTTTCGTGACCAGGTTGTAAACGTCCGTGGACCAGTTCTGAATGGTGGTGTAGCGACATCGGGCGCGTTCTTTCACGTAAATCTCAACCACAGCGGCGTGGAGCGAGTTGGTCGTGTAAATCGGCGCCGAACAGCCCTCGACGTAATGGCAAAACGCATCCTCCTCGACAATGATCAGCGTCCGCTCAAACTGGCCGAACTGCTCTGCGTTGATGCGGAAATACACCGAAAGCGGAATATCGCACTTCACGCCCTTCGGCACGTACACAAACGAGCCCCCGCTCCAAAAAGCCGAATTCAGCGCGGCAAATTTGTTGTCCTCTGGGGGGATCGCCTTCGCGAAATGCGCCCGAAAAATGTCCGGGTATTGCTTCAGGCCGTCGTCGCAACTGAGGAAAACGATTCCTTTCTTGGCGAGCGATTCCTGGATGTGGTGGTAGGCCATCTCGCTGTCAATCTGCGCGCCGAGGCCGCCGAGCAATTTCTGTTCTTCCTTAGCGATGCCCAGCTTCTCGTAGGTGCGTCGGATCTCAATCGGCACATCTTCCCAGCGGCGCGCGGGCTTTTCCACCGGACTGACATAGTAGGTGAACTCGTCGTAGTGGAATTCGTCGCGCAGCCCCGGTAACCAGTCCGGTATCCCCTGCTTCAGAAACCAATCCAGACTCCGATGCCGAAACTGTCGCATCCAGTCCGGTTCGCCTTTCACGTCGCAGATGTAATCCACCACGTCATGCGACAAACCTTTCGGCACGGATTTCAACGGTTTGATGTCGTCGTGAAATCCCTCTTTGTATTCCCGGCCGATGGGTAATCCGGTTGGACGCGGAGCGCTCATGGGTCCTTTGTCATCCAGTCGTAGCCAAACTGCTCCAAATGCGCCGCCAGTTCGGGGCCGCCGGATCTGACCAGCCGCCCGTCCAACAAAATGTGCACAAAGTTCGGTGTCACGTACCGCAGCATCCGCTCGTAATGAGTAATGATGAGGATGCCAATGTTGGGGCCGCGCACCTTGTTGATGCCATCGCAAACGATCCGCAACGCGTCAATGTCCAGACCGGAATCGGTTTCATCGAGAATCGCAAATTCCGGTTCGAGCATCAGCATCTGGAGGATTTCGTTCCGTTTCTTTTCGCCACCGGAAAAGCCCTCGTTCAGATACCGGCGCACAAACGCTTCCTCAATGTCGAGCAGTTTCATTGTTTGTTCGAGCTTCTCGTAAAACTCCATCGTGTCAAGTTCCCTGCCGGCCCGCGCGTTGCAGGCCAGCTTCAGAAAATTGGCCGTGCGCACGCCGGGCACCTCGCACGGATATTGGAAAGCCAGAAACAATCCTTTCCGCGCCCGCTCATCCGTGGAGAGCGAAAGAATGTCCTCCCCCTTCAGGCGAATTTGGCCTTGTGTGATCGTGTATTTGGGGTGGCCCATGATGGAGTTGGCAAGAGTGCTTTTGCCGGAGCCATTGGGTCCCATGATGGCGTGGACTTCGCCTTTGCGAAGGGTGAGCGTCACGCCCTTGAGGATTTCGCGGTCCTCGATGCGGGCGTGCAGGTCAATGATTTCAAACGTGTCATTCATGTGTCACTCCAAATCGGAGTATTTTTGTCTTATTACCGCTTCACTATACGCCCTCTCTGCTGCTTGTCAACTGCAACCCCAAAAGTTGCGCGTGGCGCAACCATTACAGCTTCACGGTCCTGTTCAGTCGTTTCGCGGATGTCAAGCCATAAAAAAACTTGACGCACAGAAGGGAACAGGTATTCTTTGCGCGACTACGCTTGGAAGTGTAAGTAGTGGCGTAAAACCGGAACGCACGCTGTGACCACAAAAGAACCACAAAAGAAGGAGAAGGAGAAGCCGCAATGAACACTGTCAAGATTTCGAAGCCGGGAGTTGTTGTCCTTCGTTTCCTGGTGCTCAGTATGCTTTGCTGCGGATTTGCAGCCGCGCAAAGTAGTAATTATTTTCAGGCATCGCCATCGGGAGACTGGACAGTTGATGGGAATTGGTCGGCAGGAGTGCCCACGACAGATCAAGATGTGATTGTGACCAACGCCGGTGTAGCGGTGTTGTCCGGTAATGCCAGCGGCGTGGCCACCAACCTTTATATTGTTCATGGTGTCGTTCAGTTGGGTGACGGCAGTTCCGCGGGGACGCTGACCGTTGGCAGCGGCGTTTTCGTTGGCACCGAGTTCAACCCCGGCAGGTTGTATCTCACCGGCTCTGGCGGGAACGTTGGCTATGTGTTTCTCAACAACCTGACCATCGACGTTTTCGGCACCTACACCGACGAAGTTAGTAGTGTCATTACGTTTACCGGCGACTCTCCGTTCATTTGGGTGGACCCGGCGGCTCCCACCGTGATTAACGGGACGGTGGCCGGGACGAATGGTTTGACGGTCACCGGTGGCGGCGTTTTGACTCTGAATCAAGCCAATACTTACACCGGCGGCACGATTATTACCAACGGCAGCGCCATTGTTGTCGGCAGCGATTCGGCGCTTGGCAGCGGAGACGTCTACATGTTCAATGGCACTCGTCTAGGTGCTTCGGGTGATCGGACGGTGGGCAATCTCATCGTCCTCAACGGCGATCCCGTATTTGACTCCAGCGGCGGCAACCTGACCATCAGCAGTAACATCACCGGCAGTGGCGACGCGGTAATCATTGGGACCAACACCGTCATCTTTACCGGCAACAACGACTACACAGGTCCGACGACCATCAGCAACGGTGTTCTCCAAATTGGCAACGGCGGCGCCAGTGGAACGCTGGGCAGCGGGGATGTGACCAACTCCAGTTCGTTGATCTTCAACCGCAGCGACACGATGGTGGTGGGTAATTTGATTACGGGCAGTGGGAGCCTGACGCAGAACGGCAGTGGGACGACGGTGTTGACGGCCAACAACGATTACACGGGCGGGACATGGATCAACGCCGGCGTGTTGCAGGTGGGCAACGGTGGCACCAGCGGGACGCTGGGCAGTGGGGATGTGACCAACTCCAGTTCCCTGGTGTTCAGCCGCAGTGACAACATTACGGTGGCCAACGTCATCAGCGGGACGGGTAGTCTGACGCAGATGGGTGGGGCGATTCTGACGTTGGCTGGTGTGAACAGCTACAGCGGTGGGACGGTGATTACGAATGGTTCGACGATTTACCTCACCAATGGCAGCGGGCTGGGCAGTGGTGATGTGCAGATGTTTGACGGGACCACGCTCGGATTCTTGACCAACATGACAGTTGCCAACAACGTGATCTTGTATGGTGATCCGACCTTTTACGTGACCAACGGCGCTACTGCGGTGGAAACGGGAGTGATCAGTGGCGACGGCGACCTGGTGAAGACGGGCGCAGGGACGTTGACATTGGCTGGGAACAACACGTACACGGGGCCGACGATCATCAACGCCGGCGTGTTGCAGGTGGGCAACGGTGGCACCAGCGGGACGCTGGGCAGTGGGGATGTGACCAACTCCAGTTCGTTGATCTTCAACCGCAGCGACGACATCACCGTCGGCAACAACATCAGCGGCAGCGGCAGCCTCACCCACACCGGCGGCGGCATTCTGACCTTGACCGGCACGAACACCTACACGGGCGCCACCCTCGTGAATAATGACAGCTTGTTGCGAGCTGCCTTGACGCCCAGTCTCGCGCCCGGCAACCTCATCCTCAGCAATGGTGTCTATGAACTCGACGGCGGCGGCACGTTCACCCGCGGCCTCGGCACCGGTGCCGGTCAAGTGCAGGTTCTCAGCGGCAGCAGCGGCTTCAGCACCATCGGCGGTGCGGGCACGCTCAACTTCGGCGGCGCGGGCGCTTCCATCACTTGGGGTAGCGCCTACTTCAATCCCGACATTCTCATTCTCAACGCCGCCAGCGCCGACAGTCCGTTGACATTGGTCAACGGCATCAACCTTAACGGCGATCGCGTCATTGGCGTTTATGGCGACTGGACCAACGCGCCCGCCATCATCACCGGCAACATCACCGGCGGCGTCGGCAGCAGCCTCACACAGGTCGGTCCCGGACGCCTGATTCTGGCCGGCGACAACTCCGGGTTCTTCGGCCCGATCTTTATCTCTTCGGGCAGCACACTGGAAATCGGCGGAACCAACGCGCTCGGCGGCGGCGCCATCGTGTACGACTATGGCACATTGCTGTTCAACGTCAGCGATCCGATGACCGTTGACCAGTGGATCCGCGGCGCTGGCGGTGTGATTCAACAGGGCAGCGGGCCGGTGACGTTTACGTTTGGGAACACGTACAGTGGGGGTACGATCATCACCAA
>Ga0272448_1000317_pt1 | contig 75474 bp, 57 predicted proteins | sample YNPCB0191_FD_202220 | JGI IMG/M metagenome (GOLD analysis project Ga0272448, IMG submission 202220) | Hot spring sediment microbial communities from Yellowstone National Park, WY, United States - YNP-CB-019-1 | ecosystem: Environmental > Aquatic > Thermal springs > Hot (42-90C) > Sediment...
CAGGCTCTTCTGCCATTCTGCCGGGTTGGCCAGGGCCAGGATGTTGGTCAGCATAGGATGCAGGGGAGGCATGACGTTTAATCTCCTGAGCGTTGAGAGATTGGCGATCAAGAAGGGGATGGTTCAGCGCGGAAGTCGTAGATGCCGTCCTGCTGGGGCCAGGATGTTCCACAAGCCGGACAGCGCAGGTTGCCGGCCTGTTCTTGTAAAGGAGTATGCGCGCAGACGGGGCAACGGAAGAAAAGGGAAACGTCCTGGGGGACGACGGCGGTCGTAGCGGCTATCTCCGCCGCGCGGCGCGCGCGCACGAAGACGCTGGGCGAGAGTTGCCACAGCGCGCCCGTCCATTGGAAGAGCGCATCCAGCGCGGCCAGCAAACGGGCAGGAAACAGACGTTTGAACAGGCCGAGACGGAAATGGGAGACGGTCAGGGTGCGCTCGACCTGAAAGCCGGCCTCGTGCAACCAGCGGCGGACGGCGCGCGGGTGAAAATCAAAGTTCAGCGGCGCGAACTCGACTGGCTCCAGGCTGAAAGGACTCCAGTGCTGACGGCGCAGCCCATAGCGCAGGATAGCCTTCAGGTTACACTTGTTGGCAAACTCCAGGATGAAAACGGCCTTCGGCTGCAACACGCGTTGAATCTGGTGCAGCGCCGCGACCGGCTCGGCCAGATGATGCAGGACGCGAATCATCGTGGCGGCGTCGAACAGGCCGTCCACGAACGGCAGGCGGTAAATATCTGCCGCCACGTACACGTAGCGCGACGCGCGTCCCAGGCGTTCCTGCGCCTGAAGCAATTGCGTGCGCGCGTAGTCGAGCAGGACGACGCGCTCGAAGCCGGCATAGCGTGGTGTGTTCCGCCCGGCGCCGGCGCCCAGTTCGAGCAGCAGGCGCCCGTGTGGCGGCAAAAGACGGCGCAAGGCGATGGCCTCGCAGCGATCCTCGTACTCCCGTCCGCCGCGTTCCCAGAAGGAGGTCTGGTAGTCGGAGCCTTCGTAGTTGCAGATGGGGGGGGTGGTCATACCGTATAGCCGCGCCCCATGCCAATGTAGGTAAAGCCCAGGGCGCGCATTTCAGCGGGGTTGTAGATGTTACGTCCGTCCAGAATCACCGGCTGGCGCATGGCGGCGTGAACGCGCTCCAGATCGAGGTGTTTGAATTCATTCCAGTCGGTGACCACGACCAGGGCGTCGCAGTTTTCGGCCAGCGAGTAGGGATCGGGGCAAAAGGTGACTGCCGGCAGCAGACGGCGGGCGTTTTCCATGGCGACCGGGTCATAGCCGCGCACCGTGGCGCCGCCGAGGAGAAAGGCCTGCGCCAGATCGAGGGAAGGAGCCTCGCGCATATCGTCGGTGTTGGGTTTGAACGCCAGGCCGAGCAGGCCAATGATCTTGCCCTGTAAGCCGCCGAGCGCCTGGCTGACCTTTTCGACGGCCCGATGGCGGCGGGCGTGGTTGATTTCCAGCACGGCGTCGAGCAGGCGGGGGGTGAGGCCATTGGCGCGCGCCATGTGCGCCAGTGCGCGCACATCCTTGGGGAAGCAGGAACCGCCCCAGCCCAGGCCGGCGTCGAGCATGGCCGGGCCGATGCGTTTATCGTAACCCATGCCGGCGGCCACTTCTTTGATGTCGGCCCCAACCGCCTCGCACAGGTCGGCCAGTTCATTCATGAACGAGATACGGGTGGCGAGCATGGCATTGGAAGCGTACTTGATCATCTCCGCCGTGCGCAAATCGGTCACGATGATCGGCGCGCGCAGCGGCACGTGCAGCTGCGCAACTTTCTCGGCGGCTTCGTGATCCAGCGATCCGATGACAGTGCGGTAGGGGTTCATGAAGTCAACAATGGCCGAACCTTCGCGCAGGAATTCGGGGCAGGAGACGACCGAGAAGGGGATCGGTTGGGGTTGGGCGCGCCGAATCATATCGGCCACCAGATCGCCGGTGCCGATGGGCACGGTGGACTTGTTGATGACGATGAGCGGGGCGCTCATGTTCTCGCCAATGGATCGGGCGGCGGCGGCCACGTACTGCAGGTCGGCTTCGCCGTTGGGCGCCGAGGGGGTGCCGACGGCAATGAAGGCGAATTCCGTGCCCTGGAGCGCCTCGGCGTAGGAGGTGGTGAAGGAGAGCCGCCCGGCGCGCACGTTGCGCCGCACCAGTTCCTCCAGCCCCGGCTCGTAAATGGGCAGAATACCTTTCTGGAGATTGGCGATGCGCTCCTCGTCCACGTCCAGAGCGATGACGCGGTTGCCCAGATCGGCAAAGCAGGCGCCGGTCACCAGCCCAACATAGCCGACGCCAATCACACATAACTGTCGCATGGTTGTCCTCCTGCACTGAGAATAAGGGTGCGCTGGTCGGTTGCGTTTTGTGGTTCAGCCATGACGCTGCATGAAGCGCTCTATGCGATGCAGTGCTTCCTCGATTTGTTCGTAGGCGGTGGCGTAGCAACAACGGACGAATCCTTCGCCGCCGGGACCGAAAGCGCTGCCCGGCACCACGGCTACCCGTTCTTCTTCCAGCAACGTTTGGGCAAAGGTCTCGTCGTCCATGCCGGTCACGGTGATTTTGGGAAAGGCGTAGAACGCTCCGCGCGGTTCGAACGTGATCAACCCCAGGCAGTTGAGGCCGTTGACGATGAGTTGCCGCCGTCGGTCATATTCGGCGACCATCTTCTGGACCTCTTTTTCGCCGTGCTTCAGCGCGACCAGGGCCGCGTCCTGGGCGGTCGTCGGCGCCGACATAATTGTGAACTGGTGAATGCGCTTCAGTCCGCTCAACAGAGCCGCCGGCGCGGCCGCGTAGCCAATGCGCCAGCCCGTCATGGCGTAATCCTTCGAGAAGCCGCCCAACAGAATCGTGCGTTGCCAGACGGCCTCACCCAGGGACGGCACGCACACATGGCGAAAGCCGTAGACCAGTTGATCGTAAATTTCGTCCGAAACGATAACCAGATCATGCTCCTCGGCCAGGCGTGCCACTTCCACCAAGACCTCGCGTTCGGCCACGGCGCCGGTCGGGTTGTTGGGGTAGCCGATCAGGATGGCCTTGGTGCGCGGGGTGATGGCCGCGCGCAGACGTTGGGGGTCGAGCTGGAAGTTGTCTTCCAGACGGCTGGGAATTTCTACCGGCACACCGCCGGCCAGGATCACCTCGGCCTGATAGGAGACAAAGCAGGGAGTGGGGATTAACACCTCATCGCCGGGGTCGAGGATGGCGGTCATGGCCAGGTAGAGCCCTTCCGAAACGCCGACGGTGACGATGATTTCCTCTTGTGGATCGTAGCGCACTCCATACCGCTGTTCCAGATGCTCAGCAATGGCCTGACGCAGTTCCGGCTTGCCGGCGTTGGAGGTGTAATGCGTCTGACCGGCGCGCAGCGAACGAATACCGGCTTCCAGGATGGGCTTCGGGGTGACGAAGTCCGGTTCGCCGACGCCCAGTGAAATCACATCCTTCATGTTGGCGGCAATGTCGAAGAATTTGCGGATGCCGGAGGGTTTGAGCGTCTGTACCCGTTGCGAAAGATAACGGCTATGCGCGTGATTGGACATGGTGTTTCCTCAGAGCAGACGGATTTCCCATTGATCAAGGGCTTCCTGATAGGCCAGTTCGAAGGTGCGCCCATCCCTGCTGCGGACGCGAAAACAGGGGCCTTGCGGGGTGCGCCAGGCGGCAAGCACCGTGTGCACTTCCAGCCGCTGGCCTTCCCAGGTCAGGGCCAGGGGACGTTCACCGTATTTGTAGCCCGAATGACATTCCACGCTTTCGTTCACAGGACCACACTGCTGTTGTCGCCAATATTCAGTTCCAGAGGCGGATCATCGGCGGAGCGGCCGCGTACCTGTGACTGACAACCGATGAGCGAGCCTTTCAGGGCCGCCCGCTCCACCGTCACGCCGGCCTCCAGGATGGATTCGGCGATGCGCGCCTGAGTCACGCGACAGTGAGGCCCGATGGAGACATGCGGGCCGATGACCGAATCGCGCACCTCGGCGCTGGCGTGAATAAAGACCGGTTCCCGAATTTCCACGCCGGGGTACTCTGCCTGGCGGCCATTGCCGCCGGCGCGCGCCAGCAGGTAACGATTTGTTTCCAGCAGCGCCGGTACCGTGCCGGTATCCAGCCAGACTGCGACGCGTTCGGTGCGCATTCTGGCGCCACGCGCCAGCATGAGGTTGATGGCGTCGGCCAGAAAATATTCGCCTTTGAGCATGATTCCCCGACGCATCTGTTCCTGGATGGCGCGCAGCAACTGCCGCCCCTGGCGAAAATAGTAGCAACCAACGACCGCAAGGTTATTTTCCATGCTCTGCGGCTTCTCGACCAGGCGTTTTACCAGACCATCGGCGCCGACCTCGGCCACGCCGAAGCGTCGCGGGTCCGGCACCGCCTTCACCCAGCCGACGATATCGTGCGTTTCCTGAGCGAGAAACGAAAAGTCGCTCTCAATGAGCGTATCGGCAAAGATAACCAGCGTTGGGCCGTGCAGGGCCTGACGCGCCAGATAGAGCGCGTGCGATTGTCCACGCATCTCGTCCTGAACGACATAGTTGACTTTCAGGTCGAGGTGGTGTTCGGCCATATAGGCGCGCATCTGGCGTTCGCCCAGAAAGGGGGCCACAATGAACGTATATTCTGCCGCCTGCATGTTGGGGATGGTGCGCAGCGATTCCAGCAGGTACTCGATAGAGGCCTTACCGGCTACGCTGACCAGTGGCTTGGGTTTTGACCAGGTTTGTGGGCGCAGGCGCGTGGCCCAGCCGGCCATGGGAATGATGATGTTTAGAGCATGGGTCATAGGTTAATTGTAGCGGTTTTTTCGTGATTCAATAATCTGTTCCAGTTCGGTTTTGACGCAACGGTATAAATGCTCCTGCGCCGTTGGGGGCAGAAACGACGCCCGCACGGCGGCCAGAATCCGTTCGCACAGGGTAACCAGCGGCAGCCGCAGGGTATCGCAGGCCAGGCGATACTCATCACTCAACGTAATCTGCGAGATGGCCGGATCGTCGCTGGCGAGGGTGACGTTTAACCCGGCCTCCAGCATGACCACGATGGGATGAACGCGGCCGGGCGCGATCACGCCACTCTGGTAGTTGCTCGTCAGACAGACTTCAAAGACAGTCTGGCGTTCACGCGCCAGAGCGACCACGTTCGGGTCTTCCAGCACGCGCACACCATGCCCGATCCGGTCGGCGGCGAAGAGTTCGATGGCCTGACGGACATTGGCGGCGCCGCCCCATTCGCCGGCGTGGACGGTGAGGCGCAAGCCGGCCTGGCGCGCCGCGTGCAGGATGGCGATGAACGGTTCCGCCGGAAAATCGGCCTCGTTGCCGGCCAGGTCCACCCCGGCCAGCCCCTGGGCGCGCCGCTCTATGGCCAGAGTAACCACCTCTTCGGCCAGTTGGGGCGGCTCGTGGCGATTGACGCTGGCAAGGAGACTGACCGAAATGCCACAATCGGCGGCGGCCTGGCGGGCGCTGGCGCAGACCCAGTCCATCACCTCGCCCAACGGAAAGCCCTCGGCGCGACCGAGCGCCACCGGTGTAAAGCGCAATTCCAGATGGCGGACGTTATCGCGGGCGGCGTCTTCAATGGCCTCGCGGGTAATGCGCTGGAGGATTTCTGGCGAGCGGTAGAAGAGGCGCAGCGTGGCAAACTTGGCGAGAAAATTCTGGTAGTTGAGCGGGTCCTTCTTTTGAACCTGCACCAGCGATCGTAACTGTCGCGGGCTGCGCGGCGTCGTCAGACCGTAGGCGCGCCCGATCTCCAGCAAGGTGCTCAGCCGCAGCGAACCTTCCAGATGGCGATGGAGGTCCACTTTGGGCAGGGAGCGATAGAAAGCGCGATCGGCAGTCACGAGGCTCCCCAGGGATCAGCGCCGGTGACGTTTCCGTTTGTTGCCGCTGCTGGTTGGCGTTGCGGCGGGGGCGGCCTGCGTCGCCGCAACGCTGCTGGCGGCGACGGCGGGGGTCACGGCTACTTGAGGCTGATAGAGAAAGATGCGCCCGATGACGGCGGCGCGAATATCTGCCAGAAGGTTCTGGAACATTTCCGAGGCCTGGCTCTTGTATTGCACCAGCGGGTCGCGCTGGGCGTAGGCTTCCAGCCCGATGGAGACGCGCAGCGCCTCCACGCGCGTCAGGTAATCTACCCAGAGTTCAGTCATCGCTCCCAGCAGTACCTGACGGTAAATTTGAGTCTGGATGCGGCGACCGATCGCTTCGGGGGTGAGGACGGGAGGCAATTGCCCGCTCTGGCGCAGGCGCTGGTACTCCGTTTCACCAAAGGCGCGGCGTTGCGCTTCTTGCGCCGCTGTCAGGTGCTCCAGAATCTGCGCCGCGAGGTCTTCCGTGGAAATTTCCGCCAGCAGGTCGGCGGCCAGGTAGGTATAGTGGAGGCGCGTGAATACCAGCCGCTTTTGCTGGTGGGTGCGGGCGTCGAAGATCAGCCGTGTTCCCTGCGACATCAGGCCGAGCAGGTGCAGACGAGACTGATCGTTATCCTCCTCCAGCCGTTCGAGGGCGGCGGCCAGGTCGCGGCGAATCTGCCCTTCGGCGCCCAGCAGTCGCTCGCGACGCGCGGCCAGAACCTGAGCGCAGCGTTCCTCCAGCGTGGCGCGCAGTTCCTCCCAGGTCAAGGCGGGGAGATCGCCGGCGTTCAGGCCCAGCGATTCGCCCAGGCGGAGTTCGAGCGTTGCCAGCAGCCGGCCAGCGATGAGCGTGGTCAACAGGGTTTCTGTCTGGGCGGCGAGCGTTTCCTGCAGCGCCGGGGGATCGTCCAGCAACAGGCGTAACTGGTCAGGGGAGAGGCGCAAGGGCAGGCGGAGCAGTTGATTGAGTTCTTCCAGAATGGCGCTCGGGCGGCGGGTTTCCTGAGCCGCGTTTTCTGCCAGCGAATCGAGGAAGTTTTGCAGGGTTTCCAGACGCTCCTCACGCTGACTTTCCAGGTCTTCGCCGGCGCGGTCAAGCAGCGTCTGAATCCCCTGGTGCAGGTGGGCGTTTTCGGCGTCCAGGGCGCGCGCGGCCAGATCGAGCAGGGCCTCGGAGAGGTTGTGCGACGCGGCGTTGAGTTCATCGAGCAGGATTTTGTAGGTGAACGATGGGAAGATGCCCTGGGGGGTGATGGAGGGAGGCTGAATCTGTTCCAGCCAGGCGAGCAACCGCCAGCGTTCGCCGGCGGCGTCGCTGCTCTGGACGCGTCGCTGGACTTCCTGACGCAGCAATTCGTTCACGTCCTCGGTCAGGTCTTCTTTCTCGAAGACGCGATTGCGCTGGGAGTAAATGAGGTTGCGCTGTTTGTTGAGGACGTCGTCGTATTCGAGCAGGTGTTTGCGAATGTCGAAGTTGGCGCCCTCGACGCGATGCTGGGCTTGTTCGATGGCATTGCTGACCAGCCGCGCCTGAAGGGGGTAATCGTCGTCAATGTTGAAGCGTTCCATGAAGGCTTTGACCTGTTCGCCGCCGAAGAGGCGCATCAGGTCATCCTCGAGGGAGAGGTAGAAGCGCGAGGAACCGGGGTCGCCCTGGCGGGCGGCGCGGCCGCGCAACTGGTTATCAACGCGCCGCGCTTCGTGGCGTTCGGAGCCGATGATGTGTAGCCCACCCAGTTCGCGGACGCGCAGCATGTCTTCGTAGTAGCGCAGGAAGAATTTCACTTCGGTCTCGTAGATGCCGTAGAGCGCGGCGTCCATCGTTTGCAGGGCGGCGTAACGTTCGGGCAGCGACATATCGTAGGGGTCATGGTAACCGGCGCGCCGTAGCACGCGGTTGACGGCGGTCAGAATCTCTTCGGCCAGTTCGCCGCCGAGTTTGATGTCCACGCCGCGCCCGGCCATGTTGGTGGCGATGGTCACCGCGCCGAAGGCGCCGGCGCCGGCGATAATCTGACTCTCCTCGGCGTGTTTGCGGGCGTTCAGCACCTGATGGGGCACGCCGCCCTGCAAGACGGCTTTCAGACGCTCGGTATCCTGATCCGAAAGGCGCAGAATCGTCAGCAAGCGGGTCAGGTTGGCCGGTTCTTCCGGGTTGAGGGAAAGACCGAGTTCGCGGGCGAAGGGACGCAAATCTTCGGGGCGCAACTGGTCAAGGGGGCGATTGAGCGGCTGCAGCGCCGGGATGGCGCGACCATCTTCCTTCAGGGCATGCGCTTCCAGCCAGGCGTGGCGAAGCAGCAAGACCTGCATTAAACGGCGGATGGGTTCGGCGCGCAGGCGGCTCGACAGCCGTTCAGAGTTTTCCACCGAGCTCGTACCGACCAGCACCGGGCGGCCGCGCACGTGTTCGCGCACGATTTCGCGGGTGATGGCGCGCAGTTTCGCCTCCAGCGTGCGGTAAATCACATCGGGATAATCTTTGCGCCGCCAGAAGACGACCCGTTTTTCAGGATCGTCACGCCGGGCAAAGTAGGTGTACTCGAAGCCCTCTTCGTCTTTTGCCCTGACCTCCACCAGCGGGGCGTTGGGGCCGATGGTCTGGTATTCCAGATTGGTGGGAATGGGCATGACTTCCAGGTTGTAGATTTTGGAGAACTCTTCCGCTTCGGTCAGCGCGGTGCCGCTCATGCCGGCCAGTTTCTCGTACATGCGGAAGTAGTTTTGCAGGGTGATGGTGGCGTAGGTGACGTTTTCCGGCTCCACCCTGACGCCTTCTTTGGCCTCAACGGCCTGATGCAGGCCATCGGACCAGCGGCGGCCGGGCATCAGACGCCCGGTGAACTCGTCCACGATGATGACCTTGCCGCCCTGGACGAGGTAGTCGCGGTTGCGGTGGAAGAGGTGCTGGGCGCGCAGCGCCTGTTCGAGGTAGCCGAGCAGGCGCGCTTGTTCGGGGGTCACGTCTTCCGGGCGGTCGGGGTCGCGCAGGGGCTGGCCGAGCAATTGTTCGACGTGCGCCGTGCCGACTTCCGTCAGCGTCACGGTGCGGTCGCGTTCGTTGACCTCGTAATCTTCGGGGCGCAACTGGCGGACGATTTGCGCCATTTTGACGTACCAGCCGACATCTTCCGAAGCCGGCCCGGAGATAATCAGTGGGGTGCGCGCTTCGTCAATCAGGACGTTGTCCACTTCGTCCACGATGGCGTAGTGATGTCCACGCTGGACGCGATTTTCCAGGCGCATGGCCATATTGTCGCGCAGGTAGTCGAAGCCGAATTCGGAGTTGGTGCCGTAGGTGATGTCGGCGGCGTAGGCTTCGCGGCGGTCCACCAGGCGCATCTGGTGCTGGTCTTCGCGCGCGTGCTGGCGGCTGGGGTCGTAAAGGAAGGCCTTTTGACCGTTTTCGGTGACGGCGGCCATTTGCAGGATGCCGACCGTCATGCCCAGGGCCTGGTAGATGGGGCCCATCCAGCGCGCGTCGCGGCGGGCGAGGTAATCGTTGACAGTGACCAGATGGACGCCACGCCCGACCGGCAGCGTCTCCAGCGGACGGAACTCCCAGCGGGCGGGATCATTGCCCCACGTCTGGCGCGCGCGTTCGACCCAGGCCGGGTTGAGAGGGAGGGCGTTCAGGTACAGGGGAAGGGTGGCGACCAGCGTCTTGCCCTCGCCGGTGCGCATTTCGGCAATCTTGCCCTGATGCAGAACGATGCCGCCGATGAGTTGTACGTCATAATGCCGCAGCCCGATGGTGCGCTTGGAGGCCTCGCGCACGGCGGCAAAGGCCTGCGGTAGAATCTCCTCCAGCGCAACGCGCTCCGCCTGACGACGTTCGGCTTCATTCTGGATCCCTGCGACGGCGCGTGCCAGATGGCGGCGGAAGTCATCGCTTCTGGCGCGCAGGGCGTCGTCGGAAAGCGCCTCGTATTCTTGCTCGCAGGCGTTGATGCGCGCCACAATCTGGAGTAATTTCTCCAGTTCTTTTTGATGGGGTTTGCCTCCGAAAAGGGTGACGAAGCGGCGTAACATAGACCAACCTTTCGGGTAACTACTCGGCCATGTCATGGCGAGCCGTTTTTGGCGAAGCAATCTCCCCTTTCTCAGGCGAAATGGACCGCCTGGGGATTGCTTCGTTGCAAAGAACGCTCCTCGCCATGACATCCACAACGGTTTTGAGACAGGGCGAAACAGTTACCCTTTCGGCGGGAATTATAGCACAGCCGAGCGTTCTTTCTGGGACAAAGGGGCGCGGTCAGGGCTTATCCGCGCCTGGGTTCAGACTGCTCGTTGCCGGGTGCGGGCTATCCCCCTGTGAACAAGTCTCTGACGGCCGGAGTGAGGCGCGGCCGCGCGGCAGGCGGCGGGGGTAGGGGCCGCCTCCTAGGCAGCGCGGACGCAATTGCGCCCCGCGGCTTTGGCGGCGTAGAGCGCATCGTCCGCCTGCTTGATGAGCAATTCCAGCGAGGTGGGCGTGTTGCTGGCCGGATCGTAACCGGCCACTCCCAGACTGATGGTGACGTGGGTCTCTTCTGGCAGGAAGTCTAGCGGCATCCCGGCGACGTTGCTCCGCAGACGTTCGGCGGCGTGCATGGCCGCCTCGCGCGCGGTCTCTGGCATCAAGATGGTGAACTCCTCTCCCCCGTAGCGTCCCAGAATATCCACCGCGCGCAGGGAAGCCTGGCAGAGATTGACCAGCGCGCAGAGTAATTGATCGCCGGCCGGGTGACCGTAGCGGTCGTTGAAATGTTTGAAGTGATCAATGTCGAACATGATAAAGGCCAGGGCGTGCTGGTAACGCGTTGCGCGCTGGAACTCTTGCTGTGCCAGATTCATGAAGTGACGGCGGTTGTAACAACCGGTCAGGACGTCGTGGTTGGCCAGCCGTTGCACTTCCTGATAGAGCAAAACGCGGTCGGTGATTTCGGTGGCGACGAAGACGACCTTGCTGGAGTCGTTTTCCTCTTTCTCCATGAGGGCCACCCGGCCTTCGAACCAGCGTTCGTCGCCGGCCAGCACCGGCACCTTGTATTCAATTACCTGGGGCTGTTCCGATTCGACCGCGCGGCGGATGGCGCCCAGGATGACCTCGGCCTCTTTTTCGGGGAAGATTTCGCTGACGAGGCGGTTTTTCATCTCTTCGGCTTTGCAGGGCAGGAGCTCTTCGTGACGCGTCAGAATTTCCAGGAAACGGCCTTCGGCATCGCAAATGAAGGGCAAATTGGGCAAGGCACTGATAAAGGCGTTCAATTTGCTTTGCTCCTGACGCAGGCGTTGCTGGGAGCGGGTCAATTCTTCAACGTGGCGCGCCAGTTTCTGGTTGGCTTCTTCCAGGGAGCGGCGCAGGGCTTGAATGGACAGGTGGGTCTCGACACGCGCCAGGACTTCCTCGAAGTTGAAAGGTTTGGTGATATAGTCCACCCCCCCTAACTGAAAGGCGCGCACCTTGCCCTCCGCGTCATCGAGGGCGCTGATGAACATGACGGGAATCTGGCTGGTTTGCTCGTTGGATTTGAGGCGGGCGCAAACGTCGAAGCCGTCGGCGTCGGGCAGGTTGATGTCGAGCAGAATCAGGTCAGGAGGGGTGCGCTGCGTGATTGCCAGCGCCTGGCTACCATTTTCGGCGGTCTGCACGGCATAACCTTCACTTTGCAACACGCGATTCAACAGAATCACGTTTTCCGGGACGTCATCCACGATCAAAATGGTCGCCTTCGGCGCTTCCATAACACCTGCTTTCTTGGGTTCGTCGTGTTTTCATCAATCCGTTTGTTCCGGGTGCTCCTCGCCTGTCTTGGGTGTGATGGTGATGATTTGGGTTTCCTGCTCTTCTTTTGGCCGCGCGACGGAGAATCCTTTTTGTAGTTTCGCCAGATGCTCCTGCACGACTTCCTCGGGGCAAAGGGCAACGAACAGGGAGGCGCCCATCCAGAGCACGGCGGCGTCGTCCAGCGCGCCGATGACCGGCAGGGTCAGGCCGGGCGCCAGGTCAACCGGCGAGAGCAGGTAAACCAGTGCGGCAACAGGCAGCAACTTCAGAAAAACGTTCACGCGGCGGTCGGCCATCAGGCGCAGAATTAACTTGATGCGCAGTACCAGTTCCTGGATCAGGCCGATTTTCTCACTGGGTGCAAGGGCAAATTTATCGTTGGGCATAACGGGACTCCTCGGAATGTCTGGCTGTGGGAGTCGCCAGGGTGGCGAACGAGGCGCTCACGGCGCGCTCTCGTTCACAGGAACATCTTATCCGGGTTCAGGATGTTGTTCGGGTCGAGGGTTTGCTTGATGCGTTTCATGATTTCGACTGCCGGGCCGTGCTCTTCGAGCAGGAAGCGACGCTTGGCCAGGCCGATACCGTGTTCGGCGGAGGCGGTCCCGCCGACGGAGAGGGCAAAGCGGATCAGTTCTTCGGCGGCTTTCTCGCCTTTTTCCAGCGCCTGGGCGTCGTTCGGCGGGACGAGGGTGTGCCAGTGAACGTTGCCATCGCCGGCGTGGCCGAACAGGCTGGTCAGCAGGCCATACTTTTCACCCAGCCCCTCGGCGTAGCGTACCGTTGGGACAAACTGCGAAAGAGGCACGGCCACGTCCCCTTTAATTACGATGTGATCGGGATACAGGGCTTTCTCGGCGTTGGTGACCTCTTTCCGCCCTCGCTGGAACTGTTCCCGCAGTTCGGGGGTATCCGCGCACTGGTAACGCAGTGCCCCGGTGCTTTTGCAGATATGTCTGGCTACTTCGACTTCTTCTTGAACGCCGGCTGGGGTGCCGTGGAACTCAAAGAAGAGGGCGGGTTTTTCGGGTAAAGCCCAGCCTTTGTAGCGGTTGACGTGGGTGGCGCTGCGCGCGTCCATCATTTCCATCGCGCCCGGGATGATTCCGCTGTTGAGGACTTCGTAGGCCGCGCGCGCCGCCAGTTCCAGGCTGGGGAACAGGGCCATGGCAAAACGTCGTTCTGGCAGGGCGTACAGGCGCAAGACGATCTCGGTCACGATGCCCAGCATGCCCTCAGAGCCGATGAGGAGTTGCACCAGATCGTAGCCGGAAGAGGTCTTCATGGCGCGCGTTCCCAACCAGAGGATGGAGCCATCGGCCAGGACCACCTGCAGGCGTAACACGTGGTGGCGGGTGACGCCGTAGCGCAGGGCATTCACGCCGCCTGCATTGTTGCCGATCATGCCGCCAATCGTCGCGACATTGCCGGATGAGGGGGCCGGGGCGAAGAACAGACTGTACGGCGCCAGTTGACGGTTGAGGTCATCATAGATGACGCCCGGCTGCACGCGCGCTTGAAAATCCTGCGGCAGAATTTCCAGGACTTTGTTCATGCGTTCCAGCGAGAGGACGATTCCGTTCGGGGAGGGAATCGAATTGCCCTCCAGGCTGGAGCCGCCGCCGCGCGCGGTCACGGGCACCCGATAGCGGTTGCACAGGGCCACCACCGTGGCTACCTGCTCGGTCGTCTCCGGCCAGACAACGGCCAGGGGTCGCCGCGCAGGCTGGGATGATTCGTCGCGGGCGTAGCCTTCGAGCACCCCCGCCTCGAGGCTGAAGGAGGAAGCCGGCAAAGAGGATTGCAGTTCGCGGAGAAACGGGTCAGGGAGAGTCATGTCCTAATTGTACCAAATTCACAGGAAACGGGGAAACTGCCGGGCGCGAAAATGGGTACAATGGAGTCACAAGACAAGGAGTTGCGCATGAGCAAACGTCTGGTAGTTGTGGCCGGTAACATTGGCGCCGGCAAAACTTCGCTGACCGAACGATTGGGAGCGCGCCTGGGGTGGCGTACGGATTACGAATCGGTCGCCGACAACCCCTATTTATCTGATTTTTACGCCGATATGCGCGCCTGGGCTTTTCACTTGCAAATCTATTTTCTGGGCCATCGCGCGGAACAGTACCTGGCCGCGGCGCGTGACCCGCGTTCGGCAATTCTCGACCGCAGTATTTACGAGGATGCCCATATCTTCGCGCGCGCGTTGCACCATATGGGGAACCTGGCGGAGCGAGACTATCTGGCGTATCGGCAACTCTTTGAGCTGGTGGTGACCCATCTACCGCCGCCCAACCTGCTGATTTATCTGAAATGCCCCGTGCCGGTGCTGATGGAGCGTATTCACCGTCGCGGGCGCCGCATGGAAAGCGGTATTTCGGAAGAGTATCTGACGTTACTGGATACTTTCTACGAGGAGTGGCTGCGCGCCTTCGATGTTTGCCCGGTCCTGACGTTGCGCAGCGATAACCTGGATTACGTTCATCATCCGCTGGCGCTGGAGGTGGTCGTGCAGCGCATTCAGGAAAAACTGGGTGGTAAGGAGGAAATCGATTTGCGCACCATGACGCAGGGGGACGGCAGCCAGTAGGGAGCGACGCCTGTCTTTCCCTGTGTGTCGTTCCCCTGGCGCGGGATGTGGAGCGACTTCATCGCCATCGCAGGATAAGCGTCACTCCATCAGCCATCCCTTCGCAATCGCATCCTTCCGTCCACAGCCAGGCCAATGGGCACACCATGCCCGTCGGTCAGAAGACTTCTTTGGGTGCCTTGCTTGCCCCGGTCTGTTGGATTTCTACCCGTGTCTTCCCCTCCCAACGGGGCTTTGGCGATGGCTCCGTCCATAACTCAACCATTCCCAGTCTATCCCTTTCAACTCATCAAAGCGCTCCACTCCCACTTGCCAAAGTTTCAAAAAGACCCCGGCTTTTACCCATTCCTGGAAACGGTCGTGGGCAGTGGAGCCGGGAACCAAATCGGTCGCATCCAGGGCTTTCCACTGGCAACCGGTGCGCAAGACGTAGAAAATGGCGTCGGCGCACTCTCTGTCTGACCGCCGCGGACGACCTCCACCCAGTGGGTGGGTATTCCGATGCTCGGGAAGCAGGGGTTGAAGCACCTCCCACAGTTCATCGGAAATGCGAAAGCCGGTAGTGGTTTTGTTGTTGGGTGTTCTGGTCCGAGTCCGTTTTTCGCTCATCGGTTCACCTCCTGTGCCCAATTATACCCGTTTTTCGGATAGGCTCTAAGGGTAGGATGAGATAGTCTTATAGCCTGAGAGTCGGATGGTCTGATAGTCTTATAGGCAACACCTTTCTCTGAATGGGTTTTGAGCAATTTTTCTTGCCATCGACTCAGGAGGGGCTGCTCTGCGTACCTGTCCCTGATGTCGGGAGGCTCAATCACCGGCCAGCGGGAGGTTGTGGTAATCGCTTGTTTGGGGAGGGTTGCAAGCGTTCTTCATCCGCTGGAGCATGATTTGGCGTTCGAGGAGTTCGCGTTGACGGGCCTGGATGCGCATCTGTTCGTAGCCGTTGGGCGAGTGGTGGGACCGGGCGGCGGAAGGGACCTGGCGGAGGGGCTGCTTTGGGGAGGCGGCTGGCGCGGGCGGTTGGATGCGAACCAGGGCAAAGCGGGTGCCGATGAGGAGGATTGCTACGCCAGCCGTGCCGCTCAAAATCACCAGGACGGTCAGGAACATTTGCTGAGCGCCCAACTTGATGCGCAGGCTTTCCTGGTAGTAAGCCTGGTCGGCGGCGATGCGGGCCAGTTCGGCCTGGTAGCGGGCTTCTTCCAATTCCATGTCATGGCGAATGGCGGCGATCTCGGCTTCTGTTTTGGCGGCGGCAAGTTGTTCTTCCAGTTGATTCATCGCCTCCAGGTGACGGGTCTCGGCTCGCATTTGCTCGACTTTGACCTGGCTGGTGTTGGGATTGAGAATATCGGGGGCAGCGAGGCTCAGTCCGACAACAGCCCCAACGAGTATGAGCAAAAGAGCAAATCCGGTAATCCAGTTCATGGCGTTCTCCTTTCTTTCAAATCAAGGACAAAGCGTTCTGTATCTTACGCCTCCTATCATACCGAATGGATGAGGCTTTTAGCCTTTTACCCTTATTTCTTCTGATTTGCGCTTTTCCCTCCTGATCCTGATTTAGCAATTACTTGCATCTCACAGCCATCTCATAAAGGAAAACCCCGTCTTTAGATTTGACGGGGTTCCTTCATTGAATTACGCTTGGCTTCTTACCGAAGGGAGAGAGTGGATGGGGTTTATTCGATAGGCACCTCCTGGGTGAGTGAATAGGTTAATTACATTCTATTTTGTTTCCTGAATAACACCATTTCCTTTATCTGGCAACCAGCACGCAACAATCTCACAAAAATCTCACGGGAAGCCGTTGACTTTTTGTCAAAAAGTATCTATACTGTTTTTGGAGCAAAGGAGCATACTTCTATGGCGGGTTCTCTTACTACAGTCTGGGCGCGGTATAAGACGCTTTTTATCTGGTGGGGGTTTACTATCCTGCTAATCATCGCCGCCTTAATTATTCAGTGGTGGGAGGCGGACTTGCCCAACCGCTATACAGCAGTAGCAAGAGCAGAAGATTGCCCGCTTGAAGTGATTGTGACTTATCCCCGCCAATTATTGCTCCCGGTGGCTAATACTCCCCAACAACCCCTCTTGATTCAAGTGGCCAATGCCCAAAATATAGAATATACAATCTCCCTGTCAAAGGCTGATTGGTTTGTTCTCTACGACCAAGATGGAAATGTCATCCCCTCCTATTGGGAGGGGAGGGGGGATGCTGTTTTTACGGCTGTAGTTAAAACGTATCCTGACCCCATGGCATCTCCACAAAAGCATCAGATTGAATTAACTGAAACGGGAAATCAGTTTTCTTGTGTGGTTGACCTGGGGGAAATATCGGTGGAAACAGTAAGTAATTCGCGTTGGCGTTTGGGATTTGGGATCTTCGCTCGTAACATTGCTCTCCCGCTTGGCTTGCTTTCAGCGATTGCCGGGTGGGTGGTAAGTTATTTGGGGAAAGAGACGGATAAACTGGATGCTTCTTTTCGAGAGAAAATGGGGAAACTGGCGACCGAATTTTTGTCCGATCCACTTTATGCGGTGGAGCAATGTGTAGAATTGAGACGGCTTGTAGATAAAAAATCTCTGGGTAGTGATGCCGAGAAAGAGTTGGTTCGCGTTGTAAGAAGTTTAGTCAGTCCAAGAGGGGTGGGCAGATTGTTGAAACAAATTGGTGAATTTGCTAATCAAAAAGATCAAATCAGGTTGATGTCAGCGCTGGCTTCTATTGTTACCTTTCATGAAGTGTTTGCTGCTGATTTGAATCAGGACACTGGGACTGATAGAATTTTCCTGGCTTTGGAGCAAATTCACTCATACTTTAGCGAACAGCGAAACCTGGCGTTACTCGATGCTTCCACACATCCTAGAGAAATCTTGATTGGGAAACGGAAACTTCCACCTTTTGTGAAAGCCCCAATAGAACGTTTTAGGGAATGGCAAAAACAAAGGCGTATCAGTAAAGCGAAAAAAGTCATCGAACAATTGCTCGAGATTTGGGATGAGCAAGATGTTTATAGCGCTGATTTTGTGATTTATGGACTAAATAAGTTCCAAAACATTGACTCGATTTCTACTTTCCTAAAAGATGCAATACAAAAAAGCCCAAAACGCCGTCGTTGGATGCGTTATAAGTCGCTGGCTTGGCTAGGTGATTCTCTTGAGCCTTATGAGTGGCCGCCCTTACGGGTGCAAGCAGAGACGATCCGCTATCCTGCTTTGCATCGCTGGTTTGCTTCGGATGCAGTCATCAATGCGAATCCGTTTGAAGCCTCTCCACGGGCAGACTCGTTGTTGCTGGATATTTACCTCAAACTCACCCATAGGCCAGAAGAATGGGAAACTCTGGCAAATGATCAGCCTGCCATCTTTGTATCCTCAAATTACAATGATTTACTATCAACAGCGCTGCTTTTGCAGGATTATTTTGAAAACGCTCAAAATGTTTTCCCAATCCTTATAGAATATTCTGGTAAGTGGAAAGAATTTGATTTGTTGCCGATTCTGGCTTATCAGGCTGCCGAGACCTGGCTTGAATTCCTGGCATACAGCCCCGATGCTTACCTAGACATGTACCCTGAAGAACGTCGCGCCCTGGCATCCTGGTTCTGCTGGCATTGTGGTTCTGTAAAAATCGCTGTGGAGAGGCTCCAGCAACGGCTTTTCCATGTGTGGAGCAATGCTCCTGAAGAGAAAAAGTCTGCTGAAAAAAAGAAAGCCGGGGAATTGCTTCTGGATTTTTTGAAAGGAGGCGAATCTCCCTATTCTAAAGAATCTCCTCCACCTGCCGGGCAATTCCTGGAATGGCTGAGTATCCGGCCTTTTGGCATCAAGCGTACAGTAATCTTATTTCTGTCCAGAGAGCGCCTTCCCGAAGCAATAACCTGCTCTATCGAAAATTATCAGGGGAGTTTTTCCCAGCGACATATTGTGCTCAAACAATTTTCTCTGGAAAAAGATGTTTCGCCGGAACGGGCATTTGAAATAAAATGGTCCAAGAAACAACTCAAGCAAATTTTGGCCGCGCGCGTAAACTTGGTCAGCGGCGGAAGGAAATGTTTTACAGAGCTGTTTGAGATTTCTCGTTTCGATGCAACTGATTATGATGAGCAGTTGGCTGAAAAAGCCAGAGGGTCTTTTCATCGAATGCTCGCCCTTGGCCTGAAGATTCTTTTTCGTCATGCCCAACATTATCCTCATGAGCCTTTCCTTTTACCCGAGGATTTTTCGGCGATTTATAACTTATGACCAGCCTCTCGATTCCCTCCCCCCTCGACCTTTTCGACACCCTGCGCGCCGAAGATGAAACCGCCTGGCTGCGACAGATCTTCCTTCCGCCGCCGGGCTTCGAGACCATGCGCGGTATGCGCTCGGTGATCGTTTTTGGCGAGGAGGGCAGCGGCAAGACTGCCCTGCGCCTGCGGCTGGTCGAGGCGGCGCGGGAAACGCCTGGAGTGGCGGTCCCGCTGGTGGTCGAGTGGCAGGCCGGGGTCCAGGAAGAAACGGAGGGCGAGGCCTTTGTCAAGCGTTTTGTGGAAGAAATCCTGGATCTGACTGCCCAATCGCTTGCCGTCCACCTGGTCCGGCAGCCGGAGCGTTTTACACAGGCTTCGCGCTTTGCTCAGGAAGGGATGGTCTGGCTGATTCACCATTGCCTGCGCACGGATAAAGAATTGCTGCTGATGCGCCTTGAAAACGAAGGAACAGCAGAAGGCGTGGCCTGTCTGAGCGAGATGTTGAGCCGCGTCCCCCGCACGTTAGTTCCCCAAAATGCTCCCTATCCGCGACAGATGACCGAAGTGGTGCGGACGCTGGAGGCTGCCGGCTTTGGCGGCTTGTGGGTGATGATGGATGGCCTGGACGCCTGGTTGACGCTGGAAGCCGCGGCGCTGGGCAAGATGCTGACGGCGCTGTTCTCGTCGCTGGCGCTGTTTGACATCCCTGGTTTTGCCGTCAAGGTGATGGCGCCGCTGCGCATGAAGAATCTGGTTTCCACGGCTACCGGCCTGACCCGCCGCCGCTTTGAAATCTTCGAGTTGTCCTGGCCGTCCGAGACTCTGCGCACCTTGTGCGAGCAGCGGATGGCTATAGCGCTTGGCAAAGAATCGTTTGGTTTTTCGGATCTTTCGACGGATTCCGACTTTTTACCCTGGCTGGAAAAATACAGCGGTCACTCACCGCGCGGCTGGCTGGAATTCCTGCGGCCCTTCCTGGACGCCTATCTGGCGCAGCCCCAGCCGTGTCCGCTCACGCCCGAGGCTACTGCCGAACTGCGGCGTCGCTTCCCGCCGCGTCTGCGCATGGACGCGGACTTGAAGAATGTTTTTCTGGGTCATTATCTGATTCGGGATTTGTCTGAGTCCTCGCTCAACATTATTCGTTATCTTTACACTCATCCGGAACGCGCTTGCGAAAAGGAAGAACTGTATTACTGTGGTTTGCGCGGCCGGGAACGCCTGCCGCGCGTTCCCACTGATCCTGGCTGGGAAAGCCCAAAAGCAGTCGAGGGGGTCATAGATACTGCCCTCTGGCGCTTGCGCCAGGCGTTGGAACCTGACCCCAAACAGCCGATTTATATTGTCTCGCACAGAGGGAAGGGGATTGTGCGTTTGGAAAATACTTGGTAGGACAAGACAGGCATGATTGCGGGCCATGTGCCGCAATGCGAAGGGGGAGAGACATTTTGTGACAAAACTGCATTGTGTGAGATTTTTGTGAGAAACTTGAAATGAGGGAGAAATCGCACGGGGAGATGCAAATGGGTAGCATAAGCCTAACCCGTTAGGAGATGCTTTCATGTAATGGCTGCAAACCAGGAAACCCAAACTGAGGGATTAACCGGGCTTTTAAGCCTCGGTTTTGCTTTTAACCCCTTTGAATGGTTGGAAGCATCCAACGATCCCTACATCGCGGACTGCCTGATTGGTCACGACATGTTTGCGGTCGCCTGGGAAACGGCCCCGGCGGCCATTTTTGCGCCTGCCGGCGGCGGCAAGACCGCCATGCGTATTTACACGCTGCGCGCTTGCTGGCTGAGCAACAGCAAACGGCGTAAATTCCCGATTTCGTATGACCTGCCCTTATTTGCCTCCCCGGGCGATTTGACCTGTCTCGAAGCCCATCAATTGGGACTGGCGGCAGCGGCGGCAACCGATCTTTTATTGGCGTGCACCTCCCGCCCATCTCTTTATCTCGACCTTTCGCTCCCCCGTCGCTTGCATCTCTTATCGCTTCTTCAGTCGGCGTTGCCTGCTGATTTGGGATATGAACTCGACCTCCTGGCTGAGACGGCTGATCCCCGCGCTCTCTCTGAACGTCTGGATCGCACCTATCTGCTGCCTGAACCGGCCTCTCCGGCTGCGGTCAGGCAGTTTTGTTCAGCGGCGCAGCGGGACCTGAAGGATGCTTCTACCGGCCTGTGGGGGAATGCGGCCCTGTTTGATGCGCTGTTGGCCTTTATTTTCGAAGACCTGTCCTTTGAATCAGTTTTGATTCTTCTCGATGGGGTGGATGGCAGCGGTTTCCAGGCGGGCAATCTACAGGCGCAATTCGAACTCATTGCTCCCTTGCTGAATCAAGCCACTGCCTGGGAAGAACAACGGGTTTACCTGAAGGCTTTTCTTCCCCTTGAACTGGATACTTATCTGGCAGACCAGAGTCCAATATTCTATCGGCAATCTCTGCGGGCGGAGATTCGCTGGGATGTGCCCAAACTAGCCGAAATCTTGCGCCGCCGCGTCTATGTGGCCAGCCAGGGACGCTTTGGTAGTCTGGATGCTCTCAGCAGCCCGGCCCTGCGCGATGTCGAGACGATGATTGCCGCGCGGTGTCGTCCTTTGCCGCGCGAGGCGATTACGTTTGCGGGGATGGTGTTCTTGAATTACTTGAAACGGCAGGGGGAATATATCGAATCCAGAGATATCTCGAGGGCTGAAAAAGAATATTTTCAGCGAAGCATTTTCCCCGATTGACGGGAGGGTATCATGATTAAACTTAAGCCATATTCTAGAGATGCTTTTATCCATCGCCCTGAAGTGGACTTGATCCAGGGAAAATTTAAGCAATTTGTGGATTCGGGAGGCAGACAGGTTCCTCCCAAGGCGTTTCTTTTCCGCGGCGAACGCGGCTTCGGCAAAACCTGGTTGTGCTTTCATTTGCATCGAACGATATTGCCTCAATTTTCTAATTTAACGTCGCTTTACATAGCGCTTTTCCCCTTACCGAAAGAATACGACATAGAAGTTGGCGAATGGGTCATTCCTCTAGAGCCTAAACCTGAAGAGACCTGCAAAGATCTGATGGTTTGGGTCTGCGATCAGTTGAAGATTCCTTATCCCAACGATCCGACCCTGCTCGAAGCGCGGTGGGCGCTGGTTGGTGGCGTGGAAGCCCAATTTACAGGAGGCAAGGCTTTGGTTTTAATCCTCGATTCGGTCTTCGAGGCCGATTGGGATTTGCTGGAAACGGTCGAGCAGAACTTTCTTGCGCCGCTGGCGGAACTGTCCAATGTCTTTTTCATCATGACTGGCCGCGGCCGCCCCTACCCCTGGATTTCGCCTGCCCTGCGGATAGGGATGAAGGAAGAGACGCTCAAAGATTTCCCCATCGAAAAATTGATAGAAAAAGAAACACCCAAAGATTCTCCCCGAGAACAATTAGCAGAAAGAAACAAGAAAATCGAAAAACTGAGCAGTGGCAGCCCGCTGGTCAGTTACGCCCTTTTGCAGAGCGATGATCCTGTCCGCGCCCTGGACGAAGTGGCTGGATACCTGCTCGAGGTCATTCCTCCCTCCCTGGAGCGCCGTCGGGTACGGGAGGCCTTCGAAGCCTTGTGCGTGCTGAACGAATTCCGCGAGGGGGAGATGGAAATCATGCTCAAGGCATACTATGAGGCTAAAAAGCAGCCGATGCCGCCTAACCCCATTCGGGAGGTGCGCGATGATTTGCTCAAGACCTATCTCTTCCGCTGGGAGGGCGGCGGCTTTCGGGTAGATGCTTCGCTGAGAAATGTATTGCAACAGTACTTGAAGCATCATCAACCAGACTTGTGGAAGCAACTGAATTGTGCGGCTTATAAGATTTACCTTTCTTACGCAGAGAAATATGATCAATATCGAGAAGAGTATGAAAAACTGGCCAATCCTTTCAAAGAGGCATTGGCTGCCACTGGCGCGTTAGCCGATTGCGAAAGAACCATCCAGACCGTTCAGCCTGCATGAGGAGGGCACCATGATTAACGAAACCATGACCGGCGCTTTTGCGACCACCGAACTGGTGGGGCGGAAGGAACAACTGCAGCAAATTCTGGGGCGGATTCAGGACAGCCAGAATACTCGCCCCTGTGTCATTTTCCTGGAAGGCCCAGGCGGGATTGGCAAGACGCGGCTGCTGAACGAGGTCATTGAGAAATGCAAAACGATGCCGGGGGTCAAAGTCAGTGAACACTTGATTGATGCCTATCATCTTCTCATTCACACCCCTGTAGAGTTTGTAGAAGCCGTGTTTGACAGCCTCAAATCAGTGGATGATACGTTTCAGGAATATAAACGGGCCAGGCGCGTTTTGCTGAACCTGCGCTTGTCGGGAGAGGCGACAGGCATTGAGGAACAGGTCCAGGAGGCCTTGAACGCGTTTGTGACCGGCTTGAAGGCGTTGACGTCCCCTGTGGAGGGCACTTCCCAGACCCGTGTGGTGATTGTCCTGGACACCCTGGAGCGGTTTTACTACGGCGTCGCCGAGTCCATGCTGCCGGATCTGCCGATGGCCGAAGCCTGGACTTGGCTGATGGAGCAACTCAAAAGCCTGGAAAATATCATCCTGGTCACTGGCGGGCGGAGCGAAGCCAGGCAACTCTTGCAGAACCTGGATCAGTCAATTGATGTGATTCCAATTTCTTTAGGAAAATTCTCTCTCGAAGAAGCGCGCGAGTATTTCCAGGCCGCGGCCCGCGCGGCCCGCAAGAACCAGGCCAATCATGTTGCCAGTGTTCTGGAGTCGCTCTCGGCGGCTGAAATTGAGCAGGCTTATCAACTGACCGACGGCCGGCCGGTGATGCTTGCTCTGGTAGCCGATTACGTCAGCAGCGGCGGCCTTCTCCAGCCGCTGTTCGATGATGCGCGTACCGCGCCAGACAAGACGCCTCAGGACCGTTTCCGGGAAAAGATTCTCGAACGCATGTTGGGCCTGGAGAAAGTGGGAGAAGTTTTGCGCTATATGGCCTTGACGATCAAGGGAATGGACGCCGAACTCTTGCGGCGGGTGCCGGACATTCCCAAGTATCGTTACGAACAGGCGGATGAGCTGTTGGCCCTGATTGAAAAGTTTTCTTTTGTCAAACAGCGTTTTGATCCCCATCAAGAAAAGAAAATCTATTTCCTGCATGATGAAGTGGATGATATGCTGGGCGAGGCGGCTTACCGGGGGCCAGGGCACTATGAAGATCAGCAGATGGTTTATACGCAGGTTATTGAGTACTACGAAGAGAAATTCAAGGAGGTACGCCGCAGATTGGGGAAGGCTTTCGAATCACTGACGGAGGGCGGCGGAGGAGATTTCAAGCTGGAAGAGTTGAATGAACTGTATTCTGAGCGCACTGAAATCTTGCTGACCTTGCTCTACTACCGCCTGCGCCAGGATGGACCCAAGGGCTACCGCCGCTGGTGGCGGTATGACCACGAGGCCATTGTTGGCGGCGACCTGCTCTTCAGCACGCAATTGCAACTCGAACTGACCGCTTATATGCGAGACCTGGATCGGGGGAAAGAGCCGCGGCATCCAGACTGGGATGACGACCTGGTGCGCTGGTCGCTTCTCCTTCGGCCGGTCAAACATGCCTTTGCCCGAGAGCAGTACGATGTGTGCTTGCAGGAGGCTCGGCGGCTGGAAGAGGATACTGGCGAAATGAAAGACCTTTGCAAGAAGGCTATGCTCCTGGGCTGGAAGGCCTATGCCCTGGCTTATACCAATACGCCGGCTGCACATGATGAATTGGAGCCTTTGGAAAGAGACCTGGAAGCCCATGTGCGCGACCTGGAGACCAAAAGAGGAGATGTCCATTTCTGGTTGGCAAAGGTATTGCTGGCCTTTGTTTACCGGGTGCGCGGCTATGCCTACCGGGTTCAGGAGATGAACAACAAGGTTATTGAATACTATCGCAAAGCCGCCAAGTTGGCCCGCGAATCTGACTTGAAGGTTGAAATTGCTACCCTGTACAATGACCTGGGCTACGCCCTGATGGTCCAGGGCGAATGGAGCGATGCCCGTGCGCTGGTCAAGAACGCGCTCGAAATCCGCCGCGAATTAGGGCTGGGTTCGCTCGTCTCGGCCAGCGTCAACACCCTGGCCATCATTGATACTTATGAAGGCATGTTCCGGGAGGGGATGGATGGCGCTTCTCGCGCCCTCAATCTGGCGCGGGCGGTGAAAAACCCGCGCCGCGTTGGCCTGGCCCTGATTGCCCTGGCCGAAGCCACCCGCCGCCAGAGCATGACCATGTCTGGCGCCTCACTGCAGACCCGTCTCGACTTGCTGAACCGCGCCTACGACTATGCGGAGGAGGCCTTGCAAATTTTCCAGGAGAGAAAGGAAACGTCGCGTCAGGCTGAGGCGCTCATCGAGATGGGATGCGCTCGCCGGGATGCCGTGCGTCTAGTGTCTGAACTCAATTTGACGCAGCAATATGGAACAGGAAAATGGATCAAGGAGAGCAGAGAGGCGCTGGAAGACGCGGCCAAACTTGCTGCCTCCCTGGTTCCGGTGGGCCAGGTCCATTACCGCCAGGTGGATGCGCTGGTGAACCTGGCCTGGTTGGGCTTCTATGCGGGCGAAGAAGGCGAAAGTATTTTGCAAGAGGCCCAGAAAAAGGCGGAAGAACTTTTGAAGTTCTATGAATTGCCCGAAGGCAAACCCAAACCGGAAATCTACGGCAGCCCCGAGTACCAACCGTTGCTTTCGACACAATTGGGCAAACTCTATGTCCTCAAAGGGCACCGTTTCTATGAGCAGAATAAAGAAGTGCTGACCAGACATATCAAAAACGAGGATGACCAAAAAGCAGTAAAAAACGCCTGCGCTACACTGGCCAGGTATTACTTCCTGGGCCTGGAACACAGTTCTCTTTACAGTCAGGAATATCGTGACCTGCGTATTGCCAAACAGCAAATTTATGACCGTCTCAAAGTGTTACGGCCAGAGAATTTGCGCTTGTTTGTGGATTGCCTGACACAAATTGAAGAAGACTATCAAATTCCTGCCGCAGAGGGGAAACAGCAGCGGCAATCCCAATTGCGTCAGATGCTGGTGAAACGGGCGTTGCTGGAAGAGTAAGACTTTCCCACTCGCAGGCTAAGAAGCAGAGAAGGTGGCTAACCCTTCTCTGCTTTTTGTTTTGCATGCATCATGCGATGACTCGGAAATCAGCCCTGAAAGACCAGGAATTTTTTGATTCCAGTAACTACCTACCATGGCTAATGGAGAACCCTCTGCCTCTTGTCATTGCGAGCGTAGCGAAGCAATCTCCCGGCAAGCAAGGGGATTGCTTCGCCGCCTGCGGCGGCTCGCAATGACAAGGATGGATATGTGGGTAGGTTGTTACGATTCCAAGACGCAAATTGTTGCATTTTTCACTTGACAGGTGTTGTATAATACTTAATGGCTTCGTTATCGAAAGGGAGAAATATGCTCGCACAACATGATATGGATTGTGGGGGAAGTGATGGCGCTTGTGCATCAATCATGCTCGTCCCATCCCCGCGTTCTGATGAACATGAGGACAATTGTGCCTGTGCAGGCGAGTATTTGCGCGCCCGCGCGAGGGACAATGAAGATGATTGTGCCTGCGCCACCGAGAACCAGGCCATTGCCTGGCAACTTGCGCCCCAAACGATTTTCCAGCCGCTGACCACAGATAAAGTCCTGCTTGCCAATCCGGCCGTGGACGGCAGTCTGATGGTGCTCGACCGGCAGGCGGCGGCTCTGTTTGCTGCCCTGACCGCTCCTCCTCCAGAGAGCAACTGCGCGCCTGCCTCCCGCCTGGTCAACGACTGCGCTCCGCCGTTCCCGGCAGAACAGGTGCGCGGACTGACGCGGCAGGGGCAGCGGATGGGGTTGCTGGTACAGGCGGAAAGTAACTGCGCCTGTGCCGCCACCGATCCGACCTGCGGCCTGCCGCGCGCCGTGCCGGTTGCCCTCACCGCCTGGCTGCACCTCACCGACCGCTGCAACCTGCGCTGTGACTACTGCTACCTGCCGCACGTGCGCGAGGATATGTCGCCCGGAACAGGCCGCGCCGCAATTGACGCCACCTTCCGCTCGGCCATTGCCAACGGCTTCGAGCAGGTGAAATTGAAATACGCCGGCGGGGAGCCGCTGCTGCGCTTCCCGCTCATCATGGAGTTGCATCAGTACGCCCAAAAACAGGCCGAAGAACACGGTCTCGGCCTCGAAGGCGTGGTGCTGAGCAACGGCACGCTTCTCACCGGTTCAATGGCCTCTACCCTCTGTGCTCTTGGCCTCCGCTTAATGATTTCGCTCGACGGACTGGGCGCGTATCACGACGCTCATCGCCGTTACGCCGGCGGACGCGGCTCCTTCGCCGATGTGGCCGAAGCCGTGGATCTGGCCCTGGCGCACGGCCTGACGCCCAGCATCTCGGTCACGGTCAGCAGCCGCACAGCCGAGGGATTGGCCGATGTCATGGCCTGGATTCTGGCGCGCGAGTTGCCTTTCAGCCTGAACTTCTACCGCGAGAACGATCTCTCCGCCTCGCATGAAGATATGCGCCTGGACGAGCAGAAAATCATTGCCGGGATGTTGGCGGCGTTCAAGGTCATCGAAGAGAATCTGCCGCGGCGCCCCTTCCTCGGCGGAATCATTGACCGCGCCGACCTGTCCATCGGTCACACGCACACTTGCGGGGTGGGACAGAATTACCTGGTTTTTGACCAGAACGGGCAGGTCGCCAAGTGTCAGATGCTCATCCGCAAGCCGGTGACGGATGCCCACGCGGCGGACGCGCTGGCGCTGGTCCGCGCCGACCGGCTCGGGGTCCAGAACGTTTCGGTGGACGAGAAGGAAGGCTGCCGCGATTGTCCATGGAAGTACTGGTGCGCTGGCGGCTGTCCGCTGGCGACGTATCGGGCAACGGGACGATATGACGTCAAATCGCCGAATTGCAACATCTACCGGGCGCTATTCCCCGCAGCGCTGCGGCTGGAGGGGTTGCGCCTGCTGAAGTATCAGGATGACCCCGAAGTGGTCGAAAAGATTGTGATTTGAAACGAACCCTCCCGCCGAGCAGACGGGAGGTTTTTTGCAGGGAGGATGTAGGAGGAGAAACTGGCCTCAGGTCATTGCTCACAAGTTAAGGTCTTTTTAGGTTCGTCAAGGGTGTTTTCTGGAATGGGTTTGGCGTTCAGAAGCATCATTTACGCTAATTTGTCTATTCAGCCCGTAAATTTTTACCGTCCCAGCAGGACAAAAATCGGCAAAACAGCGGTTTTGAGTAAGAAAAGGCTCTTGACAGAGTTCCAAATCGCTTAACTTGTGAGTGATGCAGTTAGCGGAAACTACAGTTATAAGCGATACAGAAGACAATCGTAACTATTTAGCCCTGTCTCAAAACCGTTGTGGATGTCATGGCGAAGAACGTTCTTTGCGACGAAGCAATCCCCAGACACTCCATGTAGCCTGATAAAGGGGAGATTGCTTCGCCATAAAAGCCAGAAAACGGCTCGCAATGACGTGGCTGAGTAGTTACAGACAATCTTTTTTTGCATGTCCCATCCATCCTATGGTCCAGCCCGACATACAATGCCCGCCGACGTCCCCCCCTTTGGGGCAATGACTGGCCAGGATCCTGGCAAAGTCTACTCCCAGATTCCCGGCCTGTTGTTTTGGTTCTCCCCCTTGTGCTCCTGGCCAGTTGACGATGGCCCGAGCGCTATAGAAATCATCATCGCCGTCTGGCTCGTAAGAGGAAAGAATAAAGAGCTTCAAAACCGCCAGCCGGCTCGAGTTCCTCGTAATTGGACCATTGGGTTTCGACATGCATCGTCGTATCGATGTAAGCCAGGTGGTTGGTGTTGAGGCCTTGGTGCCCCGCCTCGTCCATAATTCGTCTCAGGTTGTCTTTAACCACGTTGGGATCGGCTGCGCTCCAGACATGGTTAGTTTTCGCTGGTGCTTTGTCAGGTAACTTTTTGCACCGAATCAGCAACTGCTCCACGTGCTTTATGCAAGTGTCACCCGGCTGAGAAGACGAGACGCAGGAAACGAAACTCGTAACTACCTACCCATTTTACTGTGAATGGCGTTAAACTATACCCATGCCTGAACCAGCAGCATTAAAACGACAACCGCTCCGTTCCTGCGTCTTGAGGGTTTGGAAATAGAGTTGGACCTGCGCCCTCGCTTCACGCTTTACCGTGCTGGTCACCCCGCGCACGCTTGCGTTTGCCCGCCAGATTGCCTTTGAGAGCGGATTCTCCCTCCTGCCTTTATGCTACGTCTTTCCGGCTCTTCCCCTGCGGGGCATACGATGCCCTTTCCTGCCCTGAAAAAATCTGCCGAGGCTTCAACAGAGAAAAAATTATGAACCGCCGCCACACTTCGCATCATCCCGTTCCTGCAGGAACAACGCTCTCCGAAACTTCCCCGCAGGTCGCTGCCATCATCCCGGCCTACAACGAGGCCAGATGGATTGGCGCTATCCTGGAAGTATTGCGCCCGGTGGGCCTCCTGAGCGCAATCATCGTCGTGGATGATGGCTCGACCGACGGCACGGCGGAGATCGTGCGCCGTGCGGCTATGGCCGATCCGCGCCTGCACCTGCTGCAGCATGAGAGGAACCTGGGCAAAGGGCAGGCTATTTTTACTGCCTGTGCCGCCACCCGCGCGCCTTATCTTTTGCTCCTGGATGCTGATTTACAGGGCCTGACCCCAGCCCATGTCGAGATGCTGATTCGCCCCGTCCTCGGTGGGCAGGCTGATATGACCCTGGGGCTGTTCCGCGGCGGGCATCTCAACACCGATCTCTCTCACTGGCTGACTCCCTGGTTGAGCGGTCAACGCTGTCTGCGTGCCGAATTGCTGGAGGCGGTCCATCGGGAGGCGGCGGCCGGCTATGGTTTTGAGACGGCGCTGACGGTGGCAGCCGCGCAACATGGTTACCGCACGCGCCGGGTGCCGTTGCGTGGCGTCTGGCATCCTCCCAGCGAATTCCATCGCAAGTATGGCTTGCTCTGGCGGATGAGGATGTACGGGCAAATTGTGCGCGCCTGGCAGGTGAGCGGCGGCTGGAAGGCCTGGTGGCGGCGTTTCCGCAAACGCCTCTTCCCTTTTGTGCTTTTCCTGCTCCTGGCTTTGCTGGTACTGATACAGTATCGAGGCTGTGCCACTTCCGCCTCGTCTGAAACGCTCGCCCGCCTCCATGAATTGCCGCCGCTTGAGTTGACGGATGTGCAGCGTCTGATGGTGTTTGCGCCACACCCCGATGACGAGACGCTGGCTGCCGGCGGCGCGATCCAGATCGCCCGCCAGCACGGGGCGCAAGTGCAAGTGGTGATTGTCACCAACGGGGATGGGCAGGTCTTTGCCCCGTCTATCCTGGACAGGCGCCCGCGACCCTCGCCACAGGATTACCTTCGGCTGGGATTGCGCCGTCAACAAGAATCGCTGGCTGCCCTGCGCTTGCTCGGCGTGCCGGAAGGGGATGTGATCTTCCTCGGCTATCCCGATCGCGGGCTGCTTCCCATGTGGCTGTCAGACTGGCAAACGCAGTGCCCGTTTACCGCGCCCTACACGAAGGCTCGTGCGGATCCGTACTCGAATGCCTACGACCCTCACGCCGAATACTGTGGCCGCAACCTGTTGGCCGATCTTCGCCTCCTGCTGGAGCAGGATCGTCCCGATCTGATCCTGCTGCCGCACCCCGCCGATCAGCACCCGGATCACCGCGCCCTGAGCGCGTACGTGCGCCTGGCGGTGGCCCTGGAAGAGAAGGATCACCCGGACTATCAGCCACGCCTGTGGGGCTATCTGGTGCATTACGCTTCCTTTCCCCAGCCGCGCGGCCACCTTTCCCAACAGGCATTGCTCCCACCTGAACGTTTGAAGGGGCGCGAAGCCTGGGGCCAGCTGGACCTCTCGCCGCAGCAGACGGCCCTGAAAGCCCAGGCGATCCGGCAATATCCTTCTCAGGTACTGCTGCTCGGCAATTTTCTTCCCAGTTTCGCCCGGCGGAACGAACTTTTTACCGAGATCCTCTTACCTTCTCTGGCCGGCATAGATTTCCAACGACTTTCGCTGCCGGCTGCGACCGTTGCCGAGTCTGGCGACCCCGATCAGGCCGCTGTCACCCGCCTGGATGACTTACCCGTGCGCGGCAATGCCATTGTAGACTGGCAAATTCTCAGGTTAGGCAGCAATATCCTTGTGAAATTGCAAACGCAAAGAGAATTGCTCCCGGCCCAACAAGTGATATTCCTGGTGAAGACCCCCGACGGGCATACGAGAAGACTTAAATTAAAACCGGACGGCTGGCTATTTGGTGCCACGACGTATTTGGGGCAGCTTGATCTGGGCGAAATGGGGTATCCGGATGTGCTCGCATTTTCGGCGGAGGTACGCGAAATGCGTCTTCTGCTGGCAGAAAGTGGCTGGCAGATGGTCAGGATTGGGGAGGGTTTTTATCCTTGAGTTCACTGTAAAAATAACCAAGAGCGTACCGCAACATGGAAAGCGGACGACAGGTTGTCTTTGGCGTGCTATCGTCACAGGCTGGCAGCGCGGCGGCATGCACCTGCCTTTGAGCCAGTATATCACACAGCACGTTCCACGGCTGTAAATGGCCTCGCCCGCAGTCCGCGCCTGATTGCTTTTCGCAGGTATAATGCAAGTATGAATGGGAAAGTGGTCCTGACTATTGGCATTGCCGGCGGCTCCGGTTCGGGAAAAACCACCGTCGCCCAGATGATTCTGCAACGTGTTGGGCCGGAGCGGATTTCGTTTCTGCAACATGATGCCTACTATAAGGACTTGAGCGGTTTGCCGCCCGCGCAACGCGCCGAGGTCAATTTTGACCACCCCAACGCGCTGGAAACCGACCTGCTGATTGCCCACATCCGCCAGCTGCAAAACGGCCAGGCGGTGGAGGTGCCGGTGTATGATTTTGCGACTCACAGCCGCACCAACCGCACGATTCATATTGAGGCCCGGCCGGTAATTCTGGTCGAAGGGATTCTGCTCTTCGTGGAACCAGCCCTGCGCGAGTTGTTCGACATCAAAATCTTCGTTGACACCGATGCCGATATCCGTTTCATCCGTCGCTTGCAGCGCGATCTTGCCGAGCGCGGACGCACGACCGAGTCGGTGATCAAGCAGTATCTGGCTACCGTTCGCCCGATGCATCTGGAATTCGTGGAACCCTCGAAACGCTACGCCGATGTCATCATTCCGGAAGGCGGCTATAACCTGGCCGCGCTGGAGATGGTTGTGGCGCGCATCGAGACCATGTTGCGCTGAAGGAGAACACCTTGCTCCCCAACCGCGAAAGTCCAATGGACGTGTCAGGGAAGGCTATCCGCCGGAGGCGATGGCGCACGGCGGAAGGTGACGCGCCGTCAGGCGCGTCCAGGCCGCGCGCGCGCCCTCTCCTGACCGTCCTGCGTGTGCTGACGTTGCTGGCCATTCTGGCGCTGACGCTGTATCTGTACCGTGTGCGCGAGCAGGCGGAGCAGCTGGCCATTTACGGCTATCCCGGTATCTTTCTGCTGGCGTTGCTGGCGAATGCCACCATTTTCCTGCCCGCGCCCGGCGTGGCCGTCGTCTTTGCAATGGGGAACGTCTTTCACCCGTTGGGGGTGGCACTGGCCGCCTCGCTCGGCGGTGCCCTGGGTGAATTGAGCGGCTATCTGGCCGGCTTTAGCGGCAGAGCGGTGATTGGCAGCGGCGAGAAGCAACAGCGTGTTGCGCGCTGGGTGCAAACGTATGGGCCTTACGCCATTCTCCTGCTGGCGGCCATTCCCAACCCGGTCTTCGACATTGCCGGCATTGCCGCCGGCGTCGTGAAAATGCCGCTGTGGCGCTTTCTCCTGTTTTGCTGGCTGGGGCAATTGCTGAAGATGTTGTTCTTTGCTTATGCCGGTCACTATTCCCTGAACTGGCTCGGCATGAGCCGCTAGCCGCCTATCCGGTCAGGCGCGGCGGAGGGCCCGTAACCTATGGCGCAGACGCAGCCAGAGGTGCACGGCAGCGCGTTGTTCACGTCGATTCAGGGGGCGCGGCGCGTAGAGCACGCGCGCGTACAGTTCGGTCAGGCGGTGCAAATCGGCCTCGAACGCGGCCTGAAGAGGCGCAAAAGACCAGGCCGGGCGCAGACGCGCGCTCAGACGGGCGGCGAATTCATGCGGCGTTCCTCCGGCGGTCAGGCGGATGCCGAAGCGTTGCCCCAGGCGGTAGAGGCGGCGATAGAGCACGCGCAACGTCTGGGATGGCGGGAGCAGGTAAAGCCACCCGTAGGCGAGCAGCCGGTAAAGCCCAACCAGCGCCAGGACGCCCAGCGCCAGCCAGCCGCTATACCGTCGCAGGCGCGCCAGCCAGACGCGTCGCAGAATGGCCTGCGGCGAACCGCCTCTCTCCATAGGCTGCGGCACCGGCACGGACGAGGCAAGGCTGGCCTCCCCCAACGGTCGCTCAATGGGCGCCAGGGCGGCTGTCGGCTCAAACTCTACCCAGCCGATGCCGGGAAAATAGATTTCCGCCCAGGCATGGGCGTTGGCCGCAACCACGACGAAGCGATGGCTGGCCTCGTCAAAGATTCCACTGGAGTAACCGGTCACCAGGCGGGCCGGCAGGCCGGCAGCGCGTGCCAGCACGACCATCGCCGTCGCATAGTAGTTGCAGTAGCCCCGTTGCAGGTCAAACAGGAAATAATCTACCGCGTCGCGGTTGGGCGGCGGCGCCGGGGCGGTCTCATCATAAGGAAAGCCGCGCAGATACGTTTCGATGGCAACGGCTTTATCGTAGGGGGTAGGTTGGAGGGCGGTCAGGTCGAGGGCCACGTCACGTACCCGTGAGGGCAGGTTTTCGGGCAATTGCAGGTAACGCGTCACAATGCCCGGCGGATATTCTGTGCCGGCCTGACGCAACTGCGCCACGGTTACGTCCGGCAGAAGGGTGGTGACTTCGTATCGTTGCGCCTCGCTGTGTGCTTCCACCATGTCGCCTGCCGCGCGCCACCAGACGCGATAGGGTTGATTGACGCTCACCAGCGTCCCGGCGAAAACCAGAACGTCGTCCCCGGTGAGGCGTTCAACAGTCTGGTAAGTCCGCTGCAGGCCGGGCGGCGTTGCGCCCTCCTGCGGCCAGAGAGACTCGCCGGCGGCGAACGCCTCTTCGGTAGCATAGAGCGAGGTCCAGCCACGACCATTGTAGCGTTCGAACGTCTGCGCTCGCCAGTAATAACGCGGCGCGGTATCACGCACGTGACCATAAAGCCGCGCGGCAGGCGGCAGAGGTTGATAGCCGGCCACCTGCACATACAGGATAACGGTCTGGGAAAGTTGAGGCGCGCCCTGGATGAGCAGGGTTTCTGTGCGCATGGTGCCACCGCTGCGTCTGGCGCCCGCGGCGACCGGTGTTTGTTCCAGTCCCAACGAACGCGCCAGTTCCTCGTTGCGCCGCGCCTCCAGCATGTCCTGAATGCGCTCGGCGATCTCGCGGAGAGAAATGGACGGCAACAGGCCGCCCGTTGTCATCAACAGCACCGCCAGGCCGACCACAGCGAACGCCAGTTCTCCCTCGATGTCGGCGCGATCGAGGCGGGCGCGCACCCAGCGTTGCAGGGCTTGCCGGTAACCGCCCAACCCCTGCAAGAGGACCAGCGCCCCGCCTACCAGCGCGAGGTAGAGGTATGCGTCTCGCGTGCCCGTATAGTAACCGACGAACGCCAGCACGGCCAGAGCCGGCAGGAGCGCCGTCAGAGCCGCGCTTCGACGCTGCATCCACCACGCCGCCCAGACGGTCATCAGCCATAACCCCATGCCCCACAGGAGGGCGGTGACCAGCGGATCGAGAATGACATTGCCGCTGCGCGCCACCTGAAACCAGAGCGCAAAGCGGCTCATCAAGGTTGCCAGATGATCCAGAAAGTCCCCCCAACGTTCGCTCAAAAGTGGCAGCCCCTCTTTTCCCTGACGCAGAACGGTCATCAGGGCGAGCAGCACCGCGCCGGTTGGCTTTGCCAGGCGGCCGGTAGTCAGTAACAGCCCCAGGGCGCCGATCAGCACGGCCGCGGGAGCGGCCAGCCAGCCGCGCCAGCGGCCTCGCGCCAACAAGCAGCCGGTTCCCACGCCGAGCAAAAGAATCCAGAAAGCGCCGGCCTGCCTGACAGCCGGTACCATGCGCGCCAGGCCGGCCATGATCACCCCCAGCGCCAGCCAGAGCAGACTCCATTGCAGGAGCGTCTCGGCGCCAAAACGGCGCGCCAGCCAGCGTATCAGGCGAAACGCAGGCGCGTTCATCCCAGTTTCCTCCAGCCTGTATCGCGCGGTTTGCGCACCGGCACCGCCTTGCCGGGGCCGACAATGCGCCACTCCCATTGCCCTTCCTGGCCGGGCGCGGGAAAGCGGTTGAGCAGTTCACGCCTGACCAGCGTGCAGGCAATCTGGTAGTCGTGCAACAGGGCCATCGCACCGCTGGCATCCGCCTCGCCGCCGAATGAGCGCGGGTCAAGCAGGAAAACGCTGGGGGCGATGGAGGCGCGCAGCAGGCGCGTCAACGGCGCAAGCCAGTCGGCGGTCACGTTGGGCGTGATGAGAATCACGCTCGCGCCGCGCTGGAGAGAAGGCTGCGCCTGTTTGAGCAGCGCGCTCAAGGACTCCTGACCGTTCTGGAGGACGGCCAGCGCGCGCAAAATGGACAGCAGTTGTCCTGAATGACAGGCCGGCGGTAGCCAGACCAGTTCCTGTCCACAAGTTACCAGGCCAACGGGGTGGCCGCGCCGCAAGCCTAAATCGGCCAGCGAGGCGGCCAGGATGATCCCGTGTTCGGTTGTGGAATCGTCGCCGCTGCCGGCCTGCACCGCCGCTTCCAGGTCGAGAAAGATCCACCAGTCGCTGGCCGGGGTATGGTCAAACTGGCGCACGTAGAGCGCCTCCCGCCGCGCCGAAGTCGGCCAGTGAATCGCCTTGAGCGGATCGCCGGCCACGTACTCGCGCACCGTTTCCACGCTGACGGTACTCTCCAGCGCCGAACGGTGCGCGCGTCGCCCCTCCCCTGCCTGTCCGCCGGGCGCGATAGTCACCGCTGGCAGGGGGAAAACAGGCGGCAAGACCAGTAAGGCGAGGGTTTCCGGCGCGCGGACCTCTACGGCATAGATCCCCAGCGGATCTGCCGCGTGCAGGGTAGCCGGGCCGAGGGTATACAGCCCGCGCCGGGTGCAGACCTGCTCGACTTTCCAGACCGTTTGCGTACGACCCCACACGGCAGTTACCCGCCCGGCCTGATAATGGGGCAGTGTCGAGTGATCCTCGATTTCCAGCCAGAGGGCCGGCGCCCAACCCGGATTGAAAACGGTAAAGCGTTCCTCCAGCCGGTCGCCGACTTGCGCCCAGCCGTAGCGCATCTCCCGCCGCAAGAGCAGGCTGCGCTGCAGCGAATGCGCCCAGAAAAATCCCACCAGCCAGCCCCCTCCCAGGATAAGCAACAGGGTCATCCAGGCGCGAGCCGGCCAGAACAGTTGCAACAGGAGCAACAGGGCCGTCACAACCGGCCAGAGCGGTGTGGCCAGACGCAGGCGTGCTCTGGGGGTGAGCGCGTTCATCGACATTCAAAAGGATAATGCGACGTCCGAGGCATAGACGCGGATCGCCGCTTCCCCGCTGACCGGGCATTTGTACTCACACAGGCCGCAGCCAATACAGGCCTCGCGGCGGACGACCGGCCCGGCGGCATTCTGCTCGCGTCCCCGACCGCGTCCTCCATTGCCGTGCCCCGGCAGGTGGATTGCCTTTTGCGGACACATCTCAACGCAAATCGTACAGGCTATCCCATCGGCCCAGGCCAGACAACGTTGTTCGTCAATATAGGCTTTGCCGATGACCTGTCGTTTCTTCTCGGCCAGGGGCAGGGGAGGAATGGCCTGTGTCGGGCATACCTGACCACAGGCGTTGCATTCGTAGTCACAGTACCCCAGGCGTGGGATGAGCACCGGTGACCCAAAGCCTTCCAGTCCGGCTTCCAACACTGCCGGCTGAAGGGCATTGGTCGGGCAAATGCGCACGCACTCGCCACAACGGATGCAGCGCGTCAGGGCCAGGAGGTCATGGTTGACCAGTGGTGTCCCTGGCGGACGAAGCAGGAAAGGCGATGAACGTTTTGCCAGCAGGCCGCTCTTTCCCAGGGCCAGCGCGGCCGCGCTGACGCCAACCGTAGTGAGGAACGCCCGCCGCCCCGGATCGTAGGTGTTCCATTGCGGCTGTGGCCAGCGGGCTGTGAAGGTGGTCTGGCCGCGCGGACAACTCTCCAGGCAGGCCAGGCACAGGGTGCACTCGGACGGGTCGCTGGCGTAGTTCCGCGCCGGGTCAATGGTGCCGGTGGGGCAGGCAGTGCTGCATAACACACACCCCGGACATTCTCCCTTGAGTGTGCGGCGGAAGAGAGCGATTTTACTCAACCAGCCGAGCAGACCGCCCAGCGGACACAGGTAACGGCACCAGAAACGTTCCGCCAGTCCGTTCAGGGCGATGATGGTGACGAACAGCCCACCGAACAGGAGGGCATCCTTGAAAAACGCCGGCGCGCTGGGCAGGAGCGAGGGCCGGAGATGGCTGTCGAACCAGAGCACCGGTCGGACGAGGAAAGGCAGGCGTACCATTCCCTGCTCGAGCAGGCTCACGGCGCGGTCGATCGCCGGCCAGATGGCAGTCGTCAACGAGCGGAGCAGCAGGGTCAGCGGATCGAACGCCAGCAGCGTCAGGTTGCCGAAAAACGCCAGGGTGAGGATGGCGACCAACAGGAGGTACTTCAATTTACGCCAGGATTCGGCCGGCGGGCGACGTTTGCCGCGCAACCCCTTCAACGGGAACAAATCGAGGATGGTGCCGAGAGGGCAGAGCCAGCCGCACCAGGCACGCCCGGCGATGAGGGTGAGCAGGATGGTGAGCAGCGCCAGGGTCGCGCCGCTCAACAGGGTACGGCCGGCCAGCGAGTGCGCCAGCATGGCTAACGGATCCAGACGCAAGGGAAGGTTGACGGTAGCACCGTTCCAGCCACCCTGACGCGTCATCAGGAACAACGACAGGAAGGCAATCAGGCTCAAATACTGCACGGCACGGCGCGCGTTGACCCAGGCATGACCGCGCGGGTTGACAATCTTTCTGCTCATGGCATACTCCCAAAGCGTCTCTCTCTATTGTTCCTTCCGCGAGCCTTTCTTTTTGTGGCCTTCGGCGAGGATGCGGATGGGGGTGCCCAGGAAACCATATGCGGCGCGCAAGCGGTTTTCCAGGTAGCGCTGGTAGGAGAAGTGCAACAGGCGGGCATCGTTGACGTGTAGCACGAAGGTTGGCGGGTCAACCCGCACCTGCGAGGCGTAGTAAATTTTTAACTGTCGCCCCGCGTGGCCTGGCGGAGGATAGGCGTCTTGCGCCTCCAGCAGGATTTTGTTCAAATGGGACGTGGCAATGCGCGCCAGACGCTCCTCCTGCACGCGCAGCGCCAGCGGCAGCACCTGATCCACCCGCTGCCCGGTTTTGGCGGAGATGAAAAGCAACGGCACGTAATCCATGAAGTTGAGCGCCTGCCGCACCTGCTGGCTGTATGCCTCCATGGTCTGACTGTCTTTGGGCACGGCATCCCATTTGTTTACGAGCACCACGCACGATTTCCAGGCGTCGAGGATAAAGCCAGCGATATGGGTATCCTGAGCGGTAATGCCGGCCTGGGCGTCCACCACCAGCAAGACGACATCGGCGCGTTCGATGGCTTTGAGCGCGCGCAGGACGCTGTACTTTTCCACGCCCGGCTCGATCTTGCCGCGGCGGCGTATGCCGGCGGTGTCAATCAACGTGATGGGCACGCCGTCGTATTCCAGATGCGTATCAATCGCGTCGCGGGTGGTGCCGGGGATGGGGCTGACGATGGCGCGTTCTTCCCCTACCAGGCGGTTGAGCAAACTGGATTTGCCGGCGTTTGGTTTGCCGACGATGGCAATCTTGACCGATTCGTCTGCCTCTTCTGCCTCCTGCGTTGGGAAGATGGCGACCAGAGCATCGAGCAAATCGCCGATTCCCAGACCGTGCAGGGCGGAAATGGGATAGGGATCGCCCAGCCCCAGTTCATAGAATTGCGTTGCGGCGGCGCGCAGGCGCGGGGTCTCGCATTTGTTGACGACGAGGAAGATTGGCGGCCAGGGGACGCCATCCACCAGGCGCTGGTGGCGACGCAGAATCTCGGCCACTTCGCGGTCGGGCGGCGTGACGCCGGCCTCGCCGTCGGTCAGGAACAGCACGGCGTCCGCCTCGCGCACGGCCATGAGCGCCTGTTGACGGATGGCGGGGATGAAATTCGCCGAACCTGTCGAAAGCGGCGTGCGCCCTCCCTCGCTGGGGTCAATGCCGCCGGTGTCCACGAGGTCAAAGGGCCGCCCGTTCCACTCCGCTTCGGCCACTAGCCGATCGCGCGTTGTGCCGGGCGTCTCGTCCACGATGGCCAGACGCTGACCAATCAGGCGGTTGAAGAGCGTGCTTTTGCCCACGTTGGGGCGACCGACCAGAGCGACAACCGGTTTCGTCACCATTTTACGGCCTTACGCAGCAGGCGAGATGGTTACTTCAACCGTTTCCGGCAGGAGGGATTCTACCTTCACGCCCTCGATGGTTATTTCCACCCTGGGCTGCAATTGATAGGTGCCGGCTTCCAATCCCTCGAGGTCAATGACCACGCGCACATCGGAAAGGCGCAGCGCGTCCAGCATCGGCAACGGCCCGGTCAGAATCACATCCACAAATTGCGGCGAGATTCGCGCTCGCAGGCCGTCTTTCAGGTTGACGATTTCCACCGGGCGGCCTGTCAGCGTCAGGCTACCTTCTATGGGCATAATGCCTACCTGAACCAGCACGCGCGGTTCGCCGACTACGGAAATCCCGTTCGGCAAAATCAGGGCCAGCGGCACCTCGAAATTGGCGCTGGCATTGGTCAGGTCAAGAGGTTCGGTTTCGATATAGCCGGGCAGGGCATTGACCAGTTGTGGGTCCTGGGCGCGCACGGTGACTACAGGCGGGAAGACCGAGATACTGGTCAGGCGATAACCACTGGCAACCCGTCCCTGCACCACCACCTTGACGGCCAGATCGCGGTAGCCGCCCTGCTGGACGACCGGCACCGAGACCGTAACCTGGGGTGGGTAAACAGTCAGACCATTCAACGGCTGGTCGCTGACATCCACGGCCTGAACGGAGACAGTGCTTTCGAGGTTCTGCCGTGCGCCGCTCAGGTCGAGGATGGCGCGCACCGCGGCGAGGCGTTCCATCAAGGACTGCGGCCCGGCCACGGTCACCATAGCCGGCTGCGCCGTCGGTTCGCCGGCCAGATAGCCGGTGGCCGCCTCGCCGCTCAGGGTGACGTCCACCGCCAGCGTGCGCGTGACCAGCGGTTCGAGCGTCAGGTCGAGCGTCGCGGGCGTGACCGAGACGACGCGTACCGGTCGCAGACTGACCTGAACGCGCACGTTTACCGTGTGTGGGCCGGCGTCCAGGCCGGTCAGGTCAACGATGACGCGCACGGCATTTTTCTGGGCAATCAACTTTTCCCAAACCGAGCGCGGCGCTTGCAGGGTTACCTGCGCCGAGGCGGGGGGCGCGCTGGTCAGCACCAGCGAGGAATCCTGCCCCACATATTCAACAGGGATGGCTGCCGGGTAGAGGCGTGTCTCGTCGGGATCGGCGGCAGTCACTGCCGAAACCCAGACGGCGATTGCCAGGATGAGCGCCATGAGGAAGAGGCGCAGGTTGGTCGCTATCCATCGCCACATGGTCATGGCTCCCGCTTGGAGAAGAGGAAAGGAAAGGTGCGCTTGAAGAAGTTGGGTGAAGGAGGTGTGCGCTCCGCGCCATAGAAGGCCTCGAGGATATTTTCCAGACGCGGCGGGTCGAGGCGGCGAATCATCCTTCCGCTATGGGTGACGGAGATGATGCCGGTCTCTTCCGAGACGACCACGGCGACGGCGTCGCTGGCTTCGGAGATGCCGAGGGCGGCGCGGTGGCGCAATCCCATCTGTTGACTTGGCGCCGAGGCCAGCGCGCCGCTGGTCGAGAGCGGCATGACGCAGGCCGCCGCCACAATCCGGTCGCCTTGAATGATCACCGCGCCATCATGGAGCGGGGTGTTGGGATAGAAAATCTGCATCAACAATTCGGCGGTCACCTGGGCTTGCAGGGGCACGCCGCTGCGCGTGTATTCTTCCAGGCTGTCGTGCCGCTGGAGGACGATCAGCGCGCCGTGGCGGCGCGCGGCGAGGCGTTCGCTGGCCTCCACCACGGCGTGGATCACCTGCGCCGGCGTGTGATTCGGCAGGCGCCGTCCCGGCAACAGGGTGCCGGCGCGACCGAGGCGCTCCAGAGCGCGCCGAATTTCCGGCGCAAAAATGACCGGGATGGCAATCAGAATGCCCGGCAGCGCCGTGCGCGCCAGCCAGGAAAAGGCCGGCAGGTTTACCAGACTGGTCAGCAACAGGATGAAGAAAACGATGAAAATGATGCCGCGCAGTAACATCATCGCCTGCGTATCGCGCACCAGATAGAGCAGGCCGAAGAAAATGGACGCTACCAGCAGAACGTCCAGCAGGCTTAGCCAGGTGAAGCGCTGGAAAATGAAAAACAGTTCGCTCAGGAAGTCGGTCACAGTGCCAGGCCTTGAACCAGAGAAGACCTCTCTACCGCGCGTTGCCTGAAGAGGCGGCAGGGGTTAAATCGGACGCAGGACGCGATCTTGACGCAATTGCTTGAAGAGCATCAGCGTGCTGGCCGGCATGGATTCGAGGGCCGCCTCCTGCCAGGCGCGGACTCCCAGCGCGCGCGGCGCGCGGCGCTCGTAGCCCAGTTCTTTCCAGACTGTCTCCTCGCCTGCCAGTTGCGGCGGGATGAAAATCAACGAGACCTCGCATTGCAGTTCGCGCGAGGCGTTTTCCACTTCGGTCACCAGCGCCCGCAGCGCTGCGGGTAGCGGCACGCCATCATCCACGTAAATATCGGTGGTCCGCGCGACCAGATTCTCTACCTGCCAGCCGGCCAGTCCGACCAGTTGTTGGCCCGAACGAAGGAGGAGAAATGCCTTTTCGCCGAAGGCGGCCATGACATCCTCCGCGGTGAGCGTACGTGCTCCCTTGCTGACGCGGCTGATAAAGGCGGCTATTTCGGCTGAATCGCGCGGCCGTCCGCGCTGGACGGTCAGTTCGCCGGCCTCCGCTTTTTTCGTCACGGTTGTGGTCGCCTCAGGCATGGGCGCAATGTTCTTCCAGGCGGCCACGACTTGCTTCCAGGTCTCCTCAAACGAGCCACTGTTTTGAATCACGACCTGCGCGGCGGCGATTTTTTGCTCTTGAGGGGATTGGGCATGGATGCGCTGCAGGGCTTCCTCGGCGCTCAGACCGCGTTTTTCCATCAGACGTTGCTGTTGAACCGCCGGCGGCGCCGTAGTGACCCAGATGGAATCGCAGGCGGGGGCCAGTTTCCCTTCCAGCAATTTGATGGCCTCGATGACTACCACCGGCTGTCGAGCGCGTTGAATCATCAGGTCAATGGCCTGTTCAACCAGCGGGTGAACCACGGCCTCCAGCTGCTTCAGGGCTTCGGGATCGTTGAAGACCAGCCTGCCGAGTTTGGAGCGGTCAATTTCTCCTTGCGCGTCCAGAATCCATTTGCCGAAGATGTCAATGACGGGTTGATAACCCGGCGCGCCTTTGGCGATTGCCCGGTGCGCCAGCGCGTCGGCGTCAATGCCGTAGGCGCCCAGGTGTTCCAGCATTTTGCGCACCACGCTCTTGCCGGTCGCAATGTTGCCGGTCAGACCAATGACGTATTTCCCAGGCCATCTGCTCATATCCTCTCGCTTTTCCCTTCTATTTCTCGTTGGACTTTGAATTGGAAACAGGCCACGGATGAACCCGGATTTGTTTTTTTTTCGCTTCACGTTTTCCGTTTCATCTCTTGAACGTAACAACTTACCCACATATCCATCCTTGTCATTGCGAGCCGCCGCAGGCGGCGAAGCAATCTCCTTGCTTGCCGGGAGATTGCTTCGCTACGCTCGCAATGACAAGAGGCAGAGGGTTCTCCATTAGCCATGGTAGGTAGTTATTCTTGAACTGCTTTGTTCATTTTAGCCGCAGGCAGTCAGAATGTCAAAGGCGAGGCGGCGCGAGGGCGCAGCGTTCCAGCGTGGCCAGCAAACGTTCGCGCCAGTCTACCGCTTTGCTGAAGGTGCACCAGTAGGCGTTTTTACCGCCGCGTACCTCAGGCCCCAAATCGGGGAGACGGCGCGGCGGCGTGCCTTCCGGCGGCGGTGGGTAGCGCAGGACAATCTGTCCGCCTTCCATGTTGACCGAGGCCAGGCCGGCCCGTTCGGCGCGCAGTTTGACGCGCATCTGGTAGAACAGGTTATTCACCATTTCCGGCAAGGGGCCAAAGCGGTCGGCGAACTCTTCGGCCAGAGCGTCGAGGGCCGCCTCATCCGTCACATCGGCCAGGCGGCGGTAGAGGCGCAGCCGCAACTGCGCGTCGGGGACGTAGGTTTCTGGGATGCCGGCCGGCAGCGGCAGTTCCACGTTGACCGGCAGACCATCGCCGGTGTTCAGCAACGCTGTTTCGGAGGCCGGCTCGGACAGGCCGCGCGCCTGTCGCAGGTTGCGCACGGCGGCCGCCAACAGGCGCGTATACAGGTGGAAGCCAACCGCCGCGATGTGGCCAGACTGGCGCGTGCCAAGCAGTTCGCCGGCCCCGCGCATTTCCAGATCGCGCATGGCAATCGAGAAACCGGCGCCCAGTTGAGAATGCTCGGCCAGGATTTCCAGCCGTTCCTGACCTTCCGGCGTGGGCGGCAGTTTGCGATGGCGGAAGAAATAGGCATAGGCGCGCACCGCGCCCCGCCCAACGCGACCGCGTAACTGGTACAGTTGCGCCAGGCCGAAGGTATCGGCGCGATCGACAATGAGCGTATTCGCATTGGGAATATCCAGCCCGGATTCGATGATGGACGTTGCCAGCAGCACATCCACCTCGCCGGCGGTAAAACGGCGCATGACCTGCGCCAGTTCCTGTTCGGGCATTTGACCATGGGCAACGGCGAGGCGCGCTTCGGGAACAAGTTTCTCCAGATGCATGCGCATCGCGCCGATGGTCTGGACGCGATTGTGGACAAAGAAGACCTGGCCGCCGCGTTCCAGTTCGCGCAGGATGGCCTGGCGGACGAGTTTCGGCGAGTAGGGGCCAATGTGGGTAACTACCGGCAGGCGTTCTTCCGGGGGAGTGGTCAGGCTGGAAATATCCCGCACGCCGGTCAGTGCCATGTAGAGCGTGCGCGGAATGGGCGTGGCCGTCAGGGTGAGCACATCTACTTCGGTGCGCAGTTTCTTCAGGTACTCTTTGTGCGTTACGCCAAAGCGTTGTTCTTCATCAATGATAACCAGGCCGAGGTCTTTGAATTGCACATCTGGCTGAATCAGGCGATGGGTGCCGATGACAATGTCAATGGCGCCGACGGCCAGGCCATACAGAATCTGTTCCTGTTCGCGCGGGGTGCGGAAGCGGGAAAGCATCTCCACGCTTACCGGAAAAGCGGCCAGTCGCTGGCGGAACGTATCGTAATGTTGCTGGGCCAGCACGGTGGTTGGCACCAGCACGGCTACCTGTTTGCCGCTCATCACCGCTTTGAACGCCGCCCGCAGCGCCACCTCGGTCTTGCCATAGCCTACGTCGCCGCAAAGCAGCCGGTCCATCGGGCGGGGCGATTCCATATCTCGCTTGATGTCTTCCAGCGCCTTGATCTGGTCCTCCGTCTCGACGTATGGAAAGGAGGCTTCCAGTTCGCTTTGCCAGGGGGTATCTGGGGCGAAGGCGAACCCTTTTGCCAGTTGACGATGGGCATATAAGTTGAGCAGTTCGGCGGCGACTTCCTGCACCGCGGCGCGCGCTCGCCTCTTGGCCTCTGGCCATTCTGGCGTCCCCAAAGTGGCCAGCGCCGGCGGTGAAGAATCGGGGCCAACGTAGCGCGTCAGCCGGTCGGCCTGGTAAACCGGCACATAGACCTGAGCGCCGTTTTTATACTCGATGCACAGGAATTCGCGCGCCTGGCCCTCGAGGGTGCGCTGCACCAGACCGACGAAGCGACCGATGCCGTGGTCCACGTGAACCACCCAATCGCCCGGCCGCAGATCGGCGTACATGGCTTCGGGCGTCTCGGCCAGCGGCTGTGGACGCTGACGCGGCTGCGGGCGTTCCCAGCCGAAGATCTCGGAATCGGTAATCAGGCAGGTGGCCGGCACGGTTTCGTCCTGGAGCACCCAACCGCCGGAAAGCGATGCTTCCAGGAATTGGGGGGCGCGGCCGCGTAAATCTTCCGCCCCTCGCTCGGCCCAGAGTTCCGCGAGGCGCGCGGCCTGGCGTGAGACGACCACTACCGTGTCGCCTTTCGTGAGCCAATCGGCAAGGTAGTCGAGGAACGGTTTCAACCGTCCCCCGAACCGTTCCAGAGGGCCGAAGCAGGCGGCCAGGGAGGGGGAGGCCGGTTGATCTGTCGGGTTCGTCTCGGCAGTGGAATAACCCAGTTCCAGCGTCGGGTGTTGTTGCAGGGAGTCGACCAGTTCACTCCAGGAGAAGTAAGGGATGGGGTAATCTTCTGCCAGCACTCCCTCGGCGATGGATTCGGCGCGTAACTGGATGGCCTGGGCTTCAATCTCGGCCACAGTGCTTTCCAGCAGGCTGAGGTCGTCAATCAACACCAGCGCGCCATCGGGCAGGTAGTCCAGAAGACTGGAGGCGAGCGGATGCAGGAGGGGGATATGGAACTCGGAGATTGTGGTGGGGAAGGAGCCGCTCTCAGGCAGAAGGTACTCGCGCGCCGGCGTCACGAGGAGGGCGGCGAGTCTCTCGATGGTACGTTGCGAGGCCGGGTCGAAACGGCGGATGGTCTCGATTTCTTCGCCGAAAAACTCCAGGCGTACCGGCGCGGGTTCGGCAGGCGGCCAGATGTCCAGCAAACCGCCGCGATGGGCAATCTGGCCGGGTTCGAGGACGGTATCGGCCGGCTGGTATCCCAGGCGCAGACCATGTTCCAGCAGCGAAGTTAAAGCGATGCTCTGTCCGCTGCGTAGCAAGCGGCTGGCTTTCAGGAAATCGCGGCGCGGCATGGTACGCGTCATCAGGGCGCGCGCCGAGGTCACAATGACCGGCGGCGTGGTCGGGGGTTCCAGCCAGGGCAGATGGTAGCCGATCAGGGCAATTAACGCCTGCAATCGCTGCTGACGTGTGGTGGTGCCCCAAACCCCTTCTTCGTAGAACAGCGGCGCCGGTTCGGAAAAGAGCCATCGTTGCCCCCCCGGCAGCCAGAAGGCCAGTTCGTCATAGAGCTGCAGGGCGTGGTCGGCCCGGTCAGCGATCAGCAGCACGGGCTGTTGCAGTGCCTGCTGCAATGCCGCCAGTACCGGCAAGCGTGCTGGGCGTGGCAGGCCCAGACCAGGCCGCCGTTGCCGGGCACGGCAGGCAGTCACCAGATTCGGAAAGGCAGGTAAGGATGCCAGACGTTCGAGTAGAACCATGACCTTTCATTATAACGCCAGGTGCGGAAAGGTTGACAAAATACTGGATTTGGATACAATAATTCCTGCGAACGAAACCGGTTGCCGAAGTGGCGGAATTGGCAGACGCGCTACGTTCAGGGCGTAGTGAGGGTTCCCTCGTGTGGGTTCAAATCCCACCTTCGGCACAGCAGGCCTGCCAGAGTGAGCAGGCCTTTTGATTCTGCGTAGAAAATGGTAAGATAGAGATGTGAAAGCGTTGCGCGCGCGGGTTCAAGGGAAGCAAATCGGCATTGCTGCCGGCATAGTGCTGGCCATTGTTTTGCTGTTCGATTTCAACCGCCGGCTGAGCGACTTGCACCGTCTGAGCGGGCAACTGGAGAAGGTGCGCGCCAGCGGCACGGCAGTCATGCACACGCAGGAAGCTTTGCTGACGCGCGTGGCCTACGCCACCTCCGATGAAGCCGTGGAACGATGGGCTTACGAGGAAGGACGGTGGGTGCGGCAGGGGGAGCATCTGGTGATCCTCGTGCCGCCTGAGAATATTACCCCAACTCCGGCGGGCATTCTGTCATCGCCAACTCCCGCCTGGCCTGACTGGCGCCTGTGGTGGGAATTGTTTTTCGGGGAGCAGTAGGCTTTGGGAGCTTTCTGGCCTGCGTGGGGTAAAAAACGGCTTTACTACAGAGCCACTCGAGAACATCAGTCTTTTGTAACTACCTGCTCAGCCGCGTCATTGCGAGCCGTCGAAGGCGGCGAAGCAGTTTCAAGTTCCACAGAAGCAATAAGAACATTCGTGAGACTCGCGAGGAGATTCCTTCGGGCAAAGAGCGCCCTCGCCATGACAACGATGCCGAAATATAACGGTGTCGAGGTAGTTGCTCTTTTTCGGTGATCGCTGGGGCGAGGATCATGGGAGGTTGCCAGGCGCGCCGAACGGACGGTTACTTTATCGCATTGTGGTTGGAAGCGGGTGACAGGGGGAGCAAGCCTTTTTTCGCCCCGAACCAGGCCACGACCCCCAACTGCTGATGCTTGGCGGCGCGTTCGGCGCGATTCGCGCAATCCACCAGCGCCAGCAAGTCGGCCATGTCGTCGCTTAATTCTGCCAGACCTGCCGAAAGCGATACGCTGAGATTCCCTTGCGAGGTCGGTATTTGCGTGGCGCGAATCTCTTCGCAGAGACGCAGAATGGCCGCACCGGCCATCTCCAGATCGGTTTCGGGGAACAGGATCACGAACTCGTCCCCTCCGTAGCGTGTGACGATATCCACGGAGCGCAACATACCGCGCAGCCAATCGGCCACCTGGCGCAAGACAAGGTTGCCCGTGGCGTGGCCGTAGCGGTCATTGAAGGTTTTGAAGTCGTTGACATCCAGGAAAGCGGCGGTCAGCGGGCGGTTAAAGCGGCGCGCCCGTTCCACCTCGCGGCGCCCGAATTCGAGCAGGCCGCGATAGTTGTACACTCCTGTCAGTTCATCCACAATAGCCAGGCGTTGCACCTCGGCGTAGAGACGGGCGTTTTCAATGGCAATAGCGGCCTGGACCGCGATACTTTCCAGCAAGCGAATCTGGCTGCGGGTGTAAGCGTTGGGCTGGTAACTCTGTACCGACAAAACGCCGATCACGTTATCCCGGGCGATCAAAGGGACTCCCACGTAGGAGCGTCCCTGCACACCGCCGGGAGAGGTCAGCGGTTTTGGCGCAGGCTGGATAGCCTCGGCTGCCGTGTCTGGCAGGTAGAGGGTGCGACGCGAAGAGAGCACCACGTTGATCAACCCTTCCGTTGCCTGGACATCAAATACCAGACCCGATAGATATTCCCCCTCGAAATACAACGGCAACTGGACAATCCCGCTGGCCTCCTCATAGAGGGCGACATAGAAGATGTCAGCCGGCATGACCTGCAAACACTGGTGGTGCAACGTGCGCAACAACTGGTTCAGGTCCAGGCCGGCGGTGATACTCAGGTTGATACGGTTGATGATGGCCAGTTCCTCGGCGGTTCTGGCAACGATTTGTTGGGCCAGACGACGCCGGGTGATGTCCTCCAGGCTTAATATGACCGTCTCGATGTTCCCTTGAGCGTCATGCAGCGGGACGGCGCTGGCGGAGAGGATCAGGCGATGCCCGGCGCGAGGCGTCATCGAGTATTCCACCCCGTACACGGCCTGACCGCCGTCCAGAACTTTTTGCAGGGGCAAATCGTCGCGCGCCAGAGGCCGTCCATCAGTGTCGGCAATCTGCCATTCTGGGGCGTCATAGAGGCGATCCAGAATCTCCGCGCGCGTCCGCCCAAACAGGCGCTCGGCAGCGGCATTGGCGAAATGAATGCGCCCATCTTGTCCTATCAAGAGAATGGCCTGAGGCAGACTCTCGATGGTCTCTGCCAGGCGTTGCTGACTGACCTGCGCCGCCATCTCGCTAAGTTTTTGGGCCGTGATGTCGCGAATCACCGCGATCCGTCCTCGGTACCGTTTGCGGTGGTCGTAAAGCGGCGAAACTTGCAAATCGAAGTAATGCGTGGTGTGGCCCTGGATGACGAATTGATCGTGTATCTCCTGAACCGCTTCGTAGCGGGCGACCAGATCGGGCCAGGCCGCCAGCAGGAGCGAAATGGGCTTCCCGATCGCCTGATGAGCAGTTGGGCCGATCAAGGCTTGCGCCGCCGGGTTGATGTCTATCAGGCGGTCCTGAGCATCCAGAACCAGCAAGGCATCGCTCATGTTTTCAACCACGGTATGACGCGCCACCGGCGTCAGGTCCAGCAGACCAAATTTCAGGATACTGCTTGCCAGAATCATGCTGGAGACAATCATGCCGGCCAGCGCCAGATCAAAGCCCGGCAGAGGGTCTTCCCCAACGATGTAAAGAATATTCCCTACCCAGGGAATCAAGGCGCTGAAGAGCATGGCCACCATCTGTGGGCGGTAACGGCGCGGCAGGCGCACGATGGCCCAGGCCAGAAAGGCAACGCTCAAAGCCAGCATCAGATAGGAATATGCCACCAGCACCCAGAACCAGGGACCAACCTGATAAAGCAAAATGTCATCCCGCCAGGCAAAGGAGGCCCAGACAAGGTGGTGATATTCGTTGGTCCATGTCAGGAGAATGGTCAGGATTGGGATGACCCAGAGCATCCACCGCTGCCAGAGGGTGATCAAAGTGGTCTGATGCGTGTATGCGAGCACAAAGAGGAAAAAGAGTACGGGCGTCGCCGTTATCCCTGTGTACTGGAATTTGCTCATGAGGACTTTCAACGGCAGACTTTGCAGCGTGTACCCTGCCGCGGCGGCGCCGGCCCAGCCGGCAATGGCCAGCGCCATCAACATCAGTTCCAGACTGCCCGGCGTGATGCGACGCTGTAACGCAGTGACTGCAATCGCCAGGCAGGTTACCGCGCAGAAGGCGGCGATCATGCTGTAAAGCCCGTTTAGTCCGCTCATAGTCTTCTTTATTCGTAGCTATTTAGCCCTGTCTCAAAACCGTTGTGGGTCATTGCGAGGAGCGTTCTTTGCGACGAAGCAATCCCCAGGCGGTCCATTCAGCCTGAGAAAGGGGAGATTGCTTCGCCAAAAAACGGCTCGCAATGACATGGCTGAGTAGCTACCTTTATTCCAGTATATGGCGCGAGCAAGCGCGTGACTGCCTTTGCTTCACTCCTGACGAAACTGTAAATTCCTCAGGAAATGGCCGGGCTCGTGTACCTGGAGGGCTGTTTCGATATTCCTTTCCGGGCGTGCTTCAGGGTGTGACGTTGATGGTGGTGGAATCTGTGCTTTCGCCCCATTCGTTCACGGCGCTGACGATATAGTGGTAAGTGACCCCTGCGACAACGTCTGCATCGAAATATTCGGGCAGAGAAATGCCGCTCGCAATAAACTTCTGCCTGTGGCGCCAGCAGTGTGCTCGGATCGTTGGGAAATTCTATTCTGTCGCCGCGAGAGCCAGAAATGTTTCTCACAGTATACTACAATTCTCTGTCGCGAGGCATTACGTTACGCGCGGGTGTGGTGCATTTTGGGGGAAAAACGTAACTACCTGCCCACCCGCGTCATTGCGAGCCGCCGAAGGCGGCGAAGCAATCTCAAGTTCCACAGAAGCAATAAGAACATTCGTGAGACTCGCGAGGGAGATTGCTTCGGCGGCTATTGCCGCCTCGCAAGGACAGCGGGTAGGTAATTACGGGAAAACGCAATTCCCTGCCATGATCGTGTTGGATGGCAAACCGTCAACGAATGCCTGACCACGAATGAACGAATATCCGCGCCGCATTCGATTATTCGTGCCCTATTCGTGGACGGTCTGCTCCTGACAGGCTGGAAAGCCTGTGCTACGGTCCAAAAAGCTCGATGACTGCCCAACTTTCCCCCGAAAATTTGAGCCACACCCATTACGCGCCATGTGTCTGCGCGGATTTTTCCTGTAACGCGCTGCCATCGCCTCGGTTCTGTAGTATCATTGAGTCGGGGTAAGCCCCGGCATTGTTCGTTCGGTTTTCTGGAGAAATTGTATGGCTTTAACCACCAGCCATAAAGTTACCGTCCTCTCGCTGCAGCAGAAGAAGGAGCGCGGCGAGCCTATCGTCATGTTGACCGCTTATGATTATCCTACGGCGCTGGCGGTGGACGCGGCCGGCGTTGACGCCATTTTGGTCGGCGATTCGCTGGCAATGGTCGTGTTGGGTTATGAAAACACCCTGCCGGTCACGATGGAGGATATGCTCCATCACTGCAAAGCCGTGGCGCGGGGAGCGCAGACGGCTTTGCTCATCGGTGATATGCCGTTCATGTCCTATCAGGCTTCTGTCGCGGAAGCCGTGCGGAATGCCGGGCGTTTCCTGCAAGAGGGCGGTATGGATGCCGTTAAACTGGAAGGCGGACGGGAACGACTGGAGGCCATCCGGGCGATCGTCGCCGCGGGCATCCCGGTCATGGGGCATCTGGGATTGACGCCGCAATCGGTGCATGCCTTCGGCGGTTTCCGCCCTCAGGGACGCACGGCGCTGGCCGCCAGACGCCTGCTGGAGGACGCTTTGCTCCTCGAACAGGCCGGCTGTTTCAGCCTGGTGCTTGAGTCAATACCGGCGCGACTGGCGGCGCTGATCCGCCAGCGGTTGATCATCCCGGTCATCGGCATTGGCGCCGGCGTGGAGTGCGACGGTCAGGTGCTGGTCTTGCATGATATGCTGGGATTCTTCGAACGCTTTACCCCGCGTTTCGTCAAGAAGTATGCTGAGTTGAGCGCCGAAATCCGGCGCGCGGTGGAGACTTACGCGCACGAGGTGCGCACGCGTCAGTTCCCCGCGCCGGAGCACACCCTGGAAATGGCCGACGAAGAGTGGGAAGCCTTCCAGCAAAGCCTGCACGAGGCTTGAGGGGACTGCCGACCCGCCTGCCACAGTCTGACCGCCGCCTCAGGCAGGCTGGGTGGCGCCGATCTTTTTTCCGTCACTGTCCCAAAACCCGTTGAGGCGTCGCGGAGCAACCACTGGCTCGCTCAACTGCCCGCAAGCGACGTTCTGCCCGACTGTCCGGTCACGAACTCGCTGGCTTCAATGGTTTGCCAGGTCTCACCGGCTGGCAGGCGGAGATAATTCCCCAGCAAGGGATGCACACGCCGAATCTCGGCTGCCAGGCGCTGGGCCAGCCGTCGCATCGAGAAGTGCGCGTTGGGCGCCGCGCGCAGGCGGCAGAACGTGAACGCCTCACGCAGGTTCAGGGTGCACAGCACACGGCGGTAAAACCCATTGGGCACCAGATAACTGGCTACGGCGGGATTCCAGGCGGCCAGTTTTTCATAGGCGGCAGCGGCCTGTTCCATGGCGGCCCGATAAGGGCGCTCAAACCCGGCTTCCACCAGACGGCGCGGCACAGCGTATCCCAGACGCGTCGTCAGGGCTTGCGGTGTTTGCGTCATCATGCGGTGGCGTTTGAACTCGGCATAGGCCCCCTGGTCGAGAATCAAATCGAAGGTATAGCAGACGTGTTCCAGTTCGCGCAGGGGCGTATCGTGGTCGCCGAGGCGTCCTAGCAGGGCCTCGGCCCAGGCGCGACGTTCGGCATCGTCGGCGGTTCGCACCCGTTCCCACGCCTGCGCGTAGGGCATGCCGCCAAAGCGATAGAGCGCGGCGGCCAGCACTTTTGTCTCGCCATCCGCGTCATAGTCCAGCAGTGTACACCAGTCGCCATCTTCCGCGAGCGGCTCGCGCGCGGCTATCTTGGAGAGAGCCTGCGAGGTCTCGATCAGGTAAGGGACGGCATCGGCATATTTGAGGAGGGTGGGCGTTTCAGCCAGAGCGGCCTGTTTGATTTCCGCCCCGATTTGTCGCACCTCCGCCAGCGGATGCGAGAGCATCTTGCGCAGGGCATGTTCCAGCACGCGCGCGTTGGCGGTCATTCCCAGATTCGCCAGCGAAGCCGCCGGCAACAGGAAACGGCAGGCATCCACGTACTGGGAACGGATGCGTCGGTCGTAAGCCTCTTCGGTTTCATCGGGACGAGGCGGGTTGCGGCTGGCGACGAGAGCGCGTACCGCCTCCAGCGAGGCGGCATACGTCTCGAAGAGCAGGCGACACACGCGCCGGTATTCCCCGGCCAGGCGGTGACCTTCGAGTTCGGGCGGGAAGAAAAACGCCTCCGCATCCCATTTCTGATAGCGGGTGGACTTTTCGGTGTAGGAAGCCAGACGGTTGGATTCAATGCATTCCACCGCCAGGCGCGAGACATTCTCGATGGCGATGTGTAACACGGCGTGCTCGGCCACCGAGGCATGGCCATACCCTACCACCCATTTCTCGTGGAAGCGCGCCGAGGCCGCGTCATTCAATTCGGCGGCAATGGCGCGAAATGATTGCGGCGAGCGCGAGGTTTTCGCAAATGTGACCGCGATGGTCTCGGCGGAAAGTTCCTTTGGAGAGAGAAGGTAAATTTGACGCTCGGGCATGGGAGACAACCTCCGTACCGAGAACGAACGCCTCAGGCAGGACGGGGGTCTGCGGCTTTGCCGGTCCAGAATCGACCGGCCTGGACAATGATGCCGTCGGGCACATCGGCCAGGAGAATGGCGCCGTTGCCCACGCGCACCGCAGAGCCAATCCGTATCCCGACGGCTGTGGTTACGCCCATGCCGATCAACGTGCGCTCGCCGACCTGCACGTGTCCGGCCAGCAGGGCGCCAGGGGCAATGTGGGTGTAGGCGCCGATTTCGCAGTCGTGAGAGACGATGGCGCCGGTGTTGACCATGCAGCGGGGATGGAGGATGGCTTGTGAGCCAACATAAGCGTTGGCGAAGACCTGCACCCCCGCGCCGATGACGGCGCTGGGTTCGACGGTGGCGCGTGGGTGTACGAGCCTCGGCAGGTCAAAACCGTGTTCTTCCAGCAGGGAGAAGATGCGCACGCGCACTTGAATATCCAGAATACCGCCAACGCCGTTGGCTGCCAGGGAAACGCCGCGGGCGCGCACGGCCGGCAGCACGGCGCGCCCACCCAGAACCGGCACACCCAGGACGCGTTCGCCGGCCGGAATCTTATCGTCGACGATGCCGGCCAGCGCAAACTGGCCAATCGCGTTCACCATCTCGATCAGGGATCGGGCATGTCCGCCGCCACCGTACACCAGCAGATAGGGCTTGTCGGCAGGCGGCAGTTCGAATTCGCTCAGCGGCTGGCCGATCAGGCCGCGCAGCACCTCTTCGGTGATGAGACGGTCGGTCGGCAGCGTGTTCAGGTCAACGCCAAGCGCCTCGGCCAGCGCGCGCGCCGGTTGGGTGATGCGCAACGCCGTCGCCTGGGGAGCAGACGCGGGCGCTTCCGCTGCTGCGATTGGCTCGTCGGCGAGGCTGGTGATGACGGCCAGCCGCGCGCCGACCGCCAGCGTATCGCCCGGACGCGCCAGCAAACGCACGAACCCGCTGGCCGGCGATTCAATATCCGCCGCCGCCTTTGTGGTTTCGATGGTGAATAGCAGGGCGCCTTTTTCGACGGCCTGCCCCTCCTGCACATGCACGCTGACCAGACGCGCTTCCGGCTCGTTGGCGTTGAGCAGAGGAACGGTAACTTCAGCCAGAATCATAAGAAACCGCCTCGAAAGAGTTTTTCCATGCGCTGTCCGCTCACACCGGCCTCAGGCGTTGTTCTGGAAGTACCTGTCCGAGACCTCGTCCAGCCGCAGGCTGATGACCTGACTGGCGGAGTCGCGGCCCATTGTGACCCCGTAGATGACATCGGCGGCCTGCACGGTGTTGCGGTTGTGGGTGATGACAATGAACTGGGTGGTTTGACTCAATTCTTCCAGCATCTCGCGAAAGCGTCCGACATTGGCCTCGTCCAGCATCGCGTCCACTTCGTCGAGCACGCACAACGGCGTGGGCGAGATCTTGAGCAGGGCGAAGACCAGCGCCATGGCGGTCAGGCTGCGCTCGCCGCCTGAAAGCAACGCCAGGCCCTGTTCGCGCCGGCCGGGCAGGCGCGCCTCGATGTCAATGCCGGTCGTCGTCAGGTCGTCCGGGTCGGTGAGCACCAGCCGCGCCGAACCGCCGCCGAACAGGCGGTGAAAGATGGTATGGAACTCCTCTGCCACCGCCTCGAACGTGCGCTGGAATTCGCACCGGGTGCGTTCGTCCAGTTCGGCGATGACCTGGCGCAGGTTGGCCTCGGCGTCGCGCAAATCCTGTATCTGCAGGTTGAGGAATTCGTAGCGTTGTTTGACTGCTTCGTACTCCTGCTCGGCTTCCGGGTTAACTGGCCCCAGGCGGCGCAGCAGGGCGCGCTGGCGGTTCAAACTCTCTTCCAGATCAGGCGGCAATTCGCTCAGGGCCGGCAGTTGCTGGACCATGCCCTCCAGGGGCAGCGGCACAGGACCGCTGACGGATTCCAGATAGCGGAACTCCACCAGACCGAAATCATCCTCGATTTTACTCCGCAGCGATTCCAGGGCTTCCCGTTTGCGCTCCACCTCCAGCAAGACCTGATGGTACTGGTGTTCCGCCAGGCCGAGTTTCTGCTGGGCGCGGCTCAGACGTGCCTGGAGTTCTGTTTCCTGGGCCTCGGCGCTTGCCAGTTCCTTTTCTGCCGGCTCCAGCCGGGCGCGCACCTCTGCCAGGCGGCTCTGGATGGTGGTTTCCTCGCTGCGCAACCGTTCCCGCTCCGTATCCAGAGCCGTCAGGGCGTTTTCCATCTCCTTCAGCCGTTGCTCCAGCGCCTGACTCTGCGTCTGAAGGCGTGCTTGCGCCTGGCGGCGTTCCTCCTGACGGGCGCGAGCGTCGCTCAGGGCGCGCTCGGCCACGGCGGCGCGGGTGCTCCAGTGGCTGGCTTCCTGCTGAAATTCCTCCAGCGCGAGCGCCGCCAGGGCCGTGGTAAGTTCCCGCAGCCTCGCTTCAGCCTGCTCCATTTGTGTCGAGGATTGGGAAACCGCCGCGGCGGCGGCCTGCTGCTCCTTTTGCGCGCGTTGCCATTCCTGCTGCAAGGCTACCTTCTGTTCCTTTTCCCACTCCCACCGCCGCCGCGCCGACTCCAACCGGACCTGAGCCTGGCGTTCCGCCGTGAGCGCCGCCTCTACCGCCTGACGTTTCTCGGCGACCTCTTTCTCCAGGGCGTTCCAGCGTTGACGGGCCTGCTCGATTTCCTGCGCGTTCTGGCGCAGGCTCTCCTCCAGAGCCGATCGTTTCGTTTCCAGGCTGGCAAGGGCGGCCTGCAATTCGCGCCGCTGACGCGGACGGGCGAGGGAGGGGGCGCTTTGGGGCGCTCCGGCCAGCACCGGCCCGGCCGCATGGAAGACCTCGCCGCGCAACGTCACGACCCGCGCCGGCGATGGCAATTCTGGCAGCACGCGCCGCGCCGCAGCGCGGTTTTCCACCACTACCGTCTGACCCAGAAGCAGGTCTATGACCGGGCGCAAATCGGGCGGCGCCTGCACCAGCCCGGCGGCCACGCCGAGACAACCCTCCTGCCGGGGGGCGACGAGCGGCCTGGCAGGTTTCATCTCTGCGAGCGGCAACAGGGCCGCGCGACCAGCCGCCTGTTCTTCCAACAACTGCAATGCTGGTTCGGCCTCCTGCGCGGAGAGGAACAGAATCGCATCCAGATATTCCCCCAGCGCGGCGGCGATCGCCGTTTCCAGTTCGGGAGGCACCTCCAGCCGCGCCGAAAGCGTCCCTCGTGTTCCTTTCAGGCGCGCCTGACGCTCCGCCTCCAGCAACAGACGCGCGCCTTCCGCATACCCGCTCAGCGAACGTTCTGCCTGCTCCAGCACCTCCAGTTGCGCTTGCAGACGGGCGCGTTCGGCCTCGTGCGCGGCGCGCTCGGCGAGTTTTTCCTGACGCTGCCCTTCGAGCGCGTTCAGGCGTTGACGGACTTCCTGTCGCGCCTGTTCGCTCTGTTGCCGCGCGGCTTCGGCTTGCTGGCGCGCCTGCCGCGCCGCCTGATCGTCTTTTTCGGCCTGGCGGAACTCGCTTTCTGCCTGAGCGATGGTGGCATCTACGGTGGCCAGTTTCTGCTGCTGGCTTTCCAGAGAATGGCGTAATTCGTTGCAGCGCGCCTGTGCCTGTGCGCTGGCGGCGCGCGCCTGGTCCAGATGACGGCGCGCCTCTTCCAGGTCTTTCTCCAGCCGGGCGCGCTCATTCAGACGACTTTGCAAGCGTTCCTGCGCCAGTTGCGCCTGCTGGTGGGCCTCCTCGTATTCTGCCTGCAGGCGGCGGGTTTCGGCCTCGCTTTCACGCTGACGTTCTTGCGCCAGTTGCAATTCCTCGGCGGTGAGCGCGCGCTGACTGGCCGTCTGGCGCAGGTTTTCCTCCAGGGCGCGTTGACGTTCATCCAGCACAGCCAGTTCGCGCCCGAGATGCTCGCGCTGGCGGTGCAACTCGGCTGACTGGCGGTGCCAGTCGTTCAGACTGGCGCGTAAAGCGTTCAGGTGGCCGCGCAACATCTGCAGTTCCTCGCTGATCTGCTGGTACTCCTGCCGCGCAGTTTGCAGACGTTCCTCCTGCTGCTGCGCGGTCTCTTGCGCCTGATGGAGTTCGCGCTGGGCGCGGTGCCAGTGATAACCGTACCAATCGCGCAACAACAATTCCAGATCAGCGCGCACCTGATGGTATTCTCGCGCGCGCCGCGCCTGGCGTTCCAGGCTTTTCAGGCGCGGCTCCAGTTCCGCCAGAATATCGAGAACGCGGTCCAGATTGCGCTGCGTTGTTTCCAGGCGGCGCAGGGCCTCTTCACGACGGGCGCGGTAGAGGCCAACGCCGGCGGCCTCCTCGAAGAGACGCCGACGCTCATCCGCCTTGAGCGCCAGGGAAGCATCCACCAGGCCCTGCCCCAGGATGGTATAGGTGCGTTCGGCCAGGCCAGATTGCGCCAGCAGTTCGTTGATGTCTTTCAGGCGCACCTGTTGACCGTTGAGCAGATATTCATTGCGGCCATCGCGATAGGCGCGCCGCGTCAGCGCAACCTCGTTGAAGTCCACCGGCAGCCAGTTGTCGCTGTTGTCAAAGAGAATGGTGGCCGAAGCCATGCCGGCGCGTGGACGCTGCTCCGAGCCGGCGAAAATCATGTCCTCGGTCTTCCGGGCGCGTAACAGGCCATACGATTGTTCGCCCAACACCCAGCGGATGGCATCGGCGATGTTGGACTTGCCGGAGCCGTTGGGGCCGACGATGGCGGTAATGCCGGCGGAGAATTCAAACGTTGTCCTGGCCGCGAAGGTCTTGTAGCCGTGCAGTTCCAGAGATTTGAGTCGTAGAGGCATGAGCGGGAATCACTCCCCTGGCTGGATATGGGTCAGGGCAATTGCGGCAGCCTGGCGGGCGGCTTCCTGTTTGCTGTGACCGCGACCGCGCCCATAGCACTGACCGTTGATGTACACTTCTACTTCGAACTGGCGGTCGTGTTCCGGCCCGCCCACCTGTACCGTAATGTAATGAGGCAGGCCGAGCTTTTGTTGCTGCGACCATTCTTGCAGGCGGCTCTTGGGGTCTCGCCAGGTGGCGTTGAGCAAAATGCCTTCACTGGCCTCCTCGAGCAGTGGCGTGACGAATTCCTGGACGGCCTGGATGCCGGCTTGCAGGTACAGCGCGCCGATCAGGGCCTCGAAGGTGGAGCAAAGCAGGAGGGCGCGTTCTCGTCCGCCGTTCTGTATCTCGCCCCGTCCCAGCAGCATGGCCTGCCCCAGATTCAGGAGGCGCGCGAAAGTGGCCAGTTGTTCGGTGCAGACCAGCGCGGCGCGCAGGCGTGTCAGATCGCCTTCCGGCATTTCTGGAAAGCGATTATACAACCAGGCGCCGACCACGAAATCCAGCACCGCGTCGCCAAGAAATTCCAGCCGCTCATTGTCTTCCAGGGCTTCGGGATGTTCGTTGCGGTACGAGCGATGAGTCAGCGCGCGTTTGACCAGCAACAGATCAGTAAAAGGCAATCCCAGACGTTTGACCAGCGCAGCGGGCGTTTCACTTTCCTCTTCCGGAATGGCGGTCATGAACCTCTCCCGGAACCCGGCGGACGCCAGAGCACTCTCCCTGTGGAATGGACAGGAATGTTCTCGCGTTCGCCGTGCTCCTCATGGTATGGTGATGTGCTTCAATTCTAATCGCAATCGGGCAGGATGGCTACCTCGCGCAGGCACCCGGCATCAGGCGGACAGCGTTTCCCTGGCTAACGATTCGGCGATGCGGCGATCCACTTTGCCCATCGGGTAGGCTTTCATCTCCTCTACTGTCACCCAGCGCAACGCGGCGACTTGAAGCGGCTGCGGTTCGGGGCCTGTCAGGCGACAGTGGAACGCGTGCAGGGTAATGCGAAAGTGCGAGTAGGCGTGCCGATAGACGCCGATGGTCTGGCCGACTTCTATGCGGGTGCCCAGTTCTTCTTCGATTTCGCGACGCAGCGCCTCCGCCAGCGTCTCGCCGGGCTGGACCTTGCCGCCGGGGAATTCCCATAATCCGCCCAGCAGCCCCTGCGGTGGGCGCTGGGCCAGAAGGTAAGTCGGGTCACGGCGGATGACGGCGGCTGTCACCAGATAGTGCGGCAACGCGGCCTTGGGTCGGGTCACGGGACGCTGTTCCTGTAACCCTGCTGCGCGCGCCCGGCATGAACTCTCCAGCGGGCAAATCTCACAGCGCGGCGCGCGCGGTGTGCAGATCAGGGCTCCCAGGTCCATCAGCGCCTGATTGTAGTCGGCGGCGCGGCCGGCGGGCAGGTTTTCTCTGGCGCGCGCGGTCAATTCGTTCTCCGCGGCGGGTGTGCCCAGCGGCGCGGCGATGTCGAACACACGGCTGAGAACGCGCCGGACGTTGCCGTCAATGGCGATTTCATCCTGGCTACCCAGAATGGCGGCCAGGGCGCCGGCCGTGTAGCGACCGATGCCGGGCAGGCGACGTAAGGTGGCCGCGTCGCGTGGTAGATTGCCTCCGTAGTCCGCCACAAGGAGGCGCGCGGCCTGGTGCAGGTGGCGGGCGCGCTGGTAATACCCTAACCCTTCCCAGACCGCCAGCACCTCTTGTTCACTGGCGGCGGCTAAAGCAAAGACAGTGGGAAAACGCTCCAGCCAGCGTTCAAAGTAAGGGATAACCGTTGCCACGCGCGTTTGCTGGAGCATGATTTCAGAAACCCAGATGGCATACGGGTCATGGTGGCGACGCCAGGGCAGGCGGCGGCCTTCCTTTTCATACCACTGGAGCAAAAGGCGCGCGAAGGTGGTCATCGGGATTGTCTCTGGCTGGAGTCAGGCGCTCTGGCTGGCGGGTGGACGACATTCTTGCAAAGGCCAGGCTGGCAGGGCGTCTATATCCCAATCGTCAACCTGACCGTGGACGAAACGATAGTAACCGGCGGCTGCGGCCATGGCGGCGTTGTCGGTGCAGAAGGCAAGAGGGGGAATGTGGACCGGGAATTCGTCCTGGGACTCGAAGGCGGCGCGCAGGGCGCGATTGGCCGAGACGCCGCCGGCAACCAGGATTTCTGCTGCGCCGTATTCTCGCGCGGCCCGCATCGTTTTCTCGAACAACACCTCGACTACGGCTTTCTGGAAGGAGGCGGCCAGGTCGGCTACCGGCAAGGCCTGGCCCATGGCTTCCAGCCGTCTCACCTCATACAGGACGGCGGTTTTCAGGCCGGAGAAAGAGAAGTGATACGAGCCATCCAGCCAGGCGCGGGGAAAAGCGAAGGCGTCTGGGTCGCCGTTGGTCGCGGCTTGTTGAATGCTGGGTCCGCCGGGGTAAGGCAAACCCAGCAAGCGCGCTACCTTGTCGAAGGCCTCGCCGGCGGCATCGTCGCGTGTCGCGCCCAGCGGCCGGTAGGTCAGGTGATCGGTCATCAGGTCCAGTTCGGTATGTCCACCGGAGACCAGCAGCACCAGGAGGGGGAAACGGGGTTCCGGCGGTGGCGTTTCGCCCTGGCGAGATAACCAGGCGGAGTAAATGTGACCTTCGAGGTGGTTGATGCCAATCAACGGTCGCCCGCTGCCCAGTGCCAGCCCTTTGGCCAGATTCAGGCCGACGGTCAGCGCGCCAACCAGCCCTGGCCCGCGCGTGACGGCGATGGCCTGCACGTCAGCGAGCGTCAGGCCGGCCTGAGTCAGCGTTTGCTCGACGACCGGCACGATGGAGAGGATGTGCTGGCGCGAAGCCACTTCGGGAAACACGCCGCCATAACGGGCATGGACTTCCATCTGGGAGGCAACGGTAGAGGCCAGCAGCAAACGTCCGTTTTCGACAATGGCGGCGGCTGTCTCATCGCAGGAGGTTTCGATGGCCAGAAGGCGGGCGGGTGGGAAACGCCTCATGGGCACGATTATAAACGAAGACAGGCGGCGCGCCAAATTCGACAAATTCGAGGCGACACAGTAAAATTTGGGGCGGAGGAAAATTATGGAGACCTTTTGGAGAGCCAGGAAAGTGGTGATTATCGGCGCAGGGGCGGTCGGCTCAACGTTTGCCTACGCTCTGGCGCAACGCGGGGCCGCGGATGAGATTTGTCTGGTGGATGCCAATCGCGATCTGGCGGCTGGCCAGGCGCTCGATCTGGCGCACGGTTTGCCCTTCTACCCACCGTTACAGATTCGCGCCGGTGAGAAGCAAGATTACGCCGACGCGCAGGTGATTGTCATGACGGCCGGGGCCAAACAGGCGCCGGGTGAATCGCGCCTCGAACTGCTCCAACGGAATGCGACGATTGTGGCTTCGGTGGTAGAGGACATCGTGGCGCAAAATTCTTCGGCAGTGCTGGTCATGGTTACCAATCCGGTGGATGTGTTGACGTATCTGGCGCTCAAGCGCTCCGGCTGGCCTCGGGCGCGCATTTTGGGTTCCGGAACGGTGCTGGATAGCGCCCGGTTTCGTTATCTTATCAGCCAACACTGTCAGATAGATGTCACCAACGTCCATGCCTACGTGCTGGGTGAACATGGCGATAGCGAGGTGGCGGCCTGGTCAATGACCCATATTGCCGGGGTGCCGATGGACCAGTATTGTCCCCTCTGTCATCGCTGCCCCAACTGGCGTCTTGAGCGCGAACGTATCGCGCAGGCGGTGCGGGATTCTGCTTATCATATCATCAACTACAAAGGGGCTACCTACTTCGGCATTGGCATGGCGTTGGTGCGCATTGTGGGGGCAATTTTGCAAGATCAGAACAGCGTGTTGACCGTTTCGACCCTGCTGGAGGGGGAATACGGGCTGCGCGATGTCTGTCTGGGCGTGCCGGCGGTGGTCGGACAGGGTGGGGTCAAGAGCATTGTCACCGCGCCGCTTTCGGCGGAGGAGCAAAAGGCTCTGGAACGCTCCGCGGAAACGCTGCGGCGCGAGATCGCCAGTCTGAATCCCGTTTCTCCAGTCCAGCCGGAAGCGAAAGGGGATCAGGGATGATGCACTCTCTCCTCTACGTGCCGGGCAGACCATTACAGGCTGACCTTTCCCTGGATGAACTGGCTGCGGCGCTGAAGCGTAAGGACGGTTTGCTATGGGTGGACTTTGTGGACGAGCCGGACGAAACCTGCGAGCCGATTTTGCGTGACCTGTTCGGTTTTCATCCCGTTACCCACCCTCACCCTGACTGTCGTCCCAGCGGGGAGGAAACCAGAGGCTATGGTTTAGAGGAGAGGTTGTCGAGCGCCTCTTGCAGGGTCGGGTGAGAGGGGACGAGATCGGGCCAGTAATCGTGGATGACAATCTGGGCGCCGGCGCGCTGTTCGTTCAACCATGCCTGGAAACGCTCCTCCCGGGCCTGGTTGTATTCTTCGCTGGTGAGAGGGCGGACTTCGTGCCCTAAAACCTGGATAATGTGCCAGCCAAAGGCGCTTTCTACCGGCTGACTGATTTCGCCGATGGCGAGGGAGAAGGCCGCCTCCTCGAACGGCGCGACCATTTTGCCGCGCGGGAACCAGCCTAAATCGCCGCCTTTCTCTTTGGTGCCGCTATCGGTAGAGTATTCTGCGGCCAGTTGGCCAAAATCCTGCCCGACGGCTAACAGATTGCGTACCAGTTCGGCGGTTGCTTTATCCGCGACCAGGATATGGCGCGCCCAGACCATTTCCTGTTCGTGCGGCACGTCTTGCGTAATCTGGTCATATACTTTCTGGCGCAGGAGTTGATCGTAGAAGAAGACCTGACGGTAGGCAGTCTCGTCCATGCCCAGCGGTTGATAATAGTCTAAAGCCTTCTGGTATTCTGCCTGGAATCCTTCCAGCGTGTAGGGGGTGGAGGTGGGGGTGATGGTTACAGTGGGGGTTGGCGTCGGGGGCGCGGCCAGAGTCGGGGTGGGGGTGGCGGTCTCGGCCTCGGTCGGCGTTGGCCCGGGGGTAAAGGTTGGCGTGGGCGAGACGAGGGCGAGCTGCGTGGGGGAGAGGGTGGAGAAAACGACCGGCGTCAGGGTTGGCGCGGGGGTTGGCGTTCCATCAGGGTAGTACTGGAACGCTTCGCGAATGGCCTTTTCCACCTCGGCTTCGCTGACGGTGATGCCGTTTTGGGCCGCGTACTGCCGAATCAGGCGGCTTTCGATCAACTGATCTATGACCGTCTGCCCCAGGGTGCGGGAATCTTGCAGACGATTCTCCGTATCCTGGCGCAGATTTTGCAGGTAGGGGTCATTTTCGTTGATGCCGAAGTACTGCGCCATGACGTAGTTTTGCAGGTAGGTGTTGATGATTTGCTGACGTTGCAGGCGCACCCGCATCTGGAACTCGCGTCCGCGCACGACATCGCCATTGACTTCCACCACCGGCTTGTAGGCGCGCAGGACGGTCTGATCGAGAACGGCGTACGTAAACAGGCCCAGGATAATCAGCAGAATGGTCGCGGCGACGGCGATGACCGCGCGCGTCTGGCGGCGTTCGCGCTCCAGTCGCGCCAGATGTTTCTTGCTGACCACCTTGGGAGCCTTGGTCTTTGCCATAACCACCTCGAAGTATGAAAAATGGCGAGCCTGTTCGCCCGCTTCTGCTCGGATGAGTTAGCGTCTGCCGGCAAGCCGGCCAGGGAAGCGCGCCGGCTACAAGGGACAGGTTTTGCGCGCCCGAGATTTTCCGCGCGACGGATTGCCCCTGCCGGCGGCGCGTTTTGCCGCCGCGGGAGCGCGAGGCGGTACTCTCAGGCTTCCTCGTCCTGCCCGCCGACGAAGGGGAGCAGCCCGAGGTGACGCGCGCGTTTGATGGCGTTGGCCAGTTGTCGCTGATGTTTGGCGCAGGTGCCGGTCTGACGACGGGGCCGGATTTTGCCGACCTCATCCAGGAATCGTTTAAGCGTGTCCACCTGCTTGTAATCAATGATCAGGTGTTTATCGGCGCAGAACTGGCAGATTTTCGGACGGGCATAGTAGCGACGTTCAACAGTCTGTTCGATTTCAGTTTCAACTTGTTCCATAGTAGTTTACTCCATGGCGCGGTGGTTCATTCCGCAAAGGGAAAGCCAGAGGCTGGCTGCTGGCGAGATAATCCTGTGAGGGAATAATAGTTAGAAGGGGAACTCGTCTTCCTCGGCTGGCTCCGGCGGTTCTTCGGGGAAGGTTTCGTCGGCGGCGGGCGGCTGTCCATGATTGGGAGCGCGGCGTTCGCCCAGTAACATCAGTTCATTGGCAACCACTTCGACCACGCTATGTTTGCCGCCTTCTTTATCTTCCCAGCGGCGAGTTTGCAGGCGTCCTTCCACGTAGACCTGCTGGCCTTTGGTCAGGTATTGCTTGCAGAACTCGGCCAGGCTGCCCCAGGTGACGATGTTGAACCACTCGGTCTCGCTGCGACGCTCGCCGTTCGCGGTGCTCCACGAACGGCCGGCGGCCACGGTGAACGTAGTCACCGGGCGGCCTGAGGGGGTATAGCGCATTTCCGGATCACGCCCCAGATGACCGATGATCATCACCTTATTCAAGTCCCGACTCATGATAACACTCCAATCCCAGGCACAACATGCAAAGGCGTTCAGCGCAGAGCAGTCAAGAGGTAGCGAATGACTGGCTCCAGAAAGCGCAGATTTTGGTCGAGCGTGGCGGTAGCGGCTGGTTCCAGGCCCAGGTTGAACAGGACGAACTGACCTTCGCGTTGTTTACGAATGGGGTACGCCAGCCGTTTGCGGCCCCAGACTTCGACGCGATCCACGCTGCCGCCGCTTTCTCCCACCCACCCTTTGATTTTCTCGATGACGCCCTGAAAGGCGTTCTCGTCCAGGTCGGGGTGGACGACACAAACCAGTTCATACTTGCGCATAATGAGGGAAACTCCTTTCCTCGGGATATGCTCCCAGACCGACGCCGTGGGCGGGGCTGGGGGCGGAAAGCCGCTGCGCGCACGCGCAACGGGAACGAACGGGGGATATTTTACCAGAAAAATGGATTTTATGGTAACTACCTGCCCACCCGCGTCATGGCGAGCTGCCGAGGGCGGCGAAGCAATCTCAAGTTCCCCCAAAAGCAACAAGAGCATTCGTGAGACTCGCCAGGGGATTGCTTCGGCGGCACCTCGGGCGAGCCCCGGCGCGGCTCTGTGACCGCCTCGCAATGACAGCGGGTTACAGGCGTTCTTCGCAGCGCTGACGAAAGCCACAGCGCGCGCAACGTTTTGGATCGGCGTGCGAGCGATGGACCTCCTGACGGTGTGCCGCGCGCCGCATATCGGCCAGTATGTCCAGCAAGGCGGACTCGAGCTGCGGCGTGTAGTCTATGGCGAAGTCTCGTCCCGGGTAGTGCAGGATGCCGTAGGGCGGACGTTTATGAGCGGTTCTCTCGACAAGCAAGCAATAGGCCGCTACCTGAAAAATGTGCGCATCATAGGGCGCAGTCGGGGTGCGGCCGGTCTTGACCTCGACCGGGATGATCGTCTCACCAGTGTCTATCAGATAATCGGGCTTGCCGCTCAAACCGAGAAGGCTGTCGTAGAGCGGTTGGGGGGTGGCTCGCCAGGCGTGCGTATCGGTGTAGATGATTCGTCCGCCCGGTAAACCGCTTTCGCGGTATTGACGCGCGGAGTGCCAGAAAAGGAACAATGCCAGCACGAACAGCAAAAGCGCAACGGCAGGCATGGTCATCGTGTTATACCACTCGCCAGGTACAATAGGCGGTCAACAGGGCCAGCGCCGCCAACAGCAAGACCCAGGCCAGAACGCGCCACAGGCCCGCCAGCAAAACCTGCCGTCCGTGCTGACGGTGCAGGTGCTGCCCGCCGATCAGTTCGGCTTGATTTTGCGGCTCTATCCCCTGACGGCGGTACCACCAGGCGCGGGCGCAAAACAAATACGTGCCTATTTCGGAAGCGCGCAAAGAAAACATGCTCTGCTCCATCCTGTCGTAAATATAGCACATATATTCTAACACACGCGAGCGGTTCAGGGTATAATCTCCCTCGGTAATGTATCCTTCGTTCAGGAAATTCGCGGAAAGAGGCCGATTACCCCAAACGCCGTTTAGGGGGCAGGGGGGCTGGCTACCACAAGCCATGAAGAGCACGCTGCCTCTTGTCATTGCGAGCGTAGCGCATGTCCCGCCTGCCACGAGTGGAGCGTGGTGGAGCGTAGCGTGGGGAAAGCGATCCCCAGGCGGTCCATTTCGCCTGATAAAGGGGAGATTGCCTCGCCAAAAAACGGCTCGCCATGACAAGGATGGATAGTGGGTAGGTTGTTACCCAACTTTCCTGAATTAAGGATACACTACCCAATCTCCCTCCGAGGGAGGGTGTGCTGGGCGTGGCATTCAGGCGATAAACATGCCGTGGCGGCTTCATGCGTTTTGCTGTTCTTTCCCTGGGTTTTGCAGACTCCCTGACCAACCACGAGAGAGACGCTATGGAAAAAATTCTGCTATTCTTTTTTCAGCCCGCGACGAATCGCAAAGAACGGTGGTTCTCCGCGCTCTGGAATGCTTTTCTGTACCTGATGGGCGTCCTGCACTGGTGTTTATTCTTCAACTGGGGTCGGATTCCCTACGAGTTACACGATTGGAAGCAGAGCGGATCGTTTTTCTCTTTCCTGCGGGAGGCCGTGTGGAGTGGTCAACTGCCGTTGCACACCGACGCGCGCTTCGTTCGCACGGAGCGTTACCTGGCGATGCCGAATGCCCCCTTTTCTCCGCAGGATTACCTGTTGCGCTTTCTTGACATTGGGCCGTTCATGGTAGTCAACGTCGTGTTGTTGTTCTCGTTGGGCTTCATCGGTCTGCTCTTGCTGCAAAGGCGCTATGCGCTCTCTCCCCTGACGTTTGGCGTTCTCTTTGCGCTGTTCAATTTCAACGGTCATATCACGGCACATCTGGCAGTAGGGCATGCTGAATGGGTAGGGTACTTCCTGCTGCCGTTCCTTGTCCTGCTGGTGCTGAAACTGGTGGAGGGTCAGGGGGTGCCGGAGGCTGCCGGGGAGGGCGGATTCTGGGCCAGGTGGAGGCATGGACTGGTCTGGGTGTTTTGTGGAGGCACGGGCTGGCGCTGGTCGCTGTGGCTGGCGCTGGTGTTTTTGGGGCTGTTCTTGCAGGGGGCGTTCCACGTTGCGCTCTGGTGCGCCATTTTCTTGCTGGCCTTTGGTTTGACGCGTCGTGATTGCCTGCCATTGCTCTTGAGAGCATTGCTGATGAGCGTTTTGTTGAGCGCGCTGCGCATTGTGCCGGCAGCGATGCAATTTGCCGGCGGCGGCGTGGACTTCGTTTCCGGTTTTCCAACCGTCACCGATTTACTGGCGGCGCTGGTTGTGTTATGGCCACCGAATCAGGCTCAGGCCTGGGCCTGGAAATCCCTGGGCCGCTGGGAGGTGGATTCGTTTGTCGGCCTGATCGGCCTGGCTTTTCTACTCTGGTTTGGGGTTGCTGGCACCTGGCGTAAAGGAAAGCCCTGGCGCGATCTGTTTGTCCCGATTGTCGTTTTGGTCGTCCTTTCTATCGGTCACGTGTATCGCCCCATTACCCTTTTGCCGCTGCCGCTGGTGGATTCGGAGCGCATTCCGGCGCGTTTCTTGATTGTCCCGCTGGTGTTCCTGATCGTGCTGGCGAGCCTGGGGTTCGAGCGCTGGTTGCAGGCGCGCCGTCCGCTCCGCCCCGGCCAGGCTTTGTACCTGCTGGCCGCGGCGCTCCTGCTGGCGCATGACCTGTTCCAGCATTCGCGCGTCTGGCGTGTCGTCAAGATGTACGATTTGTTTACCGGCCAGCCGGTTGATCTGACCTCACACCTCGTCAATCATCCCGATCCGCCTTACCAGACGGCGCTCCTGACCGGCTTGATCCTGACTGTGCTGACGCTGATGCTCTTGATAGTAATGGCCTGGCGGGAGGGAAGGACCCGGCCAGAGTCGCCACAGTATCGGAGCGCCAGAAGCAAATGATTCCGGAGCGGTCATGACCGATTTGACGGACGCGATTCTGGAACTTATCCGCCGTACCGCTGTGGATCTGCCGGCGGACGTGGAGCAACGTCTGCGCCAGGCGGCTGGGGAAGAGGCGCCGGGTTCCGCAGCGCGACAGGCGTTAGAGACTATCCTCCGCAATGTGGAACTTTCACGGGAGCAGTCTACTCCGATCTGTCAGGATACCGGCACGCCAATTTTTTACGTTCGCCATCCTGCCGGCTGGTCAACGCGCGCGCTGCGCGCCCAGATTCGCGCCGCGCTGGCCGAGGCCACGCGACGTGCCTACATGCGCCCGAACGCCGTGGAACCACTTTCTGGCCAGAACACGGGTGACAACCTCGGCGGCGAGGATTTCCCCTTCATTCATTTCGAGGAAGTGGAAGGCGAGGAACTCACGATAGAACTGATGCTCAAAGGTGGGGGCTGCGAGAATGTCAGCGCCCAGTATGCCCTGCCCGATGAACGTCTGGGCGCCGCTCGCGACCTGACGGGGGTGCGCAAAGTGGTGCTGGATGCCGTCCATAAGGCGCAGGGACAGGGCTGCGCGCCGGGCGTGCTGGGGATTGCCATTGGCGGCGATCGCGCCCTCGGGCATCTGGCGGCCAAACAAATCCTGTTTGAGAAGACAGGCGCACGCAATCCTGATCCGCAACTGGCGGCTCTGGAGCAACGTCTGACCGAAGAGATTAACCGCCTGGGCATTGGTCCCATGGGCTTTGGCGGCAAGACTACCGTGCTGGATACGAAAATCACCGTGCGGCACCGTCTGCCGGCTTCCTATTTTGTGACGATCGCTTATATGTGCTGGGCTTGTCGCCGACGCAAGATGAGCGTGCGCGGCGATGAGGTGGTTTACGAGTAATCTGGTTGGAGCGATGATGCGCGTACTCTCAGTTCCTCTCTCCGACGCCGTTATCCGCGACTTACGGGTCGGCGAAACGGTGGCCCTGCGCGGCGTTGTGGTAACGGCGCGCGATGCGGCGCACCGGTGGCTGGTAGAAACGTTTATCAGGAAGACGCGCCTTCCCCACGAGGATGATCATGCGGCAATTGCGGCTCTGGAACCCATCTTAAAAGATGGCGTCATTTACCATTGTGGGCCGGTCGTGGCCGGTCTGGAAAGCAAAGCCTACCGCGTCGTTGCCGCTGGCCCAACGACGTCCATGCGCGCCGAACCCTATCAGGCCGAGGTGATACGACATTTCCATGTCAAGGGCATTATCGGCAAAGGGGGGATGGGGGCAAAGACGTTGCAGGCATGTCGTGAGGCGCCGGCAGTGTACTTCCATGCGATAGGTGGTGCGGCAACCTTCATCGCGCAGACTGTCAGGCGGGTGCTGGGAGTCTATAAACTGGAATTTGGCATGCCCGAAGCATTGTGGGTGATCGAAGTCCACGATTTACCGTTGGTCGTGACGATGGATGCCCATGGTCAGAGCCTGCACGAAGAGATTGCGCGCGCCTCCGGCCGTGTGCTGACAGAATTGCTGACCGACCAGATCGCCCCCCCTGCGCCCTCTTGACACCCTGCCAATTCTGGCGATAATAAGCCCAACAACCGACGCCCTCAAAGGCCATGACAGAGGAAAGTACATCGGCGGAAACCGACAGGGAGGCGCAGGCAGGGACTGAGACCCGCGCCCGGCAGAACCCGATGGAAGTTCCCTCCCGAGCCGCTCGGGTGAACGCCTGATTCAGGCCAGTAGTTCGAGCCGCTATCCCAGCGTTAGACGGGACAGGGATTGCGCGATCCCTGACGAGTGAGCCTGTGCTGGTGGTAACGGCCACGGCTAACGTGGGTGGTACCGCGGGAATCTCCTCCCGTCCCATGAGGACGGGAGGTTTTGCTAGTGGCAAAGAACTGCCATCTCGAAACTTGCTCCGATTCTGGAGGTGCCATGCTTGCGCAGTTAACCCAGATTGAACAGAATGCCTTGCAAGCCCTGCATAGCGTCGCGGATGAGGCGGCCCTGGAGGCCTGGCGCGTGACGTACCTGGGGCGCAACGCGCCGTTGATGCGCGTCTTCGATGAACTGGGCCGTCTGGATCGGGAACAACGCCCGCTGGTGGGCAGGCGCGCCAACGAGATCAAAAACGCTCTAGAGGCTGCCTTCCTTGCCAAACGCGAGGCCATGCGCCGCGCCGCGCTCCAGCGCGCGCTGGAACAGGAGCGGCTGGATGTGACCCTGCCCGGGCGGCGTATTCCCCTGGGCCGCTTGCATCCCGACACGCAGATTCTGCGCGAATTGTGTCGCGTCTTTGGTGAAATGGGCTTTCAGGTCTTTCGCTCGCGCGAGGTGGAGACCGACGAGTACAACTATCAGTTGTTGAACTTCCCGCCCGGTCATCCGGCGCGCGATATGCAGGACACGTACTTCATTATGGCCGAAGGGCGCGGCGATAACCCCATCCTGCTCCGCACGCACACCTCGCCCGGTCAGTTACACGCCATGCGTTACTTCGCGGCCATGAACCCGGCTGACCCGCCTCCTGTGCGCATCGTCCTGCCCGGTATGTGTTACCGTTACGAGCAGGTAACGACGCGCCACGAGACGCAGTTTGAGCAAATCGAAGGCCTGGCCGTAGGGCGCAACATTACCTTTGGCGATTTGAAAGGCACCCTGGCCGACTTTGCCCGCCGTGTCTTTGGGCAGAACACCCGCACCCGCTTCCGCGCCTCGTACTTCCCCTTTACGGAGCCGAGCGCCGAGTTTGATGTGGAGTGTTTCCTGTGCAAAGGACGTGGCTGCAACGTCTGTAAGGGAAGCGGCTGGTTGGAAATCGGCGGCTGTGGCATGGTGCATCCGGTCGTCTTACGCAACGGCGGCTACGATCCCGAACGCTATACCGGCTTTGCCTTTGGTCTTGGTCCGCAGCGCATGGTTATGCTGCGCCATCACATTGAAGACATTCGCTACTTCTATCAGAATGATTTGAGATTTTTGGAGCAGTTTTAGCGGGCAATCGGCCGGGTTCTCCCAGCCCTTTTGCCGGCTTCCTGCTTCCTATTTCCTCTCCGCCGGAGGCTCCCCATGAAAGTTCCGCTTTCCTGGTTGAAGGATTTTGTTGAGATTGACTTGCCCCTCCCCGAACTGGCCTATCGCCTGACCATGGCCGGGCTGGAAGTGGAAGAAATCCGCTATGTGGGTCTGCCTGTGCCGGAGGCGAGCGAACAGCAACGCCTCGACGCCAGAATCAGCGGACTGGCCTGGGACCGCGAAAAAATCGTGGTGGGCGAAATCCGTGAGGTCATGCCTCACCCTAACGCAGACCGGCTGGTGCTGTGCCGTCTCTACGATGGTCAGCAAGAACATACCGTCTTAACTGGCGCGCCCAACCTGTTTGAATACAAAGGACGTGGCCCGCTTCCTCAGCCGCTCAAGGTGGCTTATGCCAGAGAGGGCGCACAGATTTACGATGGTCACCAGCCCGGTCAGGTATTGACCACGCTCAAGCGCGCCCGCATTCGCGGCGTCGAATCGTACTCGATGGCTTGTTCAGAGAAGGAACTGGGCATTTCGGATGACCACGAGGGCATCATTCTCTTCGATGCCGATGCCCCGGTGGGCATGCCGCTGGCCGATTACATTGGCGATGCCGTGCTGGACATCGCCATTCTGCCCAGCACGGCGCGTTGCGCCAGCATTCTGGGCGTGGCGCGCGAGGTCGCGGCTCTGACCGGCAAACCCCTGCGCTGGGCCTGGGATGAACAACATGCCGCCTTATCCCTGCTGCTGGCCTCCACCAGTGACTTTGCGACGGTCGAAATTACCAATCCTGAACTCAACCCGCGCTTCCTGCTCGGCCTGATTCGCAATGTGACCATTGGCCCCAGTCCCTACAAGGTGCAATTGCGGTTGAAACTGGCCGGGATGCGTCCCATCAACAACATTGTGGACGCCACCAACTATGTCATGCTGGAACTGGGCGAACCGCTCCATGCTTTCGATTACGACGTGCTACGGCGACGCGCCGGCGGAAAGGCAGTGCATATCATCACCCGCACGGCCAGGCCTGGCGAAAAACTGACCACGCTGGATGGGGTAGAGCGTACTCTGGATGAAACTACGGTGCTGGTTTGTGATACAAGCGGGCCGCTATCCATCGCTGGCGTGATGGGCGGCGCCGAATCCGAGGTCAGCCCACAGACAACCAGCGTCTTGCTGGAGGGCGCCACCTGGAACTATATCAACATTCGCAAGACAGCCAGAGCTCAGAATCTCATCTCGGAAGCCTCCTATCGCTTCGCGCGCGGCGTCCATCCGGCGATGGCCGAACGCGGCGTGCGCCGGGCCCTGACCCTTATGGCGCAGTGGGCCGGCGGTGAGCTGACCCCGACGCTGGTAGATCATTATCCCCTGCCCCCCAAAGCGCCTGTTGTCACTCTCTCCCCCGCAGATGTCAGGCGCTGGCTGGGCATTGACCTCTCGGCGCAGCAGATTGTTGCGATGCTGGAACGTCTGGAGTTTCGTTGTGAGGTACGCCAGGCCGCGGGCGCAGCGCAAATTCTGATTACCCCGCCTGATCATCGTCTTGACATTGGTGAAGGCATCACCGGCAAGGCGGATGTCATTGAGGAGATTGCCCGCCTGTACGGTTACGAGCGTATCCCGGAGACACGTCTGGCCGATGAACTGCCGCCGCAGATTGGCAACCCCTTGTTGGAAAAAGAAGAGCGCGTGCGCGACCTGCTCGTGGCACATGGCCTGCAAGAGGTCGTCAACTATCGTCTCACCACGCCGGAGCGCGAGGCGCGCTGTCTGCCGTTGCAGGAAGGGGAAAGCCGGCCCTATGTGCGCCTGTTGAATCCCATCTCCAGCGACAAGGTGGTGTTACGCCGCAGCGTACTGGCCAGTGTGTTGGAAAACGCCGAGCACAACGCGCGCTTACGTCAACGGCTGGCGTTGTTTGAAATCGGGCCGGCGTTTCTCCCTGTCGCTGGGGCCGATTTGCCCGAAGAACAGTTGCGCCTGGCGATTGTCCTGGCCGGTCCGCGCCTGCTCCCTGCCTGGCAAAAGACGGATGAAGCGCCTCTGGACTTCTATGACTTGAAAGGGGTTCTGGAGGGCCTCTTCGCGGGCCTGCACCTGCCTCCCGTTCAGTATGAGCCGACCGAACACCCAACGTTCCATCCGGGCAAGTGCGCGCGCCTCGTCTGCGAGGCCAACGAGATCGGCCTCTTCGGCGAACTGCATCCACAAATCAAGGAGCATTATGACTGGCCGGTAACCTATAAAGACGTGCCGATCCTGGCCGCCGACCTTGACTTGAGCCGGCTGCTCCAGCAAATACCGGCGCTTTACGAGACCGCTGCCGTGCCGGAGTTCCCGCCGGTTCTGGAAGACCTGGCGGTGGTAGTAGAGGAGAACTTGCCCGCCGGCCGTGTTGCCGACCTGATTCGTCAGGCTGGCGGCAAAGTCGTGGCAGACGTGCGCCTGTTTGACGTTTATCGCGGTGAGAAAATCGGTGCAGGAAAGAAGAGCCTGGCTTACCGCGTCACCTATCAGGCCGCCGATAAAACGCTGAACGACCAGGAAGTGGCCGCTATCCGCGCCCGCATTGTCCGCCGCCTCGAACAGGAACTGGGTGCCGCGTTGCGTCAGTGATGGCTTGCGCCCTGCGTCGTATGCAGGTATACTGAAAGCAAGCCCCAATCTCAGGAAAGAAAGGAGAAACGTTATGGAGACGCCACTTCCCGAAACGCCCGCCAAAGGGGAAACGCGCACCGGCGCGATTATTGGTTCTATCGCGGCCATTCTTCTGTGTGGCTGTCTGGGTTTGTTGCTTTGTCCGTCGGGGATTATCCTCGCGACCAACGCGCTGGACACGGCGGAGGAAGTCCCCACCTGGACCGGTTACATTGCGCTGTGCCTCTCCGTGGTTGGAGTTGCCATCGGCGTTGTCGTGCCCATCCTTTTGCTGCGGAAGAAGAAACCAAAGGTTGAGAGCGCAGCCGGGACGCCATCGGAACCGATCCCGCCGGCTTCGTAGGCCTTTTTGTTCTGCCGTTGATCGCTTTTTTTACTGGCCTTGCCCATCGCAGGGGCGGGGCCTTTTTCGATTAACGACGTTTGGGTTCACCGCGACGAGAGCGATGCGCACTGTCGCGCCTGTTTCCTGACGATACGCTGGATTCTATGTCGAAACGACCGCGAGCCTTGTGTTTCTTGCTCATGGCTTTGTTGCTGCTGGCTTGCGAGCGCCTCAACAGGCTGGTGATTGCCTCACCGGCGCCGACGACGCGAACTCCGCCGGCGCAGGCGCTGACGCTGACCGCGCCAGCATTGCCTTCCTGGCTGGAAGTGTACTTCACCGACCCGACGGCGCCTGCCTCATCCTTCTATGAGGGTGGACCGGACGAGGCGCTGGTGGCGGCCATTGACCGCGCCCGCCTCACGCTGGAAGTCGCGGCCTATGATCTCAATCTCTGGTCCATTCGCGATGCCCTGCTGCGTGCCTGGAAGCGCGGCGTGGAAGTGCGCCTGGTTGTCGAGAGCGACAACCTCGGCGGTGAGGAAATCCAGACATTAGTGGCCGCCGGTATCCCTGTTGTGGACGACCGGCGCGAGGGTTTGATGCATGACAAATTCATCATCATTGATCGCGCCGAAGTCTGGACCGGTTCCGCCAACTTCACGGTAAGCGGTTTCTATCGAGATAACAACAATCTGCTCCGCCTGCGTGCGCCAAAAGTGGTCAGCGATTATCTGACCGAGTTCGAGGAGATGTTTACCGCGCATCGTTTTGGCCCGGATAGTCTGGTCAATACGCCTTACCCGGCCTTTTTCGTCAACGGTACACCGGTCGAGGTCTATTTTGCCCCGGAAGATGACATCGCGGCGCGCCTGATGAACCTGATTCAGAATACCCATGAGACCATTTACTTCCTGGCCTATTCATTTACGTCCGATGTCCTGGGCGAGGCGATACGGGAGCGGGCCGCGGCCGGCGTGACGGTCGCCGGCGTGTTGGACGCCGATCAGGCTACAACCAACGAGGGAACGGAGTATGAAGCCTTTGTGCAAGCCGGGCTGGATGTAAGACTGGATGGCAACAAAGGCCTCATGCACCATAAAGTCCTCATCCTGGATGGTTGCACGGTAGTTACCGGCTCCTATAACTTCAGCCGTAGCGCGGAGGAGCAGAACGACGAGAATCTGCTGATCATCCGCCATTGCGCGCTGGCTGAAGAGTATACACGCGAATTCTGGCGCATTTATGATCAGGCGACGCCCTGAGGCGACGTCGGGTAGGGCAGATTGCGCGCTTGTGGTGCCTCTGAGATTCGTTCTCTGCCATGCGCCGGCAGTAGTGGCCGCAGGGACGCCGATGGCTGTTGCTCCATCGTTGGCCGCAAAAGGCAACTACTCAGCCATGTCATTGCGAGCCGTTTTTGGCGAAGCAATCTCCCCTTTATCAGGCTGAATGGACCGCCTGGGGATTGTATCGTCGCAAAGAACACTCCTCGCCATGACATCCATAACGGTTTTGAGACAGGGCTAGATAGTTACCCCTGATTTTATAACAAAACTAGCCACCGGACAGTTTAAGATTTGGGAAGCGAAGTGCGATAAAAAAGGAGAGGTGTATATCCATGTCTTTTTTGATAATTCTTTGAATCATGCGAAAACCGACTTGAAAAATAGACAAGTCACC
>Ga0272448_1000319_pt1 | contig 75234 bp, 65 predicted proteins | sample YNPCB0191_FD_202220 | JGI IMG/M metagenome (GOLD analysis project Ga0272448, IMG submission 202220) | Hot spring sediment microbial communities from Yellowstone National Park, WY, United States - YNP-CB-019-1 | ecosystem: Environmental > Aquatic > Thermal springs > Hot (42-90C) > Sediment...
ATATATTCATAAACATTAATTTTAATTAAATAAAAATTAATTAAGGTAGGTTTTGTTAGATTAATACTTGATGTCATAAAATAAGTTTACTTTAGAATTCGAAATTATTTTAAATGATAATATATAAAGAATCCTGTTTCTTTTTGTATATTAAAAAATTTGTTATTTTAAACTCAACAGCCTTTAGAATGTATACAAAATCTATGTTAAATTTATTATATTAAAAACTAAATTTAGTTTAATGCGAAAAGAAGTATTAGATTATGGCTTTATTGAAGTTATTGATAAATTAGGTACTGACCTTACCGTAGTTAACTCAGCAAGGGTTTCATTTGGTAAAAGGAAAACAAAATGGGATGAAAAAGATAGGATACTTGTAAAATATCTTGCAGAGAATAAACATTACTCTCCATTTCGTCATCTTATAGTACAATTCCATATCAAAGCACCTGAATTTGTTATGAGACAATGGTATAAACACGTCGTCGGAATTGAAACTTCTTCAAGTTACCCAACAAAAGATCATGCATGGAATGAAATCAGTGGAAGATATGTTCCTGTAAATGATTTTTACAAACCTGAAATTTGGAGAGCCCAATCAGAAAATAATAAACAGGCTTCGGAAGGTGTTATTGATGATCAAGAAATAGCAAAAAACATTTTCGAAATCACAATGGAAACTATAATTGAAAATTATCATCGTTTAATTGAATTGGGTGTTGCAAAAGAACAAGCAAGAATTATATTACCATTGAATCAATATACTGAAGTTTACTGGACTGCCTCGTTTCAAGCTATAACAAATTTTATCGAACTTCGCGATGACCCTCATGCTCAATGGGAAATCAGACAATATGCTATAGCAATAAAAGAATTATTGTATGAACTTTATCCTGAAACTACTAAAATTTGGTTTGAGGTTCAGGAATCAAGAAAATCTTCTGTCTAAAATCCCAACAACGAAATAACTTTTATTTCCCCCCTCTCAAAATACTTTTGAGTATCTGTCCAGCTACGTTAGGATTTTCTTTAAACCGGCGAATAGAATATTGATACCACCTATTTCCAAAGGGCGTGTAGATTCTCATCCTGTGACCATCTGATACAATTTTGTCTCTTAAGTTTTCTCGTACCCCAAGTAACATCTGAAATTCATATTCTTTTTGAGATAGATTATAATCTTTAATCATTTTATATGCTTGGGTAATCAGATAGTCATCATGTGTTGCAATTCCTACATAGGTTCGTTTTTCAAAAATTATATGTAATAGCCGAATAAAATTTTCACGAATTTCAGCTTTCTTTTTAAAAGCAATAGATTCAGGTTCTACGTATATACCTTTGCAAAGCCTTATATTTGCACCCTCATCTGTGAGTCTTTTAATGTCTTCTTCGCTTCGTTTTAGATATGCCTGAATTACAATTCCAACATTATCAAACTCTTTTCTGATATCTTTATAAATATTAATAGTAGCATCTGTAACAGAAGAATCCTCCATATCAATTCGAACAAAGTTGTTTAATGATTTTGCATAGGATACAATTTCTCGAACAAGACTTAAGCAAAAGTCGTAATCGAGGTTAAGACCAAGCATAGTAAGTTTAATGGAAAGATTTGAATTTAAATTGTGTTTATCAATTGCCTCAAGGACTTTCAGAGATTCGTCTTTTGAAGCTACTGCCTCATTCCTATCTTTAATACTTTCACCAAGCACATCCATAGTAGCCATAATATTATGACTATTAAGAAGTTTGACTTTATCTATAGCATCTTCAAGTTTATCTCCAGCAATATACCGGTTTGCGAAAATTCGAACGACTTTACGTGGTAAAATTTGAATGAATTTTACGAGAGCAGCATTTAATGGGTTCATAATATATTTTATAATTCTGATATAGGTCTTCTTCCTCTGAAACCATCCTCAATCTTATGCCAGTATTGGATTTCTGGTTCACCAAGCTGGTAACATAAGTATACTTCCTCTCCATTAATTCTTAGTGTTGGAAAATCAATTATTCCAAAATCAATATCCTTTAATATAACGTCTTTTTCTGAAATGTCTTTTATAAGTAAGATCAATTCTTCAAGCTCTGCAGGAATCTCTCCTGTGCCATTATATCCTCTTCCTCCAAAATATTGGTGTTCATATATGTTGAAATTCATTGCATCAAGTTCTTCTTTTAAATACACTATCCTTTCTAAGTTTGGCAAAATCTGATTTAAAAGGCTTTGAGCTTCTGTAACTGTAAAATGTTTTTTATGTAACATGTTTTTAATCTACTGATTTTCTTTAAACAAAAATATGAAATAATAAATCATACTTTAATTCAGGTTGTAATTTTCTTGATATTGTGGAGACTTTTATCCACTGAAATTATAACTTAAAAGTATTAACTTAAAACTTTAAAAAAACTATGATTAAAGATAACTGTATTTTTTGTAAAATAATTAAAGGTGAAATTCCTTCTTATAAAATATGGGAAAATGAAAAATTCTATGCTTTTCTTGATATTTTCCCAAATACAAAGGGAATGACTTTGCTTATAACTAAAGAGCATTATGATTCTTATGCTTTTGACTTACCAGATGAAGTATATTCAGAATTGCTATTATTTGCTAAGAAGTTGGGTAAACACATAGATAAAGCACTTGGAGTTAACCGTACAGCACTTGTTATGGAAGGTATGGGAGTTAATCATGTTCATATTAAATTGTATCCATTGCATGGTTTAGATAAAGATTTTAAACCTATGATCCCAGAAGGCGAACATTTCTATGAGAAATATCAAGGTTATCTTACAACATTACTGGGGCCCCGAGCAACAGATCAAGAGCTGATAGAAATACAAAAAATTCTGGAAACAAAACTACTATAACTTAGCTAATATGAAATATCAACATCTTGAGATAGAAAAAAAGTGGCAGGAATATTGGGAAAAAAATAAAACATTCAGAACCCCCGATATTGATGAAATTGATCTTTCAAAACCTAAATATTACGTTCTCGATATGTTACCTTATCCCAGTGGTGAAGGTTTACATGTTGGGCATCCTGAGGGATACACTGCTACAGATATTATTGCTCGCTATAAACGGATGAGGGGTTATAATGTTTTACATCCAATGGGTTGGGATGCTTTTGGATTACCTGCAGAGCAATATGCTATTAAGAAAGAAATTAATCCAAAAGTTGGAGTTGAAGAATGTATAAAAAGATTTCGTTCCCAACTTAAATCTTTAGGGTTTTCTTATGATTGGGATCGTGAGATAAATACAACTGATGAAAAATATTACAAGTGGACGCAGTGGATGTTTCTAAAAATGTATAATTCATATTTTGATGAAAAAGAAAATAAAGCAAAACCAATTGAAAAACTTCCTATCCCTGAGGGCCTTTCAGAAGATGAAAAATATGAATATATAAATTCACATAGGTTGGCTTATATTTCTGAATCTCCAGTTAACTGGTGTCCTGAATTAGGTACTGTTTTGGCTAACGAGGAAGTTCCAGAACAACTTGAAAAAGGTTATACTGTTGTAAGGAAACCTATGAAACAGTGGATGTTACGAATTACTAAGTATGCCCAACGATTATTGGATGATTTAAAACAGCTTGATTGGCCAGAGAATATAAAAAAGTTACAAATTAACTGGATAGGTAGAAGTGAAGGTGCTATCATTAAGTTTGAAATACGTAGCGAAACATTAAAGGATAAGCTTGAAATTGAAGTTTTTACAACTCGGCCAGATACACTTTTTGGTGCAACATATATGGTGCTTGCTCCTGAACATAAATTTGTTCGATTAATAACCACAGATAAATACAGAGAAAAAGTTGAAAAATATATTGAACAAGCAGCTAAAAAGTCAGATCTTGAAAGAACTGAGCTTTTAAAAGAAAAAACAGGTGAATTTACTGGAGCAGTTGCTATTAATCCAGCAAATGGTAAAGAAATACCTGTTCTAATTTCTGATTATGTGCTTACAAGTTATGGGACAGGTGCTATTATGAGTGTTCCGGGACATGATGAGAGAGATATGGAATTTGCACTTAAATTCAATCTCGAGATAGTACCAGTAGTAATTCCTGAAAATTTAAAATCAATAGCATATAAAAAATTAAAAGATGATAATGGTAATGAAATACTTGTATCAGGAGTTGGTCTTCAAAATTTAAATAATGATTATAAAGAACTTGATGAATATTTTGCTAATGTTCGAGAAGGCAAACTTTGTTTTACAGAAGATGGTTACTGTGTAAATTCTGGTTTCTTGAATGGGCTCTCGACTAAAGAAGCTATTGAAAAAATGATTAATTGGCTTGAGAAAAATAATTTGGGACGTCGTTCGGTTAACTATAAGTTACGAGATTGGTTATTTTCCAGACAAAGATACTGGGGAGAACCTTTCCCAATTATCCACTTGCCAGATGGAAAGCACAAAGCAATTGATGAATCAGAATTGCCTGTTACTTTGCCCGATGTACCATTTTATAAACCAACTGGTACTGGAGAATCACCATTAGCTGCAATTACTGAGTGGGTAAATACAGTAGATAAACAAACAGGTATGCCTGCAAAACGTGAAACAAATACAATGCCACAATGGGCTGGATCCTGTTGGTATTATCTGAGATATATTGATCCTCATAACGATGAAAGATTTCTCGATGCTAAAAAAGATAGTTATTGGATGCCTGTAGATTTGTATATTGGGGGAGCAGAACATGCAGTTCTTCATTTATTGTATGCAAGGTTCTGGCATAAAGTTCTTTATGACCTTGGTTATGTTAAAGATAATGAACCATTTCAAAAACTTTTTAATCAAGGAATGATTTTAGGAGAAGATGGTGTGAAAATGAGCAAGTCAAGAGGAAATGTAATTAATCCTGATGATGTAATAAGAGAATTTGGAGCTGATTCAATGAGATTATTTGAAATGTTTATGGGTCCGCTTGAAGCTACTAAACCATGGAGTACTGAAGGAATTGCTGGGATTAATAGGTTTTTGCACCGAGTCTGGAGGTTAATTATTGATGAAAAAACAGGTGAAGTTAAAAAGAACATTAGAACTGATTATTATGATGAGAAAACTGAAAAGTTACTTCATAGAACAATTAAGAAAATTACTTTAGATATTGAAGATGGTGATATGAAATTCAATACTTCAATAGCACAAATGATGATTTTTATAAATGAGCTTTATAAAGTTGAAACTATAAACAAAAGTATTATTGAAAGGTTTGTTATTCTTTTATCACCATTTGCCCCCCATATAGCAGAAGAATTATGGGAAAGACTTGGTAACAAACCCTCTATTCAATTTGTGGATTGGCCATCGTACGATGAAGAACTTGCAAAAGCTGATTCTGTTGTTGTTGCATTTTCTGTCAACGGCAAAGTACGTTCTAAGAGAGAGGTTGAGTTTGGACTTGATGAAAAACAACTTGAACAGCTTGCTATGGATGATCCAGTAATTTTAAAACATATAATGGGTAAAGATATTGTTAAGGTAATTGTTGTAAGAAATAAGATGGTTAATATTGTAGTTAGATAGCAAATTTTAATTTTTGTGAATAGGCTGGTATTAAGTTTAGAGATTATTAAAAATTGTCTAAAGATTCTTTAATGGCAAATTATAATATTATAGATGCACTCTTTATTGGAACTCATCCTGATGATGCTGAATTAACCTGTGGAGGTACAATCATAAAATTAGTTGAATCAGGTAAAAAAGTTGCTATTATTGATCTTACAGAAGGGGAGTTAAGTACAAGGGGAAACTTAAAAATTAGGCGGCAGGAAACGATAACAGCTACTAAAAAGCTTGGTATAAATTATAGATATAACTTAAAACTTAAAGATGGAAACATTATTAATAATAGCACAAACCGTCAGCTTCTCATCAATTTTATTCGCAAACTAAGACCGACTATAGTGTTTGCTCCCTATCCTGCTGACCGTCATCCTGATCATATATATGCTGGTAATTTTGTTAGGGATGCAGTTTTTTATTGTGGACTTAGTAAAATCAAAACAGGTGGAACTGAACCTTACAGACCGAAAAGGATTTTTTATTATAGACATAATTATGATATTCCTATATCGTTTATATTTGATATTAGTGATACTTTTTACAAAAAAATGGAAGTAATCAAATGTTATAAATCTCAATTTTACAATGAAGAAAAAAAAAGTAATGAACCTGAAACTTTTATAAGCACAAAAAGTTTTCTACAAAATATTGAAGCACGTGCTCGTTTTTTTGGATTCAAAATTGGTGTTGAGTTTGGGGAACCATATTTTTGTTACGAACCGTTAATTGTGAGCGAAAAAGAAATTTTTCAAATAATATGATAGATACAGCACAAAGAAAAATCCTTGTTTTTGATATTGAGGTAGTTGCTTATGATTTTGAATATCTTGATAATGAAACTCAGGAATATCTTACGAGATATGCACGAACATTTGAAGAAAGGCAAGTAGCAATTGAAAATTTAGTGTTTTACCCTTTTACTTCTAAAATAGTTGCTATTGGGATGCTGAATAAAACTGATAACGTTGGTGGTGTATTGATAAATGCAGAAGAAAGCATTAAACTTGAATCAAATTTACCAAACATTACATATTATTGTTATGATGAAAAGTCTTTATTAGAACAGTTCTGGAGAAGTCTTAAAGAAAAAGACTATAATCTTTTTGTAACTTTTAACGGAAGAGAGTTTGACTGCCCATTTCTTATGTTAAGATCACTTGTTCTTGGGGTTAAACCTTCGAAAAATTTGATGCTTGGTAGTGATTTTAATTTCAGGGAGTATCATATAGATTTGTTAAAAGAATTTACTTTCAACAGACATTCTCCAACAGGAGCAAGAAGAAAATTCTCGCTGGATTTTTATTGCAAACAACTTGGAATAGAAAGTCCTAAGAGTGGAGGTATTTCAGGAGCTTCAATAGCAGAGTTATTTAGGGAAAGAAAATATCAACAAATAGCTGATTATTGTATAGGAGATGTTATTGCAACAGCAAAGCTCTTTGATAAATGGAATGAAATTTTAAATTTGTAATTTATAAAACAAAGTAAAGAAAGATATGAAACCAAATCAAATGCAAGCAGCTCTTCAACAAGTTAAAAAGATGCAGGAGAAGATGGAACAAATTCAAAAAGAACTGGAAGAAAAAACAGTAGTTGCTGAGTCCGGCGGTGGTATGGTTAAAGTTACTATCAACGGCAAACTTCAAATTCTGAAAATTGATATAGAAAAGGAAATTTTAACTGGTGGTGATTATGAAATGATTGAAGATTTGATTATTGCTGCTGTAAATAAAGCCATTGAAAGTGCTCAAAAGATGGCAAATGAAGAAATGGCAAAGGCAACTGCTGGAATTATTCCCAATATTCCAGGATTGAATTTTGGACTTTAGTAATGAGAAATATTTCAGATTCACTCGAAAACCTGATAAATGAACTCAATAAACTCCCTCAAATAGGGAGGAAGACAGCACAGAGACTTGCTATGTATATAATTAGAAGACCTATTGAAGAAGTTGAAAAATTAAGCAATGCAATCCTTGAAGTAAAAAAGAAAATAAGGCTCTGTGAAGTATGCTGCAATATTACTGAAGACACAATTTGCAAAATATGTGCTTCACCGTTACGGGATAAAAGTACTATTTGTGTTGTTGAAGAACCTCAAGATGTTTATGCAATTGAGAGAACTAATGAATACAAAGGGCTTTTTCATGTTCTTCATGGCAGAATTTCACCACTTGAAGGGATAGGACCTAATGACATAAAAGTAAAAGAACTAATTTATAGATTAGATGACAAAGATGTTAAAGAAATCATTCTTGCTTTAAATCCTACCGTTGAGGGGGAAACAACTGTTTTATACTTGACCAAACTTATTAAACCTCTAAATATAAAGATCACGAGAATTGCTCGAGGTGTTCCGATTGGTTCTGATCTTGAACTTGCTGATGAATTAACCCTTGCTAAAGCAATTGAAGGTAGAATTACTGTCGAATGAAAGAAGATTGGTTTAAAGATTGGTTTGCCTCTGAATACTATCGGAAAATTTACAATCACAGAGATGAAGTAGAAGCTTATAACCTTGTGAATTTAATACAGAGGACTTTAAATTTTAGTACTAAAGTCAAAGTACTTGATGTTGGTTGTGGTTCCGGACGTCATTCGTTAGAATTTGCAAAGCGAGGTTATGACGTAACAGGTATTGATTTTTCCAGATATTTAATATTACAGGCAAAAGAACAAGTTTCTACTTTGAACGAGAAAAATATTAAGGTTCGATTTATTGTAAAAGATATGAGAAAATTTAACTTTAGAGGTAGATATGATATAGTAATAAATGTGTTTTCGAGTTTTGGATATTTTAAAACTGATAAAGAAAATTTTAAAGTTTTTCAAAATGTGTTTTATTCATTAAAAAGAAAAGGTTTTTTTGTTTTTGATTTTCTTAATTCTACATATTTAAGTAAAAATCTTGTTGCCCAAACTATTTTACATATTGATGGTTTTAAAGTAATTCAAAAACGCCATATTGAAAATGGCTTCGTTTATAAAGATATTATTATAGGAAAGCAAAAATTTTTTGAAAGGATAAAACTTTATAACAAGAGAGAAATAGTTAATACCCTATCGAATTTTGGTTTTTGTGTTGTCAAAGTTTTTGGTGATTACTATGGAGAGCGATTTTCTGAGGAAAATTCAGAAAGGATGATTATATTTGCTATGAAAAGATAAATGTAGTCAATGTCAAAAATTTCAAAATACATTGTGATTTCTTTTATAGTTTTGTTAGGTGGGTGTGGGCTTTTTCAAACACGTAATTCGGAAAATCCAGTTCAACCACGAAGTAATTTTATACCTCCGACATCTCCAGATCTTGTGCTTGTAAATCTCCAATCAGCTATTTCAGATAAAGACTTGAACAATTATATGCAGTGTTTTGTTGATTCGACATTCTCTAACCGTAGGTATAATTATATCCCTGATGTTTTATCACAAGCACAATATCCTATTTTTAGAAATTGGCAACTTTATAATGAAAGAATTTACTTCAATAATCTTTTACTGCTTACAACTTCGCAATCTACTTCATTGCTCTTCTTTGCAAATTCCACTCTCACAGAAGCTGTAGATACAGCGGTTTTTGATGCAGATTACCTTTTAAGAGTTGATCATCAAAAACCAAATGTTGCAAAGACAATAACAGGAAAGTTAAGATTAGTTATGTCTGTTGATTCAAGAAATTTATGGGCTATCCATTCCTGGATGGATATTAAATCAAATACTTCAGACACTACATGGAGTGTTCTAAGGGCAAACTTTAGTTATTAAAGTTGAGGATAAAACGATTTATATATTATAGCTTAATTTTTTGTTTAGTATTATTATTCTTATCCTGTGAAAACATTTTTGCTCCTGCAATTGATAATTCTATTAGTGGAATTGTTATTTCGGATCAAAAAACCATTGATGGGGTTTTTATAAATTTTAAATATGCATATACTTTTAAAGATACATCAGTATATAGTAATTTATTAACAGACGATTTTGTTTTTACTTTCAGAAATTATGAATCTGGTTATGATGAATCTTGGGACAAACCAACAGAAATGCGAACTACTGCACGATTGTTCGAAAACACTCAAAAGCTCGAAGTGATATGGAACAATACAATTCTTGATATTGGTGATAGCTTACAACGAAATATTAAACGAAGTTTTAATTTAACTATTACATTTAACCCCAGCAATATTATAAGACTTAATGGCTTTGCTGATATGAACCTTCGACGAGCAACAACAGATGACCAATGGAGAATCAGTAAATGGAAAGACGAAACATTTTAATTAAGTTCTTCTATTAAATCTTTTATATAATACCTTTCATATTCTTTACATTTCTTCAATATGTATCCTGTTAGATTTTCTATTTTTTCATCTGATAAATCAGGTGCATTAGCTTTTAACTCTGAGCTAATACTCTCTCTTGAAGTTGTAAAAATTAAAGTGTTGTCATTATATTTATCAGAAGGTCTGGAATTTGTATAACCATAAATGTCTTTATATAATTCAATATAAAGTCCTTTTTCATCTCTGTCTATTCTATAGGTTTTATAAATGATTTTTACGGGGAATCGTTCATTTTTTTCAAGCACGTATTCCATAGTTTTTTTGCTTTCCAACCAAAAACTTAGGTCTTTTGATTTTATTATTTTTTTTATAATAAATTCTTTCATTTTTTGGATATTTTCATTTTCATTCCGCACACAACCATGTGATAGGTTTCTCATCTTATTATTTAAAAGATGAGGTTTATTTGTTCCATGAAAATATCTTAATGAGTTCTCATCATAGTGAACAACAAAGAGTCCAAGTGGATTGTTAGGTCCTGGTGGAACGGGAGGAAGATTTTCTTTTCCTGGTTCGGGGTCTTTCCATGATGGCCAATTTCTGATTTTATAAGCTTCGAAATTACCTGTATAAGTTTTATCTTTTATTGTTCCAACAACATTATTCCAAACATCAATTAAAATTGTGTCTTTCTGATATAATTGAAAAATTCTTGATTTGAATTCAGGAATATTTAACTCCCAAAGAATTTTTGCAGTATCAACAAGATAATTTGGAGGAATTGAATATTTAAACCTATAAAATACTCCATCACTTCCAGAGTTATTTTCATCCTTATCTATTGCTTCAATATCTCTGGTTGCTAAAATCTTGTTAATTGTCTTATCAGTTATTAAAGGGAAACTTTCTTTCAAAAGATTCCTGATTGACTGATCTGCTTCAGTTGAAGAAGATGCCTCAACAGATAAAACAGTAACATCCTCGATATTTTTTGAAGTTTGTCCCCAGTTGTAACCTATAAAAAAGAATAGTGTATATAAAACAACAGCTATAATAATTTTAGTGAGATTCATACAGTACATTTAAAGATTAAGATTTATAGTATTTCAATTAAATTATTTATAATATTTTTCAAAGTCTTAAGTGCAGTCTTTCTGTTTTTAATGATGGAATTGGTATCTATTAGTTCTATTGATGTGTCATCCATCATTTTGTCTGCTATAAGCTCTCTTATTATTAAACCGATCGCAGCAAACTTTACATTTGAATGAACTGAGACAATGTTTTCAGGTATGATTGAATACCCAACAACATCAGCTCCAATTTCTCTGTAAAATCTTGCTTCTGCGGCAGTTTCAGAAGCAGGTCCTATTAAACCTATATATACGCTTTCATTAATTTTAATTTTCTTTTCTTGCATATAAGAGTAAATTAATGCATATTTCTTGTTATCGTATGCATTACTCATATCGGGAAATCTTACTCCAAGAGTTTCATCATTTTCTCCTATAAGAGGGTTATTACCCATAAGGTTAATATGATCATATATTAGTGCAAGTTCACCACATTTATATCTTGGATTTAGTGTAGCAACATCTTCAATAGAAAGTATGGTACGAATCCCAAGAAGCTTTAATACATAAATCCAATGACCAATATCTCTCATAGAAATACCTTCATAATAGTGGAATCTTCCATTGATAAGAATAATATCTTTGGTTTTTTGTCTGCAAAGACATAAGGTTCGGTTGTCAGCAATGTAATCATAATTAAAACTTGGAGGTATGTTATTAAATGCAATTTGTTTCAATATATTAAAATTATTTTGTAGCCGGTAATCTAATTCTCCGATTATTGCAACCTCTGGAGTAAAATTAGAGGGAAAAAACTGTTTAATATATTTAACTGACTCGAGAATTTTTTGTTTTTGTTTAGTCATATTAATATTCTAATTTTTCTATAAATTTTTTTACTAATAATGTCATTTTAGGTTCTGCAATACTTGCAGCCTGTAAAATATGTTCAAGTTTTGCAACTTGTAAAGTATCTGGAAATCCTTCATCGGTAATAATAGAAACTCCAAAACATTCTATACCAAGTTGAGTTGCAAGTAAAACTTCTGGAATAGTAGACATACCAACAACATCAGCTCCAAATTTCCTTATAGCTCGATATTCAGCTTTTGTTTCAAGGGCTGGTCCTTGAACTGAAGCATAAACTCCTTTTTGTACTGCTAAACCATTTTCAATTGCAACTGATTCAGCTAAATTGATTAATCTCTTGGAATAGTAGTGGCTAATAATGGATGTTTTATATACTGGATAATCATTAAGTGGTGACCTAAAATGTAAATTTATATGTGATGTCATAATCATAATATCCGTTTTTCTAAACTGTGGATTTAGTGCTCCACATGCATTAGAGACAATCAAAAAATTTACACCTAATTGATGAAATACAGGTATAGGAAAAGTAACTTTACTGTGTTCATAACCTTCATAAAAATGAAATCTTCCCTGCATTGCAATTACATCTTTATTAGAAATTCTACCAAATATAAGTTTTCCAGAATGTGATTCTACTGTAGATAGTGGAAAACCGGGTATGTTGGAATAATCAATCTGATTTTCAATTTTCATTTCTTTTACAAGTCCACCCAGTCCTGTACCAAGGATAATGGCAATTTTGTACTGTTTGGTAATATGTTTTTTCAGGTATTCAACTGTTTGAAACATATTACTTCTTTATTTCAAATGTATCATCAAAAGAGGATAAGTCGCTGGAAGGCGGTTCTGGGTCATTGCTAATATATATTTTCTTCCCTTGCCTTTTTTCTTCTTCTAAACTATCTGTTGATTCAGTATCTGGGCTGAGTGAAACATTTTCAAGTGTTGTAAGTTCCATTCGTAATATTTTTCGATTTTTCTGAAATTCCTCCAGTTCATTTAGTTTTTCAGAAAGGTAATGTCTTATTTCATCGAGTAATCTATCATTCTTAGATTTAAGCTCTTCAAGTTCTTGTTTCTTTTGCAAAAGTTCTTCTTCAATATCTTGTTTAATTTTCTGGGCTTTTAGTTCTCCTTCTTTGATTATTAATTGAGCTTTTGTTTTTGCATTTTCCAGTAACTCGTCTGCAATTTCCTGAGCTCTAATTAATGCTCGTTGTAAATTAGCTTCATTTTCTTTGTAAACTTCAATATCGCTTAACAGAGACTTAATTCTGGCTGCCTGAGTTTTATTATCTTGTAAAAGTTTTTCATAATGCATACTGATTGTTTCTAAAAAAGCATCTACTTCTGCTGTATCATAGCCTCTGAGACTTTTTTTAAAGTCTTTTTTCTTGATGTCATTTGATTCTATGTTCATAATATTTAATTTAATTTAAAATTTATTTTTTTAATTATATGTTCTCTCCCCAAAAATAGCGCTTCCTATGCGTAAAATATTTGCACCTTCTTCTAAAGCTATTTTATAATCGGATGTCATTCCCATAGAAAGATATTGAAAATCTTTAAATTCAGTTTCAAGTTCTTTATATAGATTTGCAAGAGTTCTAAAGTTTTCTCGAATTATGTCTTCATTATCAGTAAGCATTCCAATAGTCATAAGACCTTTTAGCCTTAAGTGCTCAAGTTTGGAAATTTCTTTACACAATGATCTTGTTTCCGAAGGTGCAATACCAGATTTTTGAGGTTCGTCACTTGTATTAACCTGAACAAGAATATCAATAGTTCGATTTATTTTTTGAGCATTTTTATTTATTTCCAATGCAAGTTTTATGTTATCAACCGAATGAATAAGAGTTATAAAAGGAACTATATATTTGACTTTATTGGTTTGTAAATGTCCTACAAGATGCCATTTAATATTTGTATCAATCAGTTTTTGGTATTTTTCCTTTAATTCCTGAACTTTGTTTTCTCCGAAATGTATATGACCAAGTTTATGTAACATTTTTATATTCTCAACAGGAAAAGTTTTACTAATAGCAACAATCATTATATCATTGAAGTTACGACCAATACTGGTACAAATTTGATTTACATTTGATAAAAGAGTTTCGTAATTAGTCCTTATATGTTCATAATTCATATAGAAAAGATACCTTTATTTTCTTTTTTTTTCAACGTATCTAAAATAGTATAAATTCACTGTTTTGTTATGAAACTAAAACTACCTGTGTTAAAGTGTAAAATACTATTTAATAAGTACAAGTGTCTTTACGAAAGTTTCTTCCTCGATCTGAAATCGTAGAAAGTAAATTCCTGATGGTAGGTTCATAGCGAAAAAGTCAAAATTGTAATTACCGCTTGCTAAAAATTTTTTGATAATTACTTCCATAGTTTTACCAAGGATATTATGAACAGAGAGTTCTACATTTTGAGGCTTGGCAAGAGTAAATCTAATTTTAGTGTATGAATTGAAAGGATTTGGGTAGTTTTGAAAAAGTATAGTTTTTCCCCCTATACCAGTATTTGCTTGTGAAATAAAAGAGATACTACCTGTAAATTCCCACACACCTCTCCCATGAGTAGCAACGAGAATTTTGTTGCCTTTTAAATTATAATCAAGGTCAAGACAAACAGTATTTGGTAATCCTTGAGCAAGCTCAAACCATTCTTGTCCATAATTATTGGTAGCAAAAACACCCACATCTGTTGCTGCCAAATATATACTTGTTGGAATCCCTGGATAATATATTATCAAATCATTTACAGGTGTGTTTGGTAGATTATTTGATATATCAGTCCAGTTATATCCTCCATTTGAAGTTTTAAATATATGTCCTGACCCAAAACCACTTACGCAAAGAATTGCAACATCTGGAGAATCTGGATGAATGTCAATTCCGGTTATTATTCTATCAGGAAGACCTGTTTGCAAATAAGAAAAAGTCTTTCCACCATTGCCAGATTTAAATAGCGAATTACTCGAGGAGGCAAAAATAATTCTTGGATCTGATTTTGAAATGGCTAAAACTCTTACTGTTCCTGAAATTCCTGTTGACCATTGAAACCAAGAAGCTCCATTGTTTGTTGTTTTAAAAACTTGTTGTCTTCCAGTATAAAATATACCACTTGAATCAGGGTGAGCAATAATAGGTGCTATCCATTCAGCATTACCAGTAAGTCCAGTTGTAGCTGCTTGCCATGATAAACCACCATTTGTTGATCTTTTGATGTTGTTGAATTGATTTTCTGAAAGTATGAAATTAGGTTCATATGGATTGAAACAAACCGCACCACCATCTCCACCGAAAACAACATCCCATTTTAATGCTCCAGTTGTTCTTTGCACACCATTATCCTGAGTACCACCTATCAAATGTGAAGGGTTATTAGGGTCGGAAGCAATTCTATAAAATTGAGTAAGAGTAAAAGTGGAATTAAGATTTGTCCAGTTTGTTCCGCGATTGGTTGAGAGATTCACCCCCCCCATCATTAGAAATAATAATAGTTGAGTAGTCGTTTGGATGAAAATCAAGATTATGATGATCTACATGTACTGGTCCTGAAGATGAATTTGTAATTTTCTGAAATGTGCTGCCATCTGTACTCCTCCATAAGTCAACTAATCCAATATAAACATTATTTTCATCCATTGGATTTACATAAATATAGAAATCGTACCATGCTTGATTTGTTCCTGTAAATGTATTTGGAAGGTAAGTAAAATTATACCCTCCATTAGTTGATTTATAAACATACACACTTGTATCACGATATATGGAAACATATAAAACTTGAGGCTTTGACTTACATATTGCAATATGGTTACGCGTTCCAAGTACGAATGGTGTATATTGTGTAAATGTTTGTCCACCGTCTGTAGAAATTCGATATCCACATCCTGAACCAATAATATATACTTTACTACCATCAGGTGAAGTTACAATATCATCACATCGAGTAGTGAATATACTTATCCAATTTAAGCCGGCATCAGTACTTTTATAAAGCCCAGCAGTTCCTAATGCTGCAAATAAAATAGAAGTATTTTCTGGTTTTATAAGTAAACGTGAAAAATAGGAAAATTCTGGAAGTCCATTTTTTATTGAACTCCATGATTCACCTCCATTAGTGGACTTTAGAAGTCCTCTCCCATAATATGAATATGAAAAATAAGTTGCTTCACCTGTACCATAATAAATAACTTGTGGGTTATTTGGATCAATAGCAAGAGCTCCTGAGGATAAAGATACTTCAAAATCAGACATAGGCGTCCAGTTGAGTCCGGCATTAGTTGTTTTCCAAATACCACCACATGCAGCTCCAGCATAAATAGTATTAGGGTTATAGGGGTTAAATTTAACACATGCTATTCTTGAAGAAACGTTACCATAATTTGGGTTTATCCCAGGGGTAGGACCAAGATTTATCCATGAGCCATTTTTACTTAAATAACCTGAAAGCTGTGTTAAGTTATGTTTTTCATTAAGAGCGTTAAGGTATGCCCCCGCTGGGAATGCAGTATAAGGATAAAGACGTTGTTCATAAAACCACTTTTCACGCTGAAAAGATTTTGTTTTTTTGACATTAACAGAAGCAAAATCGTAAATTGATGGAGTAACTACAACACCCTGTGGATAAACCTTAAAATTAAAAAAAAAATACTGGTAGGAAAATGAATAGAAAAATGAGATGTAAAAATAATTTGTAAGATTTATAAGTCATATAATAAAAGTACCCCCAATGTCATTACTTTTCAAGCATATTTTTCATCCCTTCCTCATACAATCAAAAAATTTTGTGCTTTATTTTTTTTAAAAAAATTATACATTTAAACAAAAGTATTTCTAAAAAATAAAAACTACCAATATGGATGCAGAATTACTTTCACGCCTGCAGTTTGCAGTGACAGTTGCTTTTCATTTTATCTTTCCCCCCATCACCATCGGATTAGGAACAATGCTTTGTGTAATAGAATGGCTTGGTTGGAAAAGGGGTGATGAACATTATAAACTTCTGGGAAAGTTTTTTTCAAAAATCTTAGCAATAACTTTTGCAGTTGGAGTTGCTTCTGGACTTGTAATGGTACTTCAATTTGGGACAAATTGGTCAAGGTATTCAGCATTTGTTGGAGATATATTTGGTGCTCCACTTGCTGCTGAAGCAATTTTTGCTTTTTTTCTTGAATCTACTTTTCTTGGGCTTTATCTCTTTGGGAGAAACAAAGTATCTCCTGGAGTTCACTGGTTTTCAATTTTTATGGTAACAATTGGTTCAATGATTTCAGCATTCTGGATTTTGGTCGCTAATTCCTGGCAACAAACTCCTGCAGGTTTTGCAATTCAAAATATTGCTACTGGACAAATCATTGAAAACTCTTCTCTTATGACAGGTTATGATCCAACAATGTACAGAGCAGTACTAACAGATTTTTGGAAAGCTGTATTTAATCCAAGTACAGTCTTTCGTTTTGCACATACAATTTTTGCTTCTTGGATAACTGGAGCTTTTATTGTTGCTGGAGTCAGTGCTTACTTTCTTCTGAAAAAGAATGATGAACAAATTGCAATGAAGGGTATTAAATTAGGTTTAATTTATGGATTTATTTTTTCTTTGTTACAATTGTTTCCAATAGGACATGAACATGCCCGCGATGTTTACAATTATCAACCCTCGAAGTTTGCAGCAATACAAGGACTTTACACTACTGAGAAAGGAGCACCATTAATACTTTTTGGATGGGTTAGCAATGATGTACCTCCACAACTTAAATCTAAAATAGGTGTACCTGGTATCTTAAGCTTTCTTGCAACAGGGAAATTTGATGCTGAATTACCCGGACTTGATAAGATTCCTCCAGAGAACCGACCTCCGTTATGGTTAACTTTTGTTTCTTACCATAATATGGTTTTACTTGGAGGATTATTTATATTAATTCCTCTTATTGGTTTGTTTAAACTTAAAAGAAAAAAAATTGAACAAAGTAGAAAATTTTTAAAAGTTTTACTCTGGTTTATTCCATTACCAGTTGTTGCTTGTCAATTTGGTTGGGTTGCTGCAGAAGTTGGTCGTCAGCCCTGGATTGTTTATGGACTTTTAAGAACATCAAATGCTTTTTCTCTTACTGTACCCATTGGACAGGTTTGGTTTACTTTTATTCTATTTACGATTTTCTATGTTATTATGACTATAATTTATATCTGGCTTTTGAGCCGGGAACTAAAAAAGGGAATTACTTTTGAAACACAAACATCTTTACTAGGAAAGGAGGTTTTAGCATAATGGAACCCACATTACTTCAGACAATATGGTTTTTATTAATAGCAGTTCTGTTATCTGTTTATGCTGTCCTTGACGGTTTTGATTTTGGAGTTGGGATTCTTTCTCTTACAATAAAGGGAGAAGAAAATAAAAGGATTTTGATGAATTCAATTGGCCCTGTATGGGATGGTAATGAAGTATGGCTTCTTGCAGGAGGAGGTTCAATTTTTGCTGCTTTCCCATTTGTTTATGCAACAGTGTTTAGTTCCTTTTATCTTGCTGTATATTTGTTGTTATTAGCATTATTTTTTAGAGCCATCTCCTTTGAGTTTCGAGGTAGAGTTGATTCAGAAAAATGGAAAAAATTTTGGGAATATAGTTTTGGTATTGGTAGCTTACTACCACCTATACTACTTGGTGTTGCATATGGTAATATTTTAAGAGGAATTAATCTTAATGAATCAAGAATCTTTATAGGTGATTTTTTTGACCTGCTAAATCCATATGCTATTTTAATTGGTTTACTTGCTTTGGTAATGTCTTTGATGCAGGGAGCAATATATCTTACGTTTAAAACTGAAGAGGAATTAAAAACTAAATTTGAGAGTATTGCTACAAAGATGTGGATTGTATTTGTTTTGCTATATTTTATCTCAACTATTTTTACTTTTTTTGAAGCAAGATTTCATTTTCAAGGAATAACAAAAGTAGTATGGTTCTGGGTTGTATTTATTGTATTTCTTGTTTCATTAATTATGATTCCTGTTTCACTTAAATCTAAAAACAACAAAAGAGCTTTCCTGTTCTCTTCAATTTCAATTGCGTCGATGATTGGTTTATCTGCAATAGGTTTATTCCCAAAGATGGTTCCTTCAAAAATTGATCTGAATTATAGTTTAACTGTTATGAATTCTTCTTCAACAGAACGTACTCTTGTAACGATGCTAATAATTGCTTTAATTGGAATGCCTTTAGTTGTAATTTATACAGTTTATATATATAGAATTTTCAAGGGGAAAACCAAGCTTACTGAAGAAAGTTACTAAAATGATCTATTAAATTTTATTCGGGGGGTAACTACCCCCCCCCCGAATAATAGTAGGAGCCTGAAATTCAAAATTCAATTGTGTTTTATTCCTTTTTTTAATCAAGACTTTGTTGATAATTATAATTATATTTATTAATCAAAATAAGAGTTCACCATAAATAATCAAAAAGGAAATGTTAGATAAGTTTGCTGGTGATTTAAAAAAAATTAGAGAGAGTAAACACATATCTCTAATTCAAATGTCTGAGAAGACAAAGATTCATATGAATGTTCTTGAAAGACTTGAAAAAGGTGATTTTGATTTTATGGAACAACCCTATATAAGAGCCTTCTTGAGACATTATGCAAATTTTTTAGAATTAGATGCAAAAGATGTCTTATATGCTTATGATATGGCTAAAAGTGGAAGATATCAGCCATTAGTTGGAGAAGAAGAAAAAAAGGAAACTTTTTCACAACAAGAATCTCAATTAGAAAATGTTTCTCCAGCTTCTGATGAAATAGATAGAGTATTTGAAATAATTCCTGAACGGCAAACATCTAATGAAATAAAAGAGGAATCTTTAACTGTAAAAAAGGTCTCAGCATATGAAAATCCAGCTGAAAAAGGAAAAGCTCTTGGCATTAAATCATTTATGGATGATGATAAAAAAATCGGTTTTTCTCCTACTTTTGCAAGATCATTAGGTTATATAATTATAATTCTGATTATACTTGTGGGAATATATTTTATCGTGGATACATTCTTAATATCTCCAAGTAAACCTCGAGAACAAGTCGTTAGACAGAGTTTTGACACTGTTGTGAAGGAAAATGAGCGTAAGATTTTGGGTAAACGTTCAAAAGAAGAAATTGAAGATTCTCTCCGAAAAGCTCAATCTCTTCAGGATTCATTAAAACGATTAAGTACAGATTCATTAACTCTTGAAATTGTTGCTCTTGGTAGTGGAAAGGTTGTTATTTTTGTTGATACTTTACGATCATTTGCCCGTACTGAAGAAAAATTTAAACCCAATGAAAAAGGTTATATAAAAGCAAAAAACTCTTTCTGGATTTCTTCTAATGATGCTGATAAATTTAAGTTTTTTGTTAACAAAAAACCAATTCTTATAGATGAAAAAGTAATAAAAAATCTAAAGATTACAAAAGAAGGTATTGTAAAAAAGAAGTGAAAAATTTGACTGATATTAAACAAAGAATCGAAGAACTGAGAACCAAAATTAGAGATGCTGATTATAAATATTATGTCCTTAATGAACCTGATATAAGTGATTATGAATATGATATGATGATGAAGGAACTTGAAGCTCTGGAAACTCAGTATCCAGAATTAATCACACCTGACTCTCCTACTCAACGTGTTAGTGGAGAACCAATTAATAAATTTGAAATAGTATATCATAAAATTCCAATGCTTTCCCTCTCAAATTCATATGATTTTGGTGATCTAATAGAATTTGACAGAAGAATACGTAATACCCTCGGAAATGAACCTTATGAATATGTGTGTGAATTAAAATTTGATGGAATTGCTGTTTCTTTGATATACGAAAATGGAATTTTTATTAAGGGTGCAACTCGAGGTGATGGAATCAAAGGTGATGATGTTACAAAAAATCTAAAGACAATAAAAGCTCTTCCTCTTTCAGTTAACTCAGATAAGTTTAAGAACTTTGAAGTGCGTGGAGAGGTGTTTATTAATAAAGAAGATTTTGAAAAAATTAATGAGGAACAACTTCTTAAAGGTGAGAAAACTTTTGCCAATCCAAGAAATACTGCTGGAGGTACTTTAAAACTTAAAGATAGTAGAATAGTTGCTCAAAGACCACTTAACCTTTTTGTCTATTATCTGTATACTGATGAGTATCCCCTTAAGTCGCAGTTTGAAAACTTACAAATACTTAAACAGCTGAAGTTCCCTGTTAATAATTATGCAGAAAAGGTAAAAAACATACATCAAGTTAAAAAATATTGTGATAAAATTGAAGTTTTGAGATCTGATTTACCATACGAAATAGATGGTGTTGTTGTAAAAATAGATTCGCTTTCCCAACAACGAGTTCTTGGGACCATTGCTAAAGCACCACGTTGGGCAATAGCATATAAGTTTAAAGCACAACAACAAATTACAAAGCTAAAAGGTATAACTTTACAGGTTGGTAGAATTGGAACTATCACACCTGTAGCAGAACTCGAACCAGTATTTCTTGCTGGGTCAACAATCTCTCGGGCTACATTGCATAACTTTGATGAAATTAAACGAAAAGATATAAGAGTCGGTGATTACATAAAGATTGAAAAAGGGGGTGATGTTATTCCTAAGGTTATTGAAGTTCTAAAAGAAAGAAGACCCCCGGAAGGGCTTAAAGAATTTCAACTCCCTACAGTGTGTCCGGTATGTGGAACAAAGTTATTTAAGCCTGAAGATGAAGTGGCATATTATTGTCCTAATTATTTTTGTCCTGCACAAGTACAGGGGAGAATAGAACATTTTGTTCAAAGAAATGCAATGGAAATTGAAGGACTTGGTACTGCAATAATTGAACTGTTGATAAGAGAAAATTTTGTAAAGGATATAGCTGATTTATATGATTTATATAAGTATAAATCAGAGCTTATTAAAATGGAAGGATTTGGAGAAAAAAGCATTTCTAATATATTGTTATCAATTGAAGAATCTAAAAAGAAACCCTTTGAAAAAGTTTTGTTTGCGATTGGAATCAGACATGTCGGTGAAAAGACAGCCAGAATATTGTGCAACCATTTTCATAACATTGATAAATTACAATCTGCTTCTATTGAGGAAATTTCAGGAATATATGAAATAGGTCCTAAAATAGCAGAAAGTGTATATAATTTTTTCCGTGATAAAAAAAGTAAAATTTTAATTGAAAGGTTAAAAAAAGCTGGGTTAAAATTTGAAATAGAACATAAACATACCCTTCTCAACCCCAATTTTGAAGGAAAGACATTTGTGTTGACCGGTACCCTTGAAAATTATACCAGAGAAATTGCTACTGAATTAATAGAAAAATCAGGTGGGAGAGTAAGCTCTTCTGTAAGTAAAAAAACAGATTATGTTTTAGTTGGAACTGACCCAGGCAGTAAATATGAGAAAGCAAAAAAACTTGGAGTTAAAATTATTTATGAGGAAGATTTTGAACGAATGTTAAACAAATCTACTTAAGAAAAATCACACCGAACTTAAGTTGAAAGCCCCCCACGTCTTTTATAGGTTTGTTTCTTAAACTATTAATTTCATTGATTAGTACAGGTAAATAGTGAAAACGGGCTTCAAAACTAACTCCAAAAGATGAGGATTCATTATAATCCAAACCAATTCCAACATATGGTCCAAATGCAAAACCAGCATTGAAATACTTAAATGCTTCAAAATAACCTTTATCATAAGGATTTGTTAAAATAAGAGAGGGACATAGTCCTCCAGTAATCATCGGTTTAAAGTTACCTTCAATTTCATCTTTGAATATATAATATTGAACACCAATATTGAGAGGAATTAGAAACACGCGTTTTTCTTTATCAGGTACGTATGAATTTCCATATATATCATACTGTTCGAACTCCCGATTATCCGATACTCCTGAAACTCCTAAAGAAAATGAAAAATAGCTAAATTTACCCAATGGATAAAAAATAACAGATGATAATCCAAAACCCTTGTCACTATAAATCAGATTTAACCCCCAATTATTTTTTGGATTATGAATCTTTGTTTTTATAGAATCTCCAGAAAATTGAGGATATATATGAGAATTTAATAATAATAGAAAAAGTATGAGTATTATTTTTTTCACGAATTTTATCAGTTTTATTGCGCTTTTTAATGTTTAATTTTAACTTACTATAAGTTAATCAAAATTGACTGAAAAAAGACTGAAAAAAATATTGTCAGTAATATCAAAAAGACAAAAAAATCTAACTCTTGTCCTTGAAAACATTCATGATCCTCATAATGTAAGTGCAATTTTAAGAACATGCGATGCAGTAGGTGTTGATCAAGTTTATCTAATTTATAACACAAATAAATTCCCAAAAATTGGGAAGGCTTCATCTGCAAGTGCAAAAAAATGGGTTGATACGATCAAATTTGATAATGTTATTGATTGTTTTAAAAGTCTAAGGGAACTTGGATACAAGATATATTCTACTCATTTACAAAATAAAAATAATACAATATTATATGATGTTGATTTTACCGAAAATGTAGCAATTGTATTTGGAAATGAACATAGTGGTGTATCAGAAGAAGTTAAACAAAACTCTGATTCTAATATTGTAATCCCAATGTTTGGAATGATTCAATCTTTAAATGTGTCTGTTTCAGCTGCAGTTTGTTTGTATGAAGCTCTCAGGCAACGGTTGTTAAAAGGTTTCTATGATAAATCATCTTTTACTCCCAACGAATTTGAACAAAAACTTAATTATTATTTAAAAAAATCAAAATGAAAAAAACATCAATCTTTAGATTATTAGATATTAAAAAAAACAATTTATTATTGATAGCAGGACCCTGTGTTGTGGAAAACAGAGATGTTGTTTTTCAAACCTGTGAAAAACTTAAAACTATTTCAGTTAAACATAAAATTCCCTTTGTTTTTAAATCATCTTATCAAAAGGCTAATCGAACTTCAATTCATTCCTTTAGAACTATAGGTATTGATAAAGCATTACAAATTTTGGGTGATGTAAAAAAAGAATTTGATGTAATGGTTCTAACAGATATACATTCAGAAATAGAAGCTGGTATAGTAGCTGAGGTAGTTGATATCTTACAAATACCAGCTTTTCTTTGTCGTCAGACAGATATTTTAATAGCAGCAGGGGAAACAGGAAAAATAGTTAATATTAAAAAAGGACAGTTTATGGCTCCTGAAGATATGAAGTATCAATCTGAAAAAGTTGAGAGTACTAATAACAATAAGATTATACTTACTGAAAGAGGAACCTTTTTTGGGTACCACAATCTTGTAGTTGATATGAGGAGTATAATAGTAATGAAACAATTTGGGTATCCAGTAATATTTGATGCAACACATTCAGTACAGATGCCCTCAAAAGAAAAAGGAGTTTCTGGTGGTGCTCCTGAATTTATTCTTCCTCTTGCTCGTGCTGCTATTGCAACAGGAGCTGATGGTATTTTTTTAGAAACACATCCCGAGCCTAAAAAAGCATTAAGTGATGGAAGTAATATGCTCAAACTTGACAATGTAGAAAACTTGTTAAAGATTTTATTAAAAATAAAAAGGGCAACTGATTAATTTCATCTTACAAATTCATATCCTGTTTTAGCACCTTTATCTATTGCTCTAATTCCATACTTTAACCATTCAGGTTCTGGAGCATCTTTTAAGAAATGGTCAAAAAATTGTTTCATCCTTATAGACAGGTCTACTCTATTTGGCCATTTTGAGAGGTTATGTTCATCACCATTGTATGTTAACATCCATGCAGGTTTATTTAATCTCCTTAATGCAGTAAAAAGTTCTATACCCTGTTGCCAGGGAACAGCACCGTCCTTGTCATTTGCCATTATTAACAAAGGAGTTTCAACTTTGTTTAAATGAAATAATGGAGAATTTTCTATATATAGATCCAAACGTTCCCATAAATTTGCTCCAATTCTACTTTGGCTTTGTTCATATTGAAACTGACGAACAACCCCGGACTCCCATCTAATTCCTCCATATGCACTTGTCATATTTGCAACTGGTGCACCTGACATAGCTGCTTTGAATAAATTTGTTTGTGTGACTATATAGGCTACTTGATAACCACCCCAACTCTGTCCTTGTAATCCAATTCTTTCAGAATCTACAATTCCTAAATTTATAAGTGACTTGGTTCCACTTGTAACAATTTTAAGAGCACTATTACCGGGATGTCCTATTTCATATATAATATCAGGAATAAAAATTATATAACCATTACTATTATAGAGTGGGAAGTTTATAACGGACCTGCTTGGGTTAGGAATGTAGTGTGTGTGTATTTTATCTGTGTATTTCTCGTAAAAGTATACAATCATAGGATATTTTTTATTTGAATCAAAATTATCAGGTTTTAATAGTAATCCTTTTCTCTCTACACCTGAAGGATCTTTCCATTTATACTGTTCAATTGTTCCCCAGTTGTATTCAGCCTGTTGAGGGTTAGTTTCAGAAAGTTTTAAAGGATTGGTAAATCTTAAGTTACTAATCCATAGATCTGGGTATTCTGTATATGAGTGTTTGCTCCAAATAATAACTTCAGCATCTTTAGCCTTTTTCGGGATTGTATACCCATAGTCATCAAATATTAAACGATTTAGAGACTTGTTATTATTCAAAATTAATGAATAAAATCCTTCAAATTGGGAATCTTCATTTTGTACTTTAAGCAATATTGTATCAGGGATGAAATTAATATCTTTTTCTATCTTAGCATATCGAAAAACATTTTTTTCTTCTCGACCTTTTTGTGTTATGTTTTCAAAGTATGATGGATTTTCAGGATTTATCTTCCAGATATCATATCTATCATAAATAAAAACAAACTCATCGTTTTTACTCCATCCCACAAGCCCATAAGGAGGAGGATCATTGGGCATATCGAACTCTTCATTATACAGCTTTACATTTATTTGTGAAGTTAATGATGAACTTTGTTGTGTTTTAATATTAAAGCATTTCCAATTTTGATCTTTACTGTCATACCATATTACATATTTTCCCGACGGAGAAATTGTTGCTTCAAATTTTTCTTTTGTTAATATTTTAGTTTTAGTTTTTGAATTAAAGTTAATTATATAATAATCTGCATAGTTAGCTTCTTCCCAAGAATAAAGTTTTTCATATGGAGAAGTAGCAATTCCGAGAGCAATTTCATTATTTGTTTCAGACGGAAACTGTAAAGTTTTTATTAAGGTATCAGCAAGTTGGAAGGTCTCTTTAGTATTTAAGTCATATAAAGCATAGTAACTATATTTTTTTTCTTTTTCCAGTTCATTTAGTTGTTGTGTAATAAGTTTTGAGTCCTGCCAGTTCCATATATCAACTTTAAATTTTTCATCATCAAGCAGAGTATCATTAGTTTGTACTCTCGATTTTAGTGATAGAGGGAAAAATAGTTTGGTACCATCATTTGAAAAAAATAGTGAATCATTTGTACTTATCTCAAAATTTAGTGTCTTATTTGAGAAATTTGTGTCAACTATTAAAATTGGGGGATAATTTATATCACTTATTAAGAATATGTTATATTTTTTATTTTTTGTTGTGTCCTGAGTGTGTAGGAATGCAATTTTTTGATTCTGTTTATCTATTGATATTTTTTTTATCTCACCTTGAGTTTGGTAAATGGCCCTAACTTTATTGTTGTCAACATCAAATAGAAAAATTCTTGAGCTATCTATTTTCCCTTTATATTTTGTTTGTTCAACAAAGATTGATTTTTTCCCATTTGAATCAAATAAAAATTCTGTAATGTTATCAAAATTATATTCAATTTCTTTTAAAGGATTAAACAAAATAAGTTTATGTATTCCAGTAGTATCTGTGAAGCCAAGAGAATCTTTTCTTGATGTTAATATACCTATCCAGTCTGAATTTGAAGTAGGAAGTTTATAGGAGAATAAATTAGCAAATTTATAAGTTTTTCTTTTTTCAGGTAAAAGTGTTATTATCATTAGAGAATCAAGTGGTAATTGTTCCTTTTTTTTCTTTTTGAGTTTTAAATCCCTTATTATATTTTCAGGAGGTTTAATTTGAAATACTAAAAAACTTGCATTTGTGGAAAAAATTGGTTTATATCCTCTTAGTACTGAATCTAAAAGCATTCCTTCTGAATTTTTTACATAAAGCCATCCATCACCTTTTTGTGGGTTTATTTCAAAACTTATCCATTTTCCATCAGCGGAAATAGAAGGATTTTCGAGTTTTTTCCAGTTGTCATATACAGAATGATCCAGTACCTTTTTTTCCTGAGCCCCTATTAGAAAAGGGTAAATGTATAAAAAGAGTAAAAACAAAATAGATTTTTTTATCATAGTTCATTAGAATTTGTATACAAGCATAATGATTTTTTTTTATATTAAATATGTATAACTTATTCTCAATTAAAAGATGAACAATATTAAAGTATCAATAATACAAACAAATTTACACTGGGAAAACATATCTGCAAATCTCAAGGCATTAAAAGGTAAAATTGCTCGTTTTAAAAACAAAACTGATTTAATAATATTACCTGAAATGTTTACAACAGGCTTTACTATGAATGCTGAGAAGTTTGCAGAAACCTCTAATGGAATCGCTCATAATTTTCTAAAAGAGATGGCAGTATCGTCCAAAGCGTATTTATGCGGTAGTATAATTTGTAAAAGCAAAAATAAATATTTTAATAGGCTTCTGGTTTCAACTCCTGCTGGGAATTTAAAACATTATGATAAACGTCATTTGTTTAGAATGGCAAATGAGCATCGTATTTATTCAGGAGGTAAACATCAACTTATATTAAATATTAAAAAATGGAAAGTTGCTTTTTTTGTATGTTATGATTTAAGATTTCCTGTGTGGTGTAGAAATGTTAACAATAGATATGACATAGCCGTGTTTGTTGCTAATTGGCCAGAACGCAGAGTAAATCATTGGAGACAATTGTTAATAGCACGGGCAATTGAAAACCAATCATTCGTAGTTGGAGTAAATAGAATTGGTTATGATGGAAATGGTGTATACTTCAATGGAAATTCTTTAATTATTGATCCACTTGGTAAAGTTATATTTGATGCAAAATCAAAAGCTATATCTAAAACAATAACTCTCGAAAAAGACATTTTGCTTAATTTTCGTAAAAAGTTTCCAGTATATAAGGATGCAGATAAATTTATTATTATTAAGTAAAGAAAATGTTTAAAACTAATTTTATGAAAAGCAAAATGAAATTACATAATAAAATTTTGATTGGTTTGATTATTGGTTTAATATTTGGAGCGTTGTTTCCAGTAAATCATCAGGATATAATAATTATAACAACAAGTGAATCTCAAAAGGTTGAGAACTGGCAAAAAGTTTTAATCTACGAAAAAGATACTTTAGTAAAATCTTTTGGTTTTTACGATAATAATATTTTCCTTAAGTATATTAAAGATTATCTTGGTAAAAAAGCAAAAATTGATAAACTCATATTTATTTTTGATGAAAATAAGGAAAGATCTTTTACTGATGTAGTATCAGTTGATAGGTCTAAAACTATACCTTTATATTTAAAACCTCTTGGTGAAGTTTTTATTCGCTTGCTTAATATGATAGCAGTACCTCTTGTTCTCAGTTCTTTGATTGTTGGTGCAGCTTCTCTTTCAGGTGTTAAGAAAATTGCTCGAATTGGAGGAAAAACTATTTCCATTTATTTGTTTACGACTTTTATTGCTGTTACAGTAGGTTTATTGTTGGCGGATATAATCAAACCTGGTGACTATATGCCTACAACTACAAGAGATAGATTAATAGAAACATATCAAGTGGAGTTATCAACAAAAGTTCAGCAGAATGTTACAGTTAATATATTTGATTTTTTGGTAAACATTGTTCCTAAAAATCCTTTTAAAGCAATTGCGGATGGTGACTTTCTTCAAATAGTTTTTTTCTCAGTAATCTTTGGTCTGTTTTTATCTTATGTTGGAAATTCAATACGTGAACCAGTAATAAAGTTTTTTGAAGCTATAAGTAAAACATTGATCATACTTGTTGAAAAAGTTATGCTGCTTGCTCCATACGCTGTTTTTATACTTATAGCTTCTACTGTAGCCGATTTTGGGGTAGAGATTTTACAGACTTTATTTATGTATGCTTTAACAGTAATATTAGGGTTGATTTTACTTTTACTATTCCTTTATCCTACTCTTTTAAAGATATTTACAAGAAGATCCGTTTTACAGTTTTATAAAACAATAAAACCAATAATGCTTCTTGGGTTTTCTACAAGTTCTTCAGCAGCTACTCTTCCTGTGGAAATTGATGTTTGCGAAACGAAACTTGGTGTCCCCAATGAAATTGCAAGTTTTGTGTTGCCATTAGGAACCACAATTAATATGGATGGTACATCATTATATCAATCTGTTGCTGCAGTTTTTATTGCACAGGTATTTGGAATGAATCTTACATTATCTCAGCAATTAACAATAATTTTGACTGCAGTTCTTGCATCAATTGGAACTGCTCCTGTACCTGGTGTTGGAATTATAATGTTAATGATAGTTCTTAAATCTGTCGGTATTCCTGAAATTGGTCTTGCTTTGATTTTAGGAATTGATAGATTCCTTGATATGTGTAGAACAGTGCCAAATGTAGTGGGAGATACAACTACTTCAGTGATAATAGCTCATACGGAACATGAATTAGGGGTCTGGAATAATAATGGAACCCAAAAAAGTTTTTAAGAGTAAAAAAAAAGAAAAACTATGTTGAAAAAATTATTAATTACAAGTTTACTTTTTTCAATTACATCTTTAGCTATTTCACAAAATAAATTGAAAACAATAGAGACCACCTACAGTGGAAGTGATGCCTGGAAAAATTGGACAATACAAACAGACAATTCAAGTGGACGAATTTCAACAGTATACAGTGGTAATGATGCTTGGAAGAGCTGGAATGTTAACCTTGCAAAAATTAATGGTAGGATTTCCACAATCTACAGTGGCGATGACGCATGGAAAAAGTGGAACTTTGATATTGCTTCTTATAACGGAACTATTCAGACAGTTTTTAATGGTGATGATGCGTGGAAAGATTGGGAACTTAATTCAGACAAATATAAACTACGAATTAGTACTATTTACAGTGGTGATGATGCCTGGAAGGAGTGGGAAATTACAGCTAATGGCAGCACTATGAAAGTTTATACTACATATTCCGGTAATGATAGCTGGAAGGAGTGGAGCATTGACGATAGATTAGATAAGATTCCTGTAGAAATAAAAATTGTGGCTGCTTTTATTTGTGTTTTTTCAGGATATTATCATTCAAAATAGTCATATATACTTTTTTTATATTAAATATAAATTCATTTAATGAAGTATGTTTTCAATTTATATTTAACACAAGTACGAAAATTGAATCCAATCTTAAATGGAACAAATAATAGTTTTCATTGTTAAAAAAAGTATAAAGAAGTTATCTAAAAAAAACAGAAGAAAATGAAGGTAACATTAAAACACATTATAATAACTTTATTTAACGTTGCCTTTTTTGCAGGGTGTGCGACGGTTGTGGAGGGACAACGTGAAACTATAAAAATTACTTCAAATCCGGAAGGAGCGTATGTTAAAATTGATGATATTGATAAGGGAAATACACCTCTTGAAATTGACCTAAAAAAAGGAAAAGAATACACCATAAAAATAGGCAAAGAAGGCTATAAAGAAAAAATATATAAACTTAGTTATTCAGTTCAAGTTGGTTGGGTTGTTCTTGATGCAATTTTGGGTACTAAATATGTAATAATTGATGCTGCTACAGGAAGTTGGAATAAATTTGATGAAAATGAAATAAATGTAATTCTGGAAAAAAGTGAATAGTAGATTCTAATTATTATTAGATAAAGACACTTACAAATTTAAACTTTTCTCCATCAAATAAACCTTTATCGCTGAGTTTTAATTTTGGAATAACAAGTAAAGCCATAAATGATAATGTCATATAAGGTGCTTTGAGTTGACATCCTGCTTTATGAACTAATTCATTAAGTCTTTGATATTTTTCTGCTACTTTATTACCATTTTCATCAGTCATTATTCCAGCAATTGGAAGAGGAAGTATTTCTTTCTCATTGTCTGAATAAAAACACATCCCCCCTTTATATTCAATAATTAAATTAACCGCTTTTGTTAAATAATTATCGTTTGTTCCAACAGCAACAATGTTGTGTGAATCATGGGCAATACTTGTTGCAATAGCGCCATATTTAAGTCCAAAGTTTTTTATAAAAGCAACAGCTGGTTTGGTATCTGAATATCGATTTACTACTACTAATTTTAAAATATCACGATTTGGATCTGAAATTACAGTGTCCGAAACAATCATTGCCTTTTCAATTATCTCATTTGTTATAAGTTCTCCATCTATTGCTTCAATTACTCGAATTAAATTAGAGGTAGCAGGAAGAATAAAATCATTAAGGGTTTTATGTTTTGCATTGAACTTATTTACCAGTTCAACCTTAGCTTTGGATATATTAACTTTGTTATTTTCATATACACAAGTACCATTAATATAAGTGGATTGGACCTGAAAATCGTTAAAGTTATTAACGATAATAAAATCAGCAGGATCTCCCTTTTGCAATAAACCAACATTTAAATTATAATGTTTAACAGGATTATAAGAACAACACCTTAAAACATTAAATAAATCAAATCCATCATTTAAAGCTCGTTTAACAAGTAAATTTATATGTCCGTGTAATAAGTCATCGGGGTGTAGATCATCTACACAAAACATTACTGACTCAGGATGAGTTTTAATTAATGATTTTAAAGTTTCATAGTTTTTTGCAGCAGAACCCTCTCTGATCAAGATTTTCATCCCTAAATTTATTTTCTCTAAAGCTTCATCCAGTGAAAAACATTCATGATCTGTACTTATTCCTGCAGAAATGTATTTTTTTAAATTTTCTCCTCTTAGTCCAGGGGAATGACCATCAATTGGAAGATTATAACTTTTAGCAACATTTATTTTTTTGTGAACTTCTTCATCATTATAAATTACACCGGGATAATTCATTACTTCACTTAAGTATAGTAGATGATATTTTTCAAACAAAATTTTAATATCATTTGCATTTACCGTTGCTCCTGGAGTTTCAAAGTTTGTGGCAGGAACACATGATGGTGCTCCCCAAAAAAATTTAAAAGGAGTTGAGTTACCATTACTTATCATAAACTCTATACCTTTAAGCCCAAGTACATTTGCAATCTCATGTGGATCAGAAACTGTTGCAATGGTACCAAATTTTACTGCTAATGAAGCAAATTCAGAAGGTACAAGCATTGAGCTTTCTATATGTATATGTGAATCAATAAAACCCGGTAAAATAAAGTCTTGGTATTCATTATTCGATTTTAGTATATCTTTTATTATTCCATTCTCTATGATAAGCTTTCCGTTATAAACTTCACGTTTGACAACATCTACAATCTTACCACAAATTTCTGATGACATTTTATTTTTCCTTTTTGATTATTGACAAGAATTTTTGTGTTTTGTAGGATCTTGTTGAATTTTTTCAATAGGGTTACTCAGTTTTGGGCTAATATATTTTATTCCCAGATTCATTCCACGAAGAATAAATAAAATTGCAAGACATGCAGCAAGGTAAGGTATAGCGCGAGATACTTTGTGTCTTATTTTTATATTTACTGATTTACCTATAATAGTTGCAAGGAACATAACTGGAAAGGTTCCTATCCCAAATAAAAACATATACAAAGCACCTTCTACAGCAGTGTTCGTAAGTAACGCACCTCCAATACCTACATATACGAATCCACAGGGAAGAAAACCATTTATAATACCAATTAATAAAAATGATATAGGGGTTGCATTTTTTGAAAATCTACTAAAAGCTTTTTTTATAAAATTTGTAAAGAAGTTAAATGGTTTTAGATTTCCAATAATAACCTTTGCCTTTGAAGGTATTAAAAGATATAACAAAATTAAAGCTCCTACTGCAATTGTTAGCCACTGTTGTAGTCCAATTATACTAATTTGTGAACCTATGAGTCCAAAAATTAAACCAAATAAACTGTATGTTATAGCTCTACCAATGTTGTATAAAAACCTTGAAAAATAAAACTCAAATTTGTTGTTAGCTCTAATAGGTAGAGCCAGAGCTATTGGTCCACACATCCCAATACAATGTAAACTTCCTAAAAGACCAATTAAAAATCCTGATAGTAAGTACATTATTTAAGGTAAATTAATTTTCTTGTTGTGGAAAAATTATTGGTTGAAAGTTTATATAAATAAACTCCTGTTGATAATCCCAAATCTTTTATATCAAACGTAATAATATAAGTCCCAGCCTTTTGTTTACCACTGAAAAGAGTATAAATATCTCTGCCTAATATATCGTAGAGCTTTATAGTTACGAAATCTTCCACAGGTAATTCATATTTTATCTGCGTTGTGTTATTAAATGGATTAGGATAATTCTGATATAGAAAATATCTTTTTGGCAATTCAATCAATGATTCTTTAACAGGAATAATGTAGTTTAAAACAAAAGAAATATTGGGTCGTAATGAAAACAGTGTCCCATTTGTTAAATCTGTACAGCCATTGCCATTTGGTAAATCTTGTGCCTGATGTAATACCTTATTTGGTAAATTTGAAGCATAAACGGCTGAATTTGAATTAAAAGTAGAGTTATTATAACAAACTTCTATAAGTAAATTGCTACTACCGTTCCAGATAAAAGGAGATTGAAAGATAATAAGTTGCCAGCCATTGTTTTGGAAACTATATGTATTTGAATAGACAGTTGTCCACCCTGTGTTAACAAAAGTTGATAGAGATTGAAGAGAGGTGTTCTGTATCCTCAATGTTAGATTATCAAATGTAATGGGTGAAACATTTGCGAGGTTAAAGCCTACCGCCAATATTCTTGCTAAACCTCCACCAGCAGCAACTAATTCATTAGCTGTATAAAGCATTTGTGTCCGTCCATCGGTATAAAAAGTTCTGAATGGATAAGGTGTTACAGAATAGCCAGACCCAATTTTAATTGTCTGATATTGAGCAATTAACATTTTGAAAAGAGCTGTAGAATCTGTATTGTGGTTTGATGAATTATCGCGGGCATAAATCTTGTAAAAAATAGAATCATTGACATCTACTTCTGATTGGGTAGCATTAAAAACTCCAAAGTAAAAATCTGACGAAAGTAATTGCAATCTAAATTGACGAATTCCATTAGCAGGAGAATTTTTATACCACCTAACCCATACAGAATCAATTCCTGTATTATCAGTTACTGTAGCAAAAATTGTATCAGGCCATAATGTTTTAGGAGGATCATTTCTTTTCTGGTGATATATTACTGGTTTTGTAGTATCAGCACCTGTCCGAAATGAAAAAGTTGAAGAAGGAGCATTGAATGGTAACTTTGATTCAAGACCTTCGTTGTCTTTTACTTTGATATAATAATAATAAGTAGCAGAACTTCCATTCCCTAAAATATTTGCTATCCAATTATTTCCTCCTCCAGTTGTTAAAATAGTACTGTCTGTGATTGTTCCTCTCCCCCAGAAAACTTTACTTTCAAGTGAATTAAGATTGCTTCCAAAAGTAATTATATTTACTGATACTGTATAAGGACCATTGAGATTTTCTGTGTCTTTTATAGGTGAATGAGAAAGATAAGGAGATAACGTAACTTTTGCTGAATAGAGTTGCGCAATACCTGTTCTGATATCTGTCCAGAATGGAAATACAATCTTATTGTTTGCAACTACCGAAATATAATCACAAAAATAACCATCGGCATAGTTAGGCAAAGGGGAAGGTTTTTGTGAAATATCACTGACTTTGATATTTGTAAAAGTATTTCCAGCATTTGTTGAAATTGCAAGATAAATATTAGTTGAATCAGAATATAGTGCATCTCTTGTGTCATAATATACAATAGCTATATTTCCATTGCTTTGATCAATAGTGATAGCTGGAAGAAACTGTTGTTTATTATTGTTAAGAACATCATTATTGACTCTAACAGGATTTGTCCATGAAACTCCACCATTTGTTGATGAAGCAAAGCATATATCTGCATCATTTCCAGCTGGTGCAACTCCTCTTTGACTCCAAGTTAAATAAATATTCCCTGAGTATACGTTTTTATCAATTGCAACAGAAGGAAAAGAATTAACTCTAATACCAGTCGAGAGAAGATAGCCCCGAATCCCTCCAATATTGAAAACATTATTTGGGATAGACCAGTTTACTCCACCATTGGTAGATTTTGAAAAATAAATATGATCTTCAACATCATTTGTCAATAATGGGGTAACCCAGAAGCAAAAAACCTCTCCGTTCTGATTTGTTTGTAAACTACAGCCTTGTTCATAATGTCCAGCAATAGGTTGTCCAACAGAAATAGGATTAGAAAAACTCACCCCTCCATTTGTTGAATAACTAAGCATTATTTTTGGTTGCGAAAATGAAAAATCGGTATAGGCAACGTAAATTCTTCCATAATATGGTGAAGATAAAGAATTATCCACAGTTACAAAGTTCATATCAAAAGTGTTGTTTGAAGTTGGAATAATTACCCGTCCATTCCATCCAAACCCATTGTTTATAGATTTATCACATACAAGTTGGTTATCAAAATAATTATATATAATTGTTTGAGCACCAAAATAAGAAACTCTTGGATTTGATGAAAACCAGTACGAATTTGGAAGTACATCTGAGCCACTCCATTGAGCACCATTATTTGTTGTGTAGTAATAACCAACTCCAAAATCAGTATTACAACCAGCAATAATAAATGAAGAAGATATAGGAGAAATAGAAGCTGAAACAGAACTTTGATTTTGAGTGGAAGGAAAAACTCTAAAATTAGGAAAAACTGATGTAACTATTCCATTTATATTAAAATTTCGATTAGGAGTTGTATTAGTTAAAGATTTATAGTGATTTGAGGATAAATTTTGTGTTTTAACTGTTAATTTTTGTTGAGCAAATGTTCCGTTGATCTTAAAAATTAATAAAAGTAATATTAAAACTTTTAAACTTTTCATAACTCAGAGAAAAATATACCTTAATATAGAAAATAAAAAGTCAAATTATTTCATTATAAACTCTGTTATTTCCTTAATAACATATTCAATAGTATCATTAGTGGAAGTAAACGGATGTGTTGCTCCAAACGTATGATTGGTATTTTGAAGTTTTATAAATTGTGTAAGTTTTTTATTACTGTTTTCAAATAAAGTTTCTGCTTCCGAAATATCTACAGAGATATCGGAATCCCCATGAATTATTAATGTAGGAACTTGAATTTTTTTAATTGCGGCTAAAATATCAAATTTGTTTTTATTATTATCTAAATCTTTAAGATAAGATAAATCAATAGGCATTTTCTGTTTTGTTCTCACATTTTCTATTTCTATAAATCCTTTATCTTTCCATAATTGTTTAATGTGTTTGCCATAACGATCAAATGTTGAAACCGGGGCTAAACAAATAAGTTTCTTTATCCTGTTATCTTCAGAGGTTTTGAGTATAGCAACTCCTCCTCCGCGAGAGTGGCCAGCGAGTACTAATTTATTAAAATTATAATTATAATTGTTTCTGTTGGCTTCAAGAAAATCCAATATTTTCCCAAGATCGCTTAATTCCTGAGTGATAGTATTATACCTAAATAAATCAAGTTTTACAAATTCTTCAGGTTTATTTAAACTATTATCTAAACCATTTCTTGAAAAGTTAAATGATACTGTAAAAATTCCCTTCTCACTTATTTTATCCATCATATAAGGGAAAAACCCCCAATCTTTGAATCCTTTAAACCCGTGACAGAATACAAACAAAGGTATGGAACTATTAATTTCAGGATATCTAAAGTCAATTCCTATGAGTTCATTGTTTGAACTCATTATTTTCAGATGTTTATACATAAGTGGGGGAATTTACTTTGCTTTCTGTTTTGCTTCTTCATAAGTGCGTTGGTGAGATGGATCAATTTGAATTAACTGATCATAAATACTTTTATCTCCGTAGTTGAGAAATATTTCTGCTATTTCAAGATACTTGGTATCAAAAAATATATCAATATTGAATGCCTTAACTTCTTTTTTCTTAATAGCAGAAATTTTTTGTAAAGCTTTTAAAATATGATTATAAGCATTTTTATTCATTCCCAAAGAATCAATACCAAACCAGTGATATTCAAAATAAGCATTTCTAAATTCCTCGAATCGTGGATTAAGTAATTCTTGAACAAGCTGTAGTCTTGATGGTTTTGAACCACCTCCAGTTTCAGTCCATCCGGATCTGTCTGACATTGGTTTGTTGCAGATATTAAGTGCTTTTTGAAAATAGTAACTTTTATTCTTAGGATGATTTTTAGGGAAAAAGGAATCCTGATCATATCCCAACATCATAAATGCATAATAATCAAGTAAACTTAAAAATGAATCAAAACGTAGCTCGTTTTTAATAAATGGCATACTTCGGTTATAAGTAAAAGAACATTTTTCATCGAGATACTTAAAAGCTGGGGTGTATTTAGGATTTGTGGCTTTATCTGATTTATCAACGATTCTTTGACTTGCTATGAGGAGCTGAGCATCATAATTATCAAATCCATTTGTTCCTCTGAAAGTAAATTGAATTGTTGCTTTTATTTTATAAAGATTACCTTCTGGAGCATTTGTCTCATTGAAATAAGAGTTATCATAAAAAATATTTTTATTAAAGTAGTCTTCTACCTGTTGTTTGAAATCTTTAAGACGATCTTTAGCTTCAAGAGGTAATGCATCAACATTTACAATTACTGTAACATCAAAATTTTGAGAATATGCAAAGCTGGTAAATATTACCAGAGCAAACAATAAAAGTGCAGTTTTTATTTTATACACGTACATCTATTTATAAGTTTATAATTAAGTTTTGAATTCTTATTTTAATATTCAATACAAATAAAAACATCAGTGAAAAAGTTTTTTTTATTTGCAATATTCTTAATAAGTCTTAAATCTGGATTTGCTCAATTTGAAAATATTGATTTAGGTGCAAGGCCTATTGCATTGAATGGTGCTTTTACCTCAATTGCAGATAATTCTCAGGCAATATTCTATAATCCCTCAGGATTAGGACAGATGTATAATAGAGAAATAGCTTTTTTTTACAGTCCTGCTCCTTATGGATTGAGTGAGTTAGCAATTGCTGCACTAACATACGCTGAACCAACTAAATATGGAACTTTTGGAGTAGGTATTAAAACTTATGGTTTTGAATTATATAGAGAATTAAATGTCTTACTTTCTTATGGAAATAACTATAAGGATAAGATTTATTATGGCATGAATTTTAATTTTTATAATCTAAAAATTGAAAACTATAACTCTGCATCAAGCTTCGGGTTAGATTTAGGTGCAATGGCATATTTACATAAATATGTACGTTGGGGATTTATAGCTAAAAATTTCACAGGTGCTAAAATTGGAGAGTCAAAAGAAAAAATAGCTCAGGTATATAGAACGGGTTTAAATTTTGTGCCTCTTCAAAATTTAAATCTTGTACTTGAAGTAGAAAAAGATGTCAAATATCCACTTTCTTTTCGTAGTGGAATGGAATATTCAGTTCTTGATTATGTTGATCTAAGATTTGGTGTGGGAAGTGAACCAACAAATTTTGCTGGAGGAATTGGACTAAGCTATGATCTCTTTCAACTTGATTATGCTCTTACAAAATCTCCAGATTTGGGCATTACACATCAGGGCACTTTGACTGTAAATTTTGGTGGTATAGCAGGTAAGAAGAAAAATCGTGAGAGAATTTATACGACTTTTAAAGAATAATACTGACCTCAATAATACAATTTTATAATGAACTTTATTGTAATAGGAGAACCGTGTGTTGATTTAATCCATAAAATAGATGGGAACGTTACTCATAGTTATGGAGGTATACTTTATTCATTAATATCTCTTGCAGTTCTTGCTAAGAAAGATACGGTGTTCCCTGTAATGAATATCGGTACTGATGAGGCTGATAATATACTTAATTTAATTGCTAATTATCCTAATATAAAAACCGACGGAATAAATATAGTTAACCATAAAACTCGAAAAGTTAATCTTTACTACAATATGTATAACTCTGGTAAAGCTGCAAGATTTGAAAGTTCAACTGAACCTACATACACTATACAATATGATGCAATTGAAAGATTTTTACAAATTGCTGATAGTATACTTATCAATATGATTTCTGGAATTGACATTACACTTGAAACTTTCCAAAAAATACGAAATGCTTTTACAGGTTACATACATATTGATATCCATAACCTTGTTATGAAAACTAATCCAGATGGTACAAGGGAACATACTCATCTGGAACAGTGGCGTGAATGGTGCAAACTTCCTGATACAGTCCAAATGAATGAATTTGAGGTTATTAGTCTTTCACGTACGATAAAAAACGAATATAAAATTGTTGAAGAAATCTTATTAAATTCAAATATCAAACCCAATGGTGTTATTATAACAAGAGGGAAAATCGGGGTGACAGGTTATACAAGAACATTGAAGAAATTTGGTTCTGAAGAATTCATTGATATTGAAAGACATGATGTTGAATCTCCTGAAGTTGATAATTTTGTTGACAGTACTGGATGTGGTGACGTGTTTGCCTCTGCTTTTACTTTCGATTTTGCAAAAAGTAAAGACTTTTTGAAAGCACTTCACTTTGCGACTCGAATTGCTTCATTAAATGCAACTTTAGAAGGTGTTGAACAACTTAATAGATTGAAATGACAATAAATCAAGTAAAAAAAATTTTAGTAACTGGTTCAAATGGATTATTAGGACAAGCTATTAGTAGAATTTTTGAAGAGGAGTCAGATTTTGAATTGTTATTAACTTCTATTGAAGATAATTCTTTTGTTGATAGGAAATACCCATACGAAAGACTTGATATTACTAATAGAAGTGAAATCAGAAAGGTAGTAAATTCTTTTGCACCTGATATAATTATTAACTGTGCAGCGTTTACTGATGTAGATAAGTGTGAAACGGAAAAGGTTTTATGCTGGAAATTGAATGTTGATGCTGTAAAAAATCTTATACTGGCAGCCCGTCCAAGAAATATTAAGTTGGTTCATTATTCAACAGATTATATTTTTGATGGGAAAAATGGTCCTTATCCCGAAGATGCCACTCCTTCTCCGATATCATTTTATGGTAGATCAAAATTGGCAAGCGAAAATGCTATTTATACAAGTGGAATTAAATTTATAATAATTAGAACGATGGTATTATTTGGAAAAGGTGAAAATGTTAAATTAAATTTTGCATTATGGTTGACGGAAAAGTTGAGAAAAAAAGAGCCAGTATATATTGCTGATGATATGTATGGAAATTACACTCATGCCAATGACCTTGCTTATGGTACTTTAAAAGCAATTGAGAAAGATGTTTCTGGTGTTTACAATATAGCTGGAGCAGATATTAAGTCCAGATATGAATTTGCTATTATTCTTTGTGATATTTTTAATTTTGATAAGAAGCTGGTTAATCGTGTTAAAACTAAAGATCTTAATCTAATTGCTCCCAGACCTTTAAAATCTGGATTAATTACTTTGAAAGCTGTTACAGAATTGGGTCTCAAACCGATGGATACTGTCGAATCTATTAGATTATTTAAACATGAAATTATTTAGTAAAATTTAATATATATGCTTGATATAAAATTATTCAGAGAAAAACCAGACTATGTAAAAGCAAAACTTGTTTTGCGAAATGAAGATTTGTCTGTTCTTGATGAATTATTTGTGCTTGATCAGAAAAGACTTGAGATTATTCGTAAAGTTGAAGCTTTGCGGGAATTGAGAAATAAAGTTTCCAATGAAATTGGAATTATGAAGAAAAATAAACTTGATACTACAGAAAAGGTTTCTGAAATGAAAAAAGTTTCTGATGAGATTAAAACTCTTGATGATGAACAATCCGATATCGAACAAAAAATTGAAAATCTTCTTTATTACATACCAGCTTTACCAGATGATTCTGTCCCAGTAGGAAAAACTTCTGAGGATAACATTGTTGTTCGTACAATTGGTGAAAAGAAAGAATTTAACTTTTCTGTTAAAGATCACCTTGAATTGGGTAAAATTAATGATATTATAGATTTTGAACGAGGTGCAAAAATTACTGGTAGTGGCTTCCCACTCTACAAAGGAAAAGGAGCAACACTTGAACGAGCATTGATTAACCTTATGTTAGATACACATATTGAAAACGGTTATCGTGAAGTTTTGACACCTGTCCTTGTTAATAGAAGTTCAATGGAGGCAGCAGAAAAAGTCCCGAAATTTGAAGATGATATGTACCATATTATGCCTGATGACTTATTTGCTATTCCAACAGCTGAGGTACCTATTATTAACATTCATAGAGATGAAATATTGAAAGAAGAGGATTTACCTTTAAAATATTGTGGCTTTACAAATTGCTTCCGTCGTGAAGCAGGAAGTTATGGAAAAGAAACTAAAGGATTTCTTCGAGTCCATCAGTTTAATAAAGTGGAATTAATTAACTTTTGCAAACCTGAGGATTCATATATCGAATTAGAAAAAATGGTTTTAGATGCTTGCAGAATCCTTGATAAACTTGAACTGCATTATAGAATAATTGAACTTTGCACTGGGGACTTAGGTTTTGCAGCGAGTAAATGCTATGATATAGAAGTTTGGTCCTATGCGGAAAATAAATGGCTTGAAGCTTCCTCAGTAAGTAACTGCACTGACTTTCAATCAAGACGTGGGAAAATACGTTTTAAGAAAAATTTAGGAACAGGAAAATCAAGAACTGAATACGTTCATATTTTAAATGGTTCTGGACTTGCTACATCAAGGCTTATGGTTTCCCTTTTGGAAACATATCAAACAGAAGATGGTCATATAATTGTTCCCAGTGCATTACGTAAATATTTAACATTTGATATTATTTAAAAAAAATGAAGATTATACAGACAATATTAATTTTTTTGGTATTTTTCACTCTTAATGTAAAAATAACGGTTGCACAGGTCGAAGATATTCTTGGAGTAACATTAGAAAATGTCGATAATTATACTGGAAATACAGCTCTCACAAGAATAAAAAATTCCCTGCTTGCGTTACCTCTTAAAGCTACTTCCAGAATTGTTTTTCAATGTAAAGGGAATAATCCTCTTATTCCAAATCCTGAGGATTATAATCAGATTGTACCAAACATCAAACAAGTCTCACAAATTATGGGACTCGTTCTGGATAGCTGGTATTGGGATTCAAATAATGTTAAAAGGTTTGATTATAGTACTGTAATTCAAAGAACGCAAGCATTTATAACAGAACCTTCACTTGTTTCAAATGTTGATATATGGGAAATAGGAAATGAAGTAAACGGTGAATGGTTATTTAATGGAAATTGGCAGGAAGTTATGAGAACTGTTAACGATGCTTGTATTCTTGTAAAGAATACAGGGAAAAAAACTGCACTCACACTTTATTACAACACTTTAAACTGTGTACCAGATAGTGCATATTTAATATATGTGTGGACGAATAAATTCCTTACACTTTATCCTGATATCATTAATAAATTAGATTATGTTTTCGTTTCTTATTACTATGATCCTTGTGAAACATCATCTCCGAATTGGCATGAATTATTTACCTGGTTACAAAAAAAATTCCCTCGTTCACATCTTGGTATTGGAGAATGTGGGTGGGTTCTTAATAATCAAATTGAAAAAAAACTCGAGGTTATAAATAATTTTTATTCACTACAAATAAATTTTCCTAATATTACAGGTACTTATGTAAGAGGAAACTTTTACTGGACTTATCAACAAGATTGTGTCCCTAATTACGCAAGCAATCCACTTTGGTTAGCAATTTACAACAATGCCTTGAAATGGAAAGGGGTGTACAAACCGGAAAGTGAATAAATTACTCAAATTTCTTTTTAGCCAATATCACTGTTCCAATAACAGCAACAAGCAAAAGCATCCCGGCAATTAATATATGAAATGAATATGTTGTAAAAAGAGCTTTCCCTAATGTTTCTGCCTGACCAATAATAAGTGCATTTGAACTAATCTTGATATCTTTTTTATCAATACCATAATAGAAAGTAACAAAAAGTAATCCACCAAGTAAGATTGAGAGAAGTACTGAAGTAACCTTTTTATATGTGAATCGTTCTGAGAGCTTTGTTTCATCTTGAAGATTAAGTAACATTATAACAAATAAAAATAAAACCATAATTGCGCCAGTATATACAATTATTTGAATAACTGCTATAAACTGTGCTTTTAGTAATAAATAAAATCCTGAAATACAGAAAAAGTTGACAACCAGAAATAAAACACTTACCACAGGATTTCTTCGTGTAATCATCATAATAGCTGAAAAAACTGCTAATATTCCTAATAACAAAAAAAGGAAAAATCTAACTTCAAAGTGCATAACATTATTTTAATGCAATATATAAGATATCATTTAAAAATTCAGCTAACTAAATTACAACTAATTTACTCATCTTCATATTCAATTTATTTGATATTTGTTTTTTCAGTACAATTAAGTTATGTTTATTATTCAAAATTTATATATTTAAAATTGTATAATATAACCCAGTACTTTTTATGTTTTAAAAGTTAAACTATGAGTTCATTATTTAAAGAAATAGCTATTGAAAAAATAGTTTATTCACGAAGGAAATCAATTGCTTTACAAATAACAGAAAATGCCACTCTGGTTATCAGAGCACCATATTTTGTGACTCAACAAGCAATAAGAGATATTGTTAAACGTCATTATAAGTGGATAACTAAAAAACGTGAGGAGGTTCTAAACTATAAGCTTCATAATCCAATTATTAAATTTATTGATGGAGAAAAGTTTTTGTATCTTGGAGAATATTTTGAGTTAGTAATAACTGACTTACAAGACAATAAACTTAATTTTAATGGTAAATTTTTTCTTGCAAAACATTTGTTACCTGTGGCAAATAAAGTATTTATACATTGGTATATAGATAGGGCTAAAGAATTTATCCCTAAAAGACTCTCTGAACTTGCTTCAAGATATAATTTTCATTACCATCAAGTTAGAATAACACGAGCAGAAAAAAGATGGGGTTCCTGTTCGAGTAATGGGAATCTAAGTTTTTCTTGGAGATTAATAATGGCGCCACAAGAAATAATAGATTATGTTATTGTCCATGAACTTGTTCATCTCGAGATTAAAAATCATTCAGAGAGATTCTGGACAAAAATCAAATCTTTAATGCCAGATTATAAAGAACGACAGAAATGGCTAAGAACAAATCAATATAAATTGTTGCTCTTAAAGTAAAAATTATAAGAGATTTCCCTAATTCATTTTAGACATAAAAAAAATATTTTAAATCCTTTCTTATAAAAGTTTTTCATTTACAAAAAAACCCCTGTTGAAATTTTTAGTAACCTTTCTGTAGGTTGTGTATTTTTAGGTGCCTTTAGAATCAGATCTAAAATGAATATCTTTGTAAGTGTATAAATTTTTAATAATATATATTGTTTTTTCTTTTGTTTCTTTATCACAAGCATTTTCACAACAAAAAGATACTGCTATATCTTTCAGCAAAGATGCTTTAAGTAATTTTATTGATGGGACTGTATCAGAACTACGCAATGAAAATGAAATAGCTCTAAATTACTTTAATAACTCCTTAAAGTTTGAAAATTCTGCTGGTATACATTTTGTTTTGTCAAAGGTTTATTATAAGTTATTCAGATATCAAGAAGCATTACTTGAAGCACATTCTGCTTTAAAGTTATCTCCCGATAATATAGAATATCTTAACTATCTTGGTAAGATATATTATGCTCTTAAAAATTACGATGAGGTTATTAAGACTTATGAATTAATCTTAAAAATTGATTCATTAAATGTAAATGCATTATATAGTCTTGGCAAGGTTTATGAAGAGATTAATAAGCCTTCAAAAGCAATTGTATATTACGAAAAAGTGATAGATGAATATGGCTTTGATATTGAGGTTCTTCGTAGAATGTACACAATATATCTTGGATTCAAAGATTACCAGAAATGTATTGAAATCCTAAAATATGCTCTCTTGTTAGATCCATATAACCAGTATTTTAAACAAATGCTGGCGGATATATATACTCTTGTAAATAATAATGAAGCAGCAATTAAAATATATGAGGATCTTTTAAGGCTCAATCCCTCAGACAAAAATATCAAGACAGAATTGGTCAAAGCATATTTCAAACTTAATGAAATAGAAAAAGGATTTAGAAATTTTGCTAAGACCCTTGATAAAGATTCTTTATCTTATTCAGAAAAATTACAAATTGCAGAATTGTACTATAGTCTTATTCAACAAGATAAATCAATTGAACCTGTTGCCAGAAATATATTTATTTATCTTCAGAATCAATATCCTTATGAGTCATTACCTTATTTATACTTAGGAACACTTGAAATATCTGATTCGTTTATTATAGCCAAACAATACTTTGATAAAGCAATACAATTATCAGATACCAACAAAGAAATTTGTCTTCAAATAGTTAATACTTATTTTACTGCTAATTATAATGCTGAAGCATTATCAATTTTGAAACGAATTTATTATAAATATTCTAATGATTTCAATATAAATTATTTATATGGCCTTGTACTTCAGCGATTAGGAGAAGTTTCAGAATCGCTAAATTATTATTTAAAAGCTTTAGAAAAGGAACCCGATAATATTCCTCTTTTGTCAACTATTGCTATGGTTTACAATTCTTTGAAAAAATATGAAGAGTCAGATGCAATTCATGAACGTGCTTTAGAAATTGACCCAGATAATCCTTTAATCCTTAATAATTATGCTTATAATCTCTCCTTGAGAGGTGTTAACCTTGTAAAAGCATTAGCTATGGCAAAAAAAGCTATTGAAAAAGAACCAAACAGTGCTTCTTTTCTTGATACTTTTGGCTGGATTTTGTATAAAATGAGTGATTTTATAAATGCAAGGATATATATTGAAAAATCTCTTTCAATAAATCCTCAAAATTGGGTCGTGTTGGATCACTACGGAGATATACTTTTAGCATTAGGTTATCGTGAGGAAGCAAAAGAGGCATGGAGTAAAGCATTGAAAATTAATCCTAATAATGAAGAAATAAAAAATAAAATTAATAACATAACTAAATAAAAAGGTTAAAGATGACAGAACAAAAGAATCACTACAAAGTGTTAATTATCGGTTCAGGACCAGCTGGATTTACAGCTGCTCTGTATGCCGCACGTGCAAATTTAAATCCAATTGTATTTGAAGGAAATCAACCAGGTGGACAACTTATGATTACTACAGAAGTCGAGAATTTCCCTGGTTTTGAACATGGAATTCAGGGACCAGTATTAATGGAAACAATGCGAAAACAAGCTCAAAGATTTGGTGCTAAAACAGTTTTTAAAACTATTGCAAAAGTTGATTTTTCTAAAAGACCATTTGAACTATTTAGCGATGATGGCTTAAAATTTACAGCTGATACTGTTATTGTTGCAACAGGTGCTTCAGCAAAATTGTTGGGTCTTGAGTCTGAAAGTAAATATATGGGTTTTGGTGTATCAGCTTGTGCAACTTGTGATGGATTTTTCTTCCGAAATCAAAGGGTTATAGTAGTGGGCGGTGGAGATACAGCTATGGAAGAAGCTAATTATTTAGCTAACCTTTGTTCTGAGGTTACAATAGTTCATAGAAGGGAGGGATTTAGAGCATCTAAGATTATGCTTGAAAGGGCTAAAAAGAATCCTAAGATAAAATTTATTCTTGATACTGTAATTGATGAAATTCTTGGAAAGGAAGAAAATGGTAAAAAATTTGTTACTGGTGCAAGGTTGAAAAATGTTAAGACCGGTGAAATTACTAATTTTGAATGTGAAGGTATTTTTATAGCAATTGGACACAAACCTAATACAGAAATATTCAAGGGATGGTTAGATATGGATGAAATTGGATATTTGAAAACAGAAAAATCATCTACAAAAACAAATATCCCCGGTGTATTTGCTTGTGGAGATGCTCAGGATAATTACTATCGTCAGGCAATTACAGCAGCAGGTACAGGTTGTATGGCAGCAATAGATGCTGAAAGATACCTTGCTTCTTTAGAATGAACTTAAAACATAATTTGAATGGTAAGAGTTAAGAAATTTAAGATGTTATACTTTTTTTCTAATATTTTGTTTACGAAAAGTTATCGTCAGATGAACTGTATTTGTTGAGATATAACTGCATTAAAAAAACTATTATAAGTTATTATATTTTTATAAAATAATCTCACAAAATATGCAAAGAGTAATTAGAGCACCACGTGGTTCAAAGCTATCTTGTAAAAATTGGCAGGCAGAAGCTGCTATGAGAATGATTATGAATAATTTGGATCAGGAAGTAGCTGAAAAACCAGATGAACTAATTGTTTATGGAGGCTCTGGAAAAGCAGCACGCAACTGGGAATGCTTTGATGCAATTGTAGAAACCTTGAAAACTTTAGAGAATGATGAAACTTTACTTGTACAATCAGGAAAACCTGTAGCTGTTTTAAAAATTCATATTGATGCTCCTCGTGTAGTAATATCCAACTCTCAATTAGTCCCAAAGTGGGCTACTTGGGATGAGTTTAGAAGGCTTGAAGCTCTTGGTTTAACAATGTATGGTCAGATGACAGCTGGTTCATGGATTTATATTGGTACTCAAGGGATTTTGCAAGGTACTTATGAAACATTTGCGGCATGTGCTAAAAAATATTTTTCAGGTTCTCTTTCTGGTAAGTTTGTACTGACAGCTGGTCTTGGCGGTATGGGGGGGGCTCAACCACTTGCTGCTACTCTTAATGGAGCTGCTTTTCTTGGAGTTGAAGTTGATAAATCAAGAATTGAAAAACGCCTTAAAACAGGTTATTGTGATATAATGACAGATAGTCTTGATGAGGCATTGCAAATTGTGATTGAAGCTAAAGAAAAAAAGTTACCTCGTTCAGTTGGCTTAATAGGAAATGCAGGTGAAGTATTACCTGAGATACTGAAACGGGGAATAATACCAGATGTTTTGACAGATCAAACATCTGCACATGATATGCTTAATGGTTATGTCCCAATGGGTATGACTTTTGAGGAAGCTCTTGAACTGCGTAAGAAGGATCCTGAAAAGTATCAAACACTTGCAAGACAAACTGCTGTTGTACATTGTAAAACAATGTGGGAAATGATGAAACGTGGTGCAATAACATTTGATTACGGTAACAACTTGAGGGGAGAAGCATTTGCAAATGGATTCAAGGAAGCATTTGAAATACCAGGTTTTGTTCCAGAATATATCAGACCTCTTTTTTGTGATGGAAAAGGACCTTTCAGGTGGGTTGCTTTATCGGGGGATCCAGAAGATATTTACAAAACCGATGAAGCTATAATGGAAGCTTTTCCAGAAGATAAATTACTTCATAATTGGTTAAAAGCTGCAAAAGAGAAAGTTCATTTTCAAGGACTTCCTGCAAGAATTTGTTGGTTAGGTTATGGGGAAAGAGCGAAAGCAGGTAAAATTTTTAATGAGCTTGTTAGGACTAAACGTGTTTCAGCTCCTATTGTAATAGGCCGTGATCACCTTGATTGTGGAAGTGTTGCATCACCAAACCGTGAAACAGAAAAAATGAAAGATGGATCAGATGCAATAGCTGACTGGCCTGTACTGAATTTTGCTTTGCATTGTATTGGAGGCGCAAGTTGGGTTTCATTCCATCATGGAGGAGGCGTAGGTATTGGTAACTCTATTCATGCAGGAATGGTAATTGTTGCTGATGGAACTCCAGAAGCAGAAAAAAGATTAGAACGTTGTCTAACTTACGACCCAGCTATGGGAATTATTCGTCATTCTGATGCTGGATATGAACAGGCACTGGTTAACAGAAAAAGATTTGGAATCAGAATGCCAATGATAAAAGATTGATATAAAAAGCTACCCTCATACAATAACTATGTAAAAGGGTAGCTTTTAATATAAGTACTATGGTTATTTAGAGTTTATAATCTCTTCAATTTCATCAGCTTCGACGGGTATATTCTCAAAAAGATCTATATTTCCATCCTCAGTAACAAGTATATTATTTTCAAGTCTTATACCCAAGCCTTCTTCTCTTATATATATACCCGGCTCCACAGTAAATATCATACCCGCATCATAAGGTAAATGAAAATATCCAACATCATGTACATCAAGACCGAGATAGTGTGAAACATTGTGCATAAAATATTTTTTAAGGGCAGGAGAATTCGGATTTTGCTTTTTAATGTCAATCATACTTAATAAACCAAGATCAAAAAGTTCTTTTTCCATTACTTGTTCTGTTTCCTTTTGTATTTCTTTCCACATTCCACCTTTCTTTACTTTACTAATTGTAAATCTCATTACACGAAGAACAGCATTGTAGACATCTTTCTGCCTTTTTGTAAACTTTCCGTTAACAGGAATACAACGTGTCATATCTGCATTGTAATTTGCCCAGCTGGCACCTACATCCATTAGAAGTACATCACCATCTTTACAGGGCTTGTCATTTTCTATGTAATGCAGAACACAAGCACTGGCTCCAGAAGCAATAATAGGTGAATAATCAGCAAAAGCACCACCATTTCTGAGAAATTCATATGCATATTCTGCTTCTACTTCATATTCCATCATCCCTGGTCTAATAACTTCAAGAACCCGTCGGAAACCTTTTTCTGTTAATTCTACTGCTTTTTTTATTAATTCAATTTCATATTTAGATTTAGTCATCCTGAGCCTATTAATGATAGGTGATAGTCTCATATAAGTGTGTAAGGGATATTGTTCCTTACACCATTTTATAAATCTTGCTGCTCTTGTTTCAACTTCAATTACAGCACGTTTATGCTCATTAGAGTTTATGTAAACGTTTTCAGCATCAGTTATCAGTGATCTGAATATTCTTGGAAATTCTGATAACCATTGAACATTTTTAATGCCTGTTTGTTCAGTTGCTTCTTCTTTTGTTAATTTTCTACCCTCCCAAATAGCAATTAGTTCACTTGTTTCTCTAAGAAATAGCACTTCTTTAAAATCTGGATCTGGGCTATCGGGATAAAGTAAAAGAATAGTTTCTTCCTGATTAACTCCTGAGAGCCATAACATATCTGTATTCTGTTTAAACTTCATTACACCATCAGCATTTGTAGGCATAACATCATTTGAAATCACAACGACAAGAGAATTAGGTTTTAAGTGAGAAGTTAGTTTGTTCCGGTTGTCAATGAATAGTTGTTTGTCAATTTTTACTTTTTGCATTTTGATTTTATTTTTAATTTATTTTTTACCAATGAATTTCTTTTTTATCTTTGAAAAACTTTCCAGTATGTTTTATAGGAGCTTCTGTTGCTAACCAAACTATTGTTTCAGCACCTTGTTCTACAGTTCTTTCAGCATTAGGACCTCCAAGTTTAGTTTTAACCCATCCCGGACAAACTGAATTTACTGCTACCCCCTTTGATTTTAAGGCAAAAGCAAGTTGGATTGTTACAGCATTTAGAGCAGTTTTGGAAATACTATAAATTGGAGCATAGTTAGCCATACCTTTACAAATTGAACCAAGACTACTTGAAACATTAATAACTCGTGAATTTTCTTTTAAAAGTGGAGAAAAAATCTGAGTCACAAAAATAGGACCCATTGTATTTGTTTGCAAAGTTATTTCTATTACATCAGGAGGTGTCTCTATCAGGTTGCTTTTATCGAGCATAATACCAGCATTATTAATAAGAACATCTAACCTATCAATCTTATGTGAAATTTTATTGTAAGCAATGCGGATTGAGTTTATATCCGCAACATCAAGCAATTCAAACTCTGCTTTAATTCCTTCAGCAATTAATTTTTCAAGAGCTTCAAACCCACTATTAACATCTCTTCCAGTTAGGTATATATAGTAATCCAATTTCCCTAATTGACGTGCAGCTTCTAAACCAATACCTTTGCTTGCACCAGTTATTAATACTGTTTTCATTTTTAAAGTATTTAAAGTTTTTTAGGATTTTAAAGTTATAACCTTTAATCCAATTATCCCAATAAGAATTACAGCAATGAAAAAAAGTCTTAATGCATCTGTTGATTCATCGAATAAGATAATACCTAATATAACAGTTCCCAAAGTTCCAATTCCCGTCCAGACGGCGTATGCAGTACCAAGTGGAATTTCTCTAACTGCTAATGAAAGAAATATAAAACTTAAAATCATTAATACTACAGTAATTACTGACGGAAGAAAAACAGTAAAACCATCTGTATATTTTAAACCAACTGCCCAAGCTATTTCCAATAGTCCTGCTAAAATTAAAAATAACCATTCCATTATAACTCCTTATTATTGTATTTTAATTAAAACTTATAATACCGACTTTTAGTAAATATATGATTAAAATTTTAGAAAATATATTGTTAAAAGATTATACTACTATAAGACTTGGGGGACCGGCTCGTTATTTTACTGAATGCAATTCTATTGATGAGCTAAGAGAAGCTGTTAGATTTGCTAAAGAAAAGAAGTTAAAAATATTTGTACTTGGTGGTGGGAGTAATGTTGTTTTTGATGATGATGGTTTTAATGGACTTATTATAAAAATTAATCTTACAGGTATCAGAACCATAAGTCGACTTGATGATAGAATTTTTATCAAAGTAAATGCGGGTGAACACTGGGATAATTTTGTTGATTATGCTGTGAAAAACAACTATGCTGGTATTGAATGTATGTCATTTATACCGGGTCTTGTTGGTGCCACCCCTATTCAAAATGTTGGTGCGTATGGACAGGAGGTAAAAGATGTTATAGTACAGGTAAAAGCACTTTCTATTAACGATGAAAGTATTGATACATATAAAAAAGATGAATGTGATTTTTCTTATCGTTCGAGCATCTTCAAGACTGATTTAAAAGGACAGTATATAATTACAAGCATATTATTTCAACTATATAGGCGTAGATTTTCAGAAGTACATCACGATGAACTTGCAAATTTTATCAGGCAAAATTATAGCTCAAATCTTTCTGAAGAAGGTAATCCTCCATTATCGGTAGTAAGAGAAGCAGTATATAAACTGCGCAAAAAAAAGTCTATGATTTTCAATTTAGAAGATCCAGATTCACTCTCATGTGGTAGTTTTTTTATAAATCCTATAATTACTGATGATGATTTTATTAAATTACAGGAAAAATGTGGAACAGATTTAAAATTTGATGTGCTTGCTCCAAATAAAATTAAAGTTTCAGCTGCATATTTAATCGAAAAAGCTGGCTTTAATAAAGGTTTTATGCTGCAAGGAGTAGGTATTTCAAGTAAGCATTCTTTAGCTCTTGTTAACAAAGGGGGAACTTTTAAGCAACTAATGGAATTGATAAATGTGATTAAAACTTCGGTTTTTGAGAAATTTGGTATAGTACTTAAAGAAGAACCAATTATTGTAAAGAAAGAGGAAGATATTTGAAAACAGCAACTTTACATACTCTTGGGTGTAAACTAAATTACAGTGAAACTTCCTACATAGCTAAAGAGCTCAGAACTGCTGGTGTTGAGATTAAACCATATGGAGAAAAAGCAGATATATTTATTTTGAACACCTGTACTGTTACGGAAAATGCAGATCGTGAATGCAGGCAGATTATTAGAAGTGTATTAAGGAAAAACCCTGAGACTTTTATTGTTGTAACGGGATGTTATGCACAACTCCAACCGGAAGAAATTTCTCGTATTGAAGGTGTAGACCTTATTCTTGGAAACAATGAAAAATTTAGAGTTATTGATTATCTTAAGCAGTTTGATATCAAGAGCATTTCTTGTCTCGGAAAAATTCCTGGGGCTAAAATAATTGTTTCTGATGTAAATAGCACTCAAACTATTGATGAAGCTTTTACATCAGATATAGATTCCCGAACAAGAGCGTTTCTTAAGATTCAGGATGGATGTGATTATAATTGTTCGTTTTGCACTATCCCGTTAGCAAGAGGTAAATCAAGAAGTATCCCTTTAGAAAATATCCTTGATAATGTTAGGAAAATTCTTGATGCAGGGTATCAAGAAATTGTGCTTACAGGTGTAAATACAGGTGACTATAAAATTAATAATTTTAGATTTTTTGATTTACTATACCATTTAGATAAACTTGGTGTTCCAAGAATTAGAATTAGTTCTATTGAGCCCAATTTACTCACTGACGAAATAATTGAACTTGTAAAAGATTCGAAAAGTTTTTGTAAACATTTTCATATTCCTTTACAAAGTGGAGATCCTTTTATATTAAAGTTGATGAGACGAAGATATAATTTAAGTCTTTTTAGAGAATTAATTTTTAAATTGAACGATCAAATTGAAAATGTTGGAATTGGAGTTGATGTAATAGTTGGATTTCCAGGTGAAACTGAAGATCGGTTTCAAAATACTTTAAATTTCTTAACTGAACTAAATATTTCATACTTACATGTTTTCACTTATTCGGAAAGAAAAAATACAATAGCAATCAACCTCGATGGAAGTGTGGATGTAGCAGTTAGAAAAAAAAGAAATCAAATTTTACAAAGACTTTCTGATAAGAAACGTTATGAATTTTATCTTTCGAATTTAGGCAAAGTATATGATGTACTTTTTGAATCTGAAAAAAAAGGATATTATTATGGTTTCACAAGTAATTATATAAAAGTACGATTAAAATCTCGGGATTTACTCACAAATAATATCAAACCTGTTTTATTAGAACAGATTACTGGTGAAAAGACTGTTGATGGCTCTTTAATATGAAGAAAGCCCAAACAAAAGTTGGGCTTTCTTATTGTAAAAACTAAATTCAGATAATTATTTAACAAGCATCATCTTTTTTATATCGGTAAACAATTTATTCTCATTACTAATTAGATCAAGTCTATAAAAGTATATCCCTGAAGCAAGTCCTGAAGCATCAAATCTATATTCATAATTCCCGTTACTTAAATATGATGTAAGAAGTGTTTGTATTTCTTGTCCAAGTGAGTTATAGACCTTCAATGTTGTAAAACCAGAAATAGGTAATGAGAACCTTATAGTTGTTACTGGATTGAATGGATTTGGATAGTTTTGAGCAAGAGAGAATTTCTCAGGTACAGAAGTCTGTAGTTGTGAAAGTCCTGAAACAACGTTAACCCAGGTTTTTGTAGCTTTTATACCATCAAGAATTAATACAGGTGCATTTGAAGCGGTACCTTGTCTTAAAGCGATTCGACCAATGTCTGAAACATCACTTGCGGTACCAGTAACTGGTCCTATTGTTGGTGTTGCAGGCTCAGTTTGTGGTAAGTTTGGTGCAGTAAAAACATAAAGTCTCATTTCATCGTCAGTAGTAGAACCCGTCAAAAAAGTATACTTTAGCACTATAAGATAAGTTACACCATACTGGTATGTAGTAGTAGAATATACAATAGGTCCTCCAGATGCGGCTGATTTACTTAAACCAAATAAAACAGCTCCTGAAGAATCTTTTGCATAAACTCTTGCAGTATATAAGGTAGTACTTGTAGATGGCAAAAGGGCAAGGAAATAATCCCCAGCACTTTTTGCACTATCAATTCTAACCATAAAAGCAACATAAACATCATTTGCAGTTTCCGGGTTTGGAAGTGACTTGTAAGCATCCTGTCCTGTTGATAATAATTTAACAGAATTTCCAATTCCTGATCCAGAATAATTTGGATATGTTAAACTACCTGAGCTTATTGTAATTGGATTAACCCAACTGCTGAATGTTACCCATCCATGAGCACCTATTGTGTCTCCTGCAGGGTAATTAAAATCTTCTATTAAAAGGATTTGAGAATTAATAGAAGAAGCGATTGCAAATAAAAATGTAACAAAAAGAATAATTTTTAGCTTCATACAATTTTAATTTTTATTTTTTCAAATTTACTAAAATATAGCAATTTCAATGTTAACAAAATATCAAGAAAATATTATCTTGAATGAGAAGTCCTATTACTAATAAAAGCGGTTAAATATAATTGTGTTATAAAGTTTTAAGATATTTTAATCCCCCAAAATTATAAAAAAGAGGTAAAAGATAATACAAAATTGTCTATTTGTATGTTTTTCAATAGATATACAATATTCTTTATTTAATACAGAAAAAGATATTTTTTTATGGTTTGCGCAACTAAACCCCAAAAATAGAACTGATATAAAAAGCTCAAAAGCTGTCAAATTGCGCAATTTTTTTGCCCTTTTTCAAAAATCTATTACATTTTTTTAATTTTTGATATTATTAAGATACTATTTTGAAATTTCTGTCTTTCCTTCACAAAAAAATTCCCATTTTAATTGATTAAAGAGCTTCTTTTTATAATTACACACTCTTAGGTACTCTAAGAATGCAATGAAGTGAAATTTTTGTATTTCCATTTATAAATATTAATTTTATTTTAAGAATTAAATAAAAATATCAAGGAAAAAGTGTATGAAACTCTTTTTAATTCGCCATACAGAAGCAATTGACTATGAAACTGAGTCTGTACGGACAGATGAGAGCAGATTCATTACACCTAACGGCAGAAGAATATCATTATCAGTGTTTAAAACTCTTAGAGATGACCTCTCAGATCTGGAAAAAATCTTCACGAGCCCTTTAATTAGAGCTGTACAAACTGCTGAAATTCTTGCATCTTCGTTAAAATACAAAAACGATGTAGAGATTGCTAATGAATTGAGCCCTAATTCTGACCATGATAAGTTGATAAAGTTAATAAGAAGGAATGCTATTTTTAAATCCATTGCTTTAGTTGGTCATGAACCTATGTTAGGAAAATTAGCTTTAGAAATTACTAAAATAGAGACATTACCATTTGAGTTCAAAAAAAACGGAGTGTGCTATATAGACTACAATACAGAAACAGGACAAGGACAGCTAAAATGGTATTTTGATCCAAAATCACTTGAAAAGATTTCTTGATGTTAAGTTTTCAAAATATATCATTTTCTTACGATGAAGACATTCCCACAATTAACAATGTTACTTTCAAGCTACAAAAAGGGGAATTCATTTCCATTATTGGACGTAATGGTTCCGGCAAATCAACATTGTTAAAGCTCGCTTGTGGTCTATTAAAACCTTTTGAAGGTAGGATACTTCTCGATTCTAATGATATACAAAATCTCAAACCTAAAATAAGAGCAAGGTTAATATCTTACCTGCCGCAGATAGAACCTGTTTATTATAATGGTGTTTCTGTGAATGAAATGTTATTTTATGGTAGGTATGCATATAAAAATATTTTTGATTTTTCATATAAGGAATCTGATAGAAAAGCTGTAATGGCAGGGGTGGAAGCAACTGGAATAAGCTCTTTATTAGATAAAAAGTTTAATGAGCTTTCAGGGGGAGAGAAGCAAAGGATACTTGTAACTATGGCATTGGTACAATTAAATCTTCTTGAAACCTTATCAGGGAAAGTGCTTTTGGTGGACGAGCCGACAAGTTTTCTGGATATATCTTATCAATATGAAACCTACAAACTTTTGAAAAGTCTACAAAAAGAAAAAGGGCTTTCACTAATAACTGTAACACATGATGTTGATCTGGCGCTTAAGTTTACGGAAAAAGCTTTACTGCTTAAAGAGGGCAAAATTGCTGTTTTTGATCAAACAGAAAAAGTACTTTGCGATCCTCTTTTTAACGAAATATTTGGTGTAGAGACAGAAATTATTGATTATGGTTCCCAAAAACATTTATTAAAAATTAAAAAACTATAACGTGGCAACCTACAATAAAATATTAATTGAACAGAGAAAAGGTACCAAAAAAATTATTATGAATCGCCCTGAGAAAAGAAACTCCCTTGATGAAGAGATGATATCTGAAATAACAGAAGCTTTTAATACCTTTTCTTCTGATAATGAAACTTGTTGTATTGTGATTAGAGGTGCGGGCAATAATTTTTGTTCTGGTATGAATCTTGAGTATTTGAACAAGATTTCGGAATTTGATATACTTGAAAATAAGAGAGATTCCGACAATTTTAAAAAAATGCTTCTTTCAATATATAATTGTAGAAAACCTACCATTGCAATGGTAGATGGTTATGCACTTGCGGGTGGTTGCGGGATTGCAAGTGCCTGTGATATTATTGTTGCTTCTGATAGAGCTCAATTTGGATATACAGAAGTGAAAATTGGATTTATACCGGCAATTGTTTCAGTGTTTCTCTTAAAGAGAGTATCAGAAACTTATGCTAAAGATTTACTTTTGACTTCAAGGTTTATTAATGCAGGTGAAGCATATAGAATAGGATTAATTAATTATGTTGTTGATCCATTTATGCTTGAGAATTATGTTGATACAATGTGCGATTGTATTAATAGTCTCCCTTTAAGTTCTCTTACATTAACCAAGGAACTTATTAGAAACGTATCTTCTATGAGTTTTGAAGTTGCACTTGAATATGCTTCAAATATGAATGCTATGACGCGTATGACTGAAGAGTGTAAAAATGGAATAAGAAAATTTCTGAAAAAAGAATAATAATTAAAAAAAACAAATTAATGGAAAACAAAAAAAAGTATTCTACAACACAATGGCTTGACAGAAACGAATCCCAGTATGGTCCATCACCAAAATGTTTTGAATACCTCAAAAATGTTACTTATGAAGATCTATCTTGGTATACAAGAGATTTTCTTAAAGGGATAAAATCAAGTTTGTCTAAAAAAATTGCGGATGAATTTGGAGTTGATGAAAGACAGGTTGTTCTTTCTTATGGTAGTGAGGATTTGCTGAAACAAATAATACATTATTATCTTGATAGGAAAGAAAAAATACTAATTCCAAAAGAAGCATGGTGGTATTACAAAAAAGTTGCTTATGAAGTAGGAGGTTTTAATGTTGAATATCCAATGTATAAAGGTTATGAAGATGGTATTCCTACTTATCTTTATGATGTAAATAAAATGATTGAAATTTACGAAAGGGAAAGGCCCAGAATAGTTTTAATTGCTTCACCTAATAACCCAACTGGTAATAAAATATCAAAAGAGGATCTCTGGAAGTTTCTTGATGCATGTCGAGGTGCATTAGTGATGATTGATGAGGCATATTGGGGTTTTGGCTCAAGAGAAAATGATTACATTAAACCTTATCTTGATGAGTTTCCAAATCTCGTTATTTGCAGAACTTTTTCAAAATATTACGCCCTTGCCGGTTGCAGAATTGGTTTTGCTTTTGCAGGAAAAAACCTTGAAGAGTTAATTAATTATTCTGTTCGTTATCTCGGTTATAATAAACTTTCTGAAAACCTTGCTATGATAGCAATGGATGATAAAGAGTATTATGAAAAAATAACTACTTTAATGCAAGAAGATAAGGAATATTTTTATAAAGAGTTTAATAAACTTGATGGTTTTACTGCATATAAATCTTATGCAAATTTTATTCTTGTAGATATGCCTATAGAGATTAGGGCAGATCTAAATAAGTTTTTGAAAGAAAGAAATCTCTTAATTAAATTTCTTAATGAGGAAGCATTTAAAACTGAAGCACGAATAACACTTGGGACTCGAGAACAAAATTATACCCTGATGGAATCAATTAAAGAATTTCTTGGGAAATGAAAACTAAAAAACAAGACTCAGAAAAGAACAATAAAAAACTTGATTTCTATACATTTACTCTAATTGCTGTTGCAGTTATTGTAATAGGGTATTTGTTAATAACAAAAGTGTTTTTTAAACCTGAACCGCTTGTTGTTAAGTCAAAGGAACAACAAATCGAGAACGTTAAAGAACCGCAATTTGTTAAACAAGGTGAACTTGAATTTATAAGTAAAGAAGATAATAAAGTAATAAAAAAGATAGATATTGAAATAGCAGATTCAGAGTTAAAAACACAGCAAGGACTTATGTACAGGAAATCAATGGAAGAAGATAGAGGAATGTTGTTTGTTTTTCCAACCCCGGAAGTTAGAAGTTTCTGGATGAAAAACACAATAATTCCACTTGATATTATTTTTGTTAATGAAAAAAAGGAAATAATTAAAATCCATAAAAATACAGTTCCTTATTCTGTAAAATCATTGGAATCAGTTAAACCAGCCCTTTATACCGTGGAGGTAAATGCAGGATTTACAGATAAGTATGGTATCAAAGAAGGAGATTTGATAAACTTCAAGAGGTTATGAAACGGGATTTTACATCGTCAAAACCCATTATCAACAGGGAGTTGAGTTGGCTTGCTTTTAACCAGAGAGTATTAGAAGAAGCAAGTGATATAACTAATCCTCTGCTGGAACGTTTAAAGTTTTTATCTATTTTTACTACTAACCTTGATGAGTTCTTTATGATTAGAGTATCGGGCTTGAAAAGACAATTAATCAGTGACGTAAAAGAACTCTCTGCAGATGGACTAACTCCCCTTGAACAAATTAAGGCTATTTATGAAAGATTATTACCTCTATTAAAGGAGCAGTATGACCTTTTTGAGACTATTACAGCTGAACTTAAACAGTCAGGCATAGAAATAATACAGGATTATGATAAACTTTCGGATGATGAGAAAAATTATGTTAACGACTATTTTGATTATGAAATTTACCCTACACTTACTCCAATTGTATTAGATAATGCCCATCCTTTCCCAAATCTTGTTAACCGAACCCTTGCCCTTGCAGTAGTTTTAGCTGGGAACACTTTTTCCAATAATGATGAAATAAATTCTGTTGTTCAAATCCCATCAGTTTTTCCTCGTTTCCTAAAACTTAAATTTGCTGGTGCAACAATAAGATATATCTTTATTGGGGAAATAATAAAGGCAAATATTGAAAAATTATTTCCCGGCTTAAAGGTGTTGGGTTCGTATATGTTTCGTATTACCCGCAATGCTGATCTTGAGTTGGAAGAGGATGAAGCTGATGATTTACTTGTATATATAGAAGAGAGTCTAAAGAAAAGAAGACTTGGTTTAATTGTGCGACTTGAAATTGAAGATGATATGCCAGAATCACTATTACAATTACTTAAAACATTATTGGAGTTGGAGGAATACGAAATATATAAGGTCTCAGGTCCTTTAAATTTAGGGGACTTAAATTATATATATAAAGTCTCTGAGAGCAGAACCTTAAAATATAAGCCTTTTGTCCCAAGAATAAAATCATATTTAGTTAAAGAAGACAGTATTTTTAAAGCAATTAGAAAACAAGATATTTTTCTCCATCATCCATATTATTCGTTTTCACCTGTTGAGGATTTTCTTTGTGAAGCAGCAGAAGATCCATCAGTACTTGCAATAAAAATGACACTTTACAGAACTGGAGGTGAGTCATCAATAATTCGTTCTCTTATTAAAGCTGCAGAAAACGGAAAGCAAGTAACGGCTATTGTTGAACTTAAAGCAAGGTTTGATGAAGAAAATAATATTGTGTGGGCAAAAGCACTTGAAAGTGCTGGAGTTCAGGTCGTTTATGGAATTGCTGGAATAAAAATTCATTGTAAACTTGCTCTTGTTGTTAAACGAGATGAGGATAGAGTTAGAAATTATCTTCATTTGAGCACTGGAAATTATAACCCAATAACCGCTAAGCAGTATACTGATTTTGGACTCTTTACATGCAACAAACATTTTACTGCAGATGCTTTGAATCTTTTTAACTTTATTACAGGTTATTCTAAATACAATGATTATAAAAAATTTGTTGTTTCCCCTTTTTCTATAAGAAGAAAATTAATTGGTTTAATTGAGGACGAAATAAAATCTCATCAGTTATATGGAAATGGAAGAATCATTATCAAAGTTAATTCACTTGTAGATGAAAAGGTTATACTTAAATTATATGAAGCTTCATCAAAAGGGGTAAAAGTAGATTTGTTAGTTAGGGGAATTTGTAGCTTAGTACCAAGGATTGAAGATATAAGTAATAATATTAATGTTTATAGTATTGTAGGTAGATTTCTTGAACACAGCAGAGCATTTTATTTTTATAATAATGGTAATCCAATCTTATATACAGGAAGTGCTGATATAATGGAAAGAAATTTTGACAGGAGAGTTGAAATTATTTACCCAATAGAAAGTTCGAAAATTCTATTAGAAATCTATAAAATACTTGAAATCTACTTGAAGGATACAGAAAAATCCCGAATTATGAGTCCTAATGGTAATTATTCCAAAAGAAATAGTATTGATGGAAAAAAATTTAATGCACAGCAGTTCTTTGTTGATGTGATTGAGAAGAAAAATAGACAAGATCTTAAAAAGTTAGTGAAAAAGAAATTGAAACTTAAAGTTAAGAAATCAAAGTCTAAATCAACATATAATAAAAAACACTTTTAATAAAAAATCTAATGGGATTAATTAATGAATATCGAGCTTCACTTAAGGGTTATGATGTTGAAGAAATTTTAGATCTTCTAATATATCGTCCAATTTCTTTTTTAATTGTAAAACTTATTTATAAATTTAATATTACACCTAATCAAATTTCTTTGTTATCAATGTTTTTTGGAATTGCCACGGGTGTACTTTTTGCATTTGGCTTTTATATTTATGGAGGTATAGTTTTATTTATTTCAAATGTTTTTGACTGTGTTGATGGTCAACTTGCCAGATTAAAACATAATGGTACCAAAATAGGGAGAATTATAGATGGTGCAATTGATTATGTTACTGGGGCATCAGTATTTATAGGACTGGGGATATCTTTATCTATGGATAGTGGGGATTATTTTATTACATGGATTGTGGTAATTCTTGCTGCTGTCTCAAGAATTTTTCAGAACTTCTTTTTTGATTATTATAGAAATGAATATCTTTCTTATGTATATAATAAAGTTGCAAATCTTGAGGATGAAATTAGGGAGTTTAAAGATGAAAGTAAACGTCTTGAATCTTTAAAAGGTAAAAAGTTTGAGAAATTCCTTATAGATATTTATATAAAATACTCTAAACTTCAACGTAAATCAAATAACCATAAAGCATTTTCAGTATCACCTGAGGAATATAAAAAGGCTAACAAGTTTATTCTTAGACTCTGGAGTTGGCTTGGTTCAACAACACATTTAACTTTAATAATTATATTTTCAATAGTTCAACATATAGAAATTTACTTAATTGCAACTATTGTTATAGGTAATTTTTTTATGCTTGTTTTTCTTGCTTATCAATCTTATTTGAATAATAGATTTATAACTTTATCAGGGAGTAAATGAATGCAGGCTGTAATTCTAGCAGCTGGTGTTTCCAGAAGGCTTAGACCTCTAACTGATCAAAAACCTAAATGTCTTTTAGATATATCAGGACGTAATTTGCTACAACGAACACTTGATAGTCTCGCTGCAAATAATATTTCTGAGATACTTATAGTTACTGGATACAGAGAAAATATGATAAAAGAGTATGTAAAGAAAAATATCAAAGACCTTAATATTTCTTTTATTACAAACCCAGATTATCAAAATAATAACAATTCCTATTCATTATGGTTATCTAAGGACTTTATAAAAGGTGATTTTATTCTTCTTGACAGCGATATACTTTTTGATGAAAGAATTATTAAGAAGTTACTTAATTCACAATACAAGAACTGCCTTGCTGTTTATGCAAATGGTAAATTAGATGAGGAACAAATAAAAGTTATTGTAGATAAGGATTTAAGAATTTTACAAATCGGAAAAGAAATTGAGATTAATAAAGCTTATGGTGAGTCCATTGGGATAGAGAAATTTTCCCTTGATTTTTCACGTGTACTTTTTGAAATTCTTGATAGAAAAATAACAAAAGAAAATAATGTTAACGAATTTTATGAAACTACTTTTCAAGAAATTATAGATAGAAGAGACACACTACATTCAATTTACTGTGTAGATGTGTCTGAATATCAATGTTTGGAAATTGATACTGTTGAAGATTATGAAAGGGCAATTAAATTAACTATAAATATAACATCAAGTGAATAATTTAAAAAGAAACGGTTTTGGAGGATTTAGTTTTTTTCCTCCTGCTATTAAAACATTGCTTATACTAAATGTATTGATATATCTTTTTGTCAATTTGTTTTTAAGTAACTTAAGACTGGGTAATTTAAATATAGGTGCAGCTTTATTCCGATGGTTTGCATTGCAACCAATCTTCTCTGATGTAAGAACATTATACTCTGGTCCATTTCTGCCTTGGCAACTTTTTACATATATGTTTTTACACGGAGATTTTACACACATATTTTTTAATATGTTTGCATTATGGATGTTTGGCATTGAATTAGAAAATCTCTGGGGAACAAAACGTTTTTTGTTTTATTACTTCTTATGTGGTCTTGGTGCAGCTGTAGCAAATCTGTTCATAGCTCCACTCTTTAGTCAGGTAGGACCTACTATTGGTGCTTCAGGAGCTGTCTATGGAATTCTTGTGGCTTTTGGATATCTCTTCCCTAATAGGTATATCTATATTTATTTTTTAATTCCTCTAAAAGCTAAATATCTTGTTATTTTATATATGATTCTTGAAGTTTTTGCTGTTACTTCTCAGTCAAGTACTGGGATAGCTCATATTGCCCATCTGGGCGGTGCCGTTGTAGGTTTCATTTATTTAATTTCAACTTCCAGCAGGCACTTAAGAATATTCGACTCCTCCCCATTTAGAAGAAATTTAAGTAACAGAGGTCCAACATTTACTGCACAGGATACTTCTTCAAATATATACGATGCAAAATATACTGAAGTCGATGATTATAAAAATGATTATGACCGTCACCTTGATGAATTACGTAAACGAGTTGATAGTATCCTTGATAAATTGGGCAAATATGGATATGAAAGTCTTACTGACGAAGAGAAAAGAATCCTTTTTGAGGAAAGTAAAAAACTAAAATGAATATTATTAAGAAAAAATATTCTCGATTTCAAACAAGAGTTGTGAATGTTGGTGACATTCCTCTTGGAGGCAACTATCCCATAAGGATTCAGTCAATGACTACTACTAATACTCTTGATACGATGGGAACTGTTGAACAAGCAATAAGAATAATAAAAGCAGGAGCAGACTACGTCCGCATTACAGCGCCGAGTTTAAAAGATGCGGCTAATCTTGAGGAAATAAAAAAACAATTAAGAAATAAAGGTTATAATACTCCTCTTATTGCTGATATTCATTATACACCTAATGCTGCTGAACTTGCTGCGCGGATAGTTGAAAAAGTTAGAATTAATCCTGGTAATTATGTTGATAAAAAAAAGTTTCAGTTTAAGGAATATACAAATTCTCAATATCAGGAAGAGCTTGAAAGAATAGCTGAAAGATTTACACCTTTAGTTAAAATTTGCAAAGAATATGGGACTGCAATGAGAATAGGTGTTAACCATGGTTCATTATCCGATAGAATTATGAGTCGTTATGGTGATACTCCTCTTGGAATGGTTGAATCTGCAATGGAATTTGTTCGGATTTGTGAGGCAAATAATTTTTATGATATAGTTCTTTCTATGAAATCCAGTAACCCGCAAGTAATGATTGCTGCATATCGTTTGCTTGTTGAGTATATGATAAGGAATAATATGAATTACCCATTACATCTTGGAGTAACTGAAGCAGGAGATGGTGTAGATGGAAGAGCAAAATCTGCAATTGGAATTGGAACATTACTGGAAGATGGATATGGTGATACTATTCGTGTATCTCTTACCGAAGAACCAGAATTTGAAATACCTGTTTGCAAATCTATACTCAAGCGCTATGAAAACAAACAAAGTATATCTCTTTCTGAAGCTGATTACCATATATCATTCAACTATAAAACTATAGAAACTTCAAAATCAATAACAGTAATCAATGCAGGTGGAGGGAGTGTTCCTGTTGTTATTTTATCTCTACAGCAACTTAATTACGAGGTCTTGAAAGAACTTGGTTATCATTATAACGAAACAACTGATAAATGGAATGTTAGTTTTAGTGTACCTGATTATATTTACCTGAAAAATGGCTTGGTAAATATGAAATTACCTGGTTCATTAAGAATAATATGTGATTTGAATTTTTATTTACAAAGTTCTTCAAAAGAAAGTCTTATACCCTTATGTAATGTTGATGACTACGAAAGCTATGAACTTGATAATAGTTTTTATAGATTTCTTCTAATTAGATCATTACCTCCTGAAAATGTTATTCGAAATTTAATCGAAAGTCATAATACAATTGTTGTTCTTGAAACAAATGAAGATTTTCTTGCCGTACGGAATTTAATTTTGATTCTCCGTGATAAAGGTATAAAATGCCCATTAATTGTTAAAAGAAACATTAATAATGATATATCTACGGATGATTTTATTGTTAACGCTTCAATTGATTTTGGTGGTTTACTTATTGACAAACTAATAGATGGTATTTGGATTGAATCAGATAAAACTTCTCATTCTGTTTTAAATAAGATATCATTCGATATTCTACAAGCTACCCGTACACGAATCTCAAAAACAGAATATATTGCCTGTCCCTCCTGTGGTAGAACTCTATTTGATTTACAAAAAACAACAAATCTTGTAAGAAGCAAAACAAGTCATCTGAAAGGAGTGAAGATTGCAATTATGGGTTGTATAGTAAATGGTCCTGGTGAAATGGCTGATGCTGATTATGGTTATGTTGGTAGTGGTATTGGTAAAGTTACTCTTTATAAAAAGAAGGATATAGTAAAAAGAAATATAGATTCTGAAAGAGCAGTTGATGAACTAATAAAACTGATTAAAGAAAACGGCGATTGGGTAGATCCTACCTGATTTAATATGATTGAAAAAATTATATCCGGTGGACAAACTGGTGCTGATAGAGGAGCTCTTGAAGCTGCAAGGAAATTAGGAGTACCTACTGGAGGCTATATTGTAAAGGGGTTTTTAACTGAAAAAGGAACGGATTTATCCCTTAAAAAATTAAACTTAATACAACTTAACACAAAAGATTTTTCAATTCGTACCGAAAAGAATGCAAAGGTTGGAGACGGTACGGTAATTTTTTCAAAAATTGATAATAAAGGTAAAATCATAGGTGAAGGAACAAAATTTACTTTAGAGGTTCTAAAAAAAAACAAAAAGCCTTTTCTTATTAATCCTTCTATTGATGAATTTATTAAATGGATTAAAAAGTATGATATCAAAGTTTTGAATGTTGCTGGAAATAGAGAAAGTCAATTTTGTGGTATTCAGAAGTATACAGAAAAATTTCTTATAAAAGCCCTTAAAAAAATAATTAACTACGAGTGTACAGCTAAACTTAAAAATATCTTTAACGATAATACCTCTGGTTCTTCAGAAATCCTAAAGCAGATAATTGAATGGTTAAAATTATATTATAGGTACTTTAAGAAAAATCCTAAATTAGTTTATAAAAAATTAGAAATAATAGAGAAAAAACTGTCACATTTTGCTATAATAGTTAATTTTGTAAAAGAAGCAAAAGAAAAATTGAAAAAAGATCCTGAATTATTTGGGACATTTTTGAAAAACTATTACATTATGCAAGGAACTTATTATCTTAAATTATTCAAGAAAATTAAATTGAAGTATAACTTTCGGGAAAAGACAGTTTTGCTTCACAGTAGAAGTGGGATTATAATAAATTTCCTTGAATTTCTTGCTTCAGAGGGGATATTATTAGATATTATTCAAACTGAATCAAGACCTTCCCTTGAAGGAATAGAGCAAGCAAAAATTTTAACTGGGTTAAAGCATAAAGTTACCTTAATTGTTGATTCAGCTATTTCTTTGTATATGCCCAAAATAGATTATGTTTTACTTGGTGCTGATGCTGTAATTACTGACAAAAAAGTTTTTGTCAATAAAATTGGAAGTTACAGTATAATGCTTCTTGCAAGAGAATTTCAAAAAAAAGTCCTTGTTATTGCAGGAAAGTTTAAATTTGTATCTTCTTCTGAATACAAATTTATTAATCTTCCTCGTTCTTCAAATGAAATTTTACCTGATAATATCAAAAATATTAAGGCTGAAAATTTTTATTTTGAAGAAGTTCCATTTTCTTTGCTAAAAAAAATTTATTAAAAATAACTTTTGAGCTGTTAGAGTAAAAGGTTTCTACCTTTTAAGTAAAATTCCTTATTAGTAAATTAGTTCAAAGCGGGAATATTCAAACTAAGACAATCTTATTACCCTTCGATACTAAAGCCCCGCTCATATTAGTTTAAATAATAACAATCAAACTGGAGTTTTTATGAAAAATAGTTTTCAAAAAAAATTTGATAATGTCAAAGACTATATTGGTATTATATTTGGATGCATAATTTTTGCCATCTCGTATTCCTGGTTTTTAATTCCTTTTAAAGTTGCTCCAGGCGGTGTTGGAGGTATTGCGACAATTCTTTATCATTTGTTGGGATTTCCAGCAGGTATTTCTATGATTTTGATTAACATCCCACTTTTTATCCTTGGATGGATAATGATAGGCAAGCAATTTGGAGTGAAATCATTTGTTGGAATGGTACTTGGCTCTTTTCTAATTGATGTTTTTGATCCAAAGCTTTTATATAACAACTTTAATATTTTTAAAAGCTTAGTAAACACTCAATATTGGGCATTTACTGACAATATATTGCTGGCATCACTTGCAGGTTCTGTATTATTAGGGCTTGGGCTTGGCATAATTTTTAAGTTTAGGGGTTCAACTGGTGGAACTGATATTCCTGTTGCAATTCTTAAGCAATATACCGGTCTTTCAATTGGTATGGGCTATTGGGTAATAGAAACATTAATTATTTTTTCAATCGGCATTGTTTTTAAAGATCTTAATCTTATTATATGGGGATATCTAAACCTCTTTATTACAACACAAATTGTTGACTTAACTGCAGAAGGATTACCCTATGTTAAAGGAGCATATATTGTAACCTCAAAGGATAATACCATCCGTAATAGAATCGTTTCAGAATTAGACCGTGGAGTTACAGTTTTTATTGCTGAAGGTGGATATACTGGTAGACAACAAAAAGTTTTATTTGTAGCTGTAAGTAGAAGACAGGTTACACAGCTAAGAAGAATTGTTAAAGAAGAAGATCCTGCTGCTTTTATGGTCCTTTTCGATATTAATGATGTAATGGGAGATGGGTTCAAAACAAGAACTCTTGATTTTCAAAGTGAAGAGTAAAAATTTCTAACTTGGATGATAAGAGTTATAACTGTAAATTACTAACTAATAATATATTTTTCCTTTCTGAATTTTTTAATTTTTAGGAAAATTTGTCTGATAAACTTCAAATATATACAGCTTCGGCTGGTTCTGGAAAAACTTCAAAACTTGCTACTTTTTATATTAAGTTAGCATTACGTCATCCTGAAGCCTTCAAGAGTATTCTTGCAGTAACTTTTACTAATAAGGCAACTCAGGAGATGAAAGAAAGAATTATAACTCTACTATATAATTTAACAGAGCTTCCTTATAAAAATCACGAGATAGCTTCATTATTAACACAACTGGGAAATTTTGAGAATCAAAATCAATTTAAAGAGTTATCGTCTGCTGTTCTAAAAAATATACTCCACAATTACTCTCACTTTTCAGTTTCTACTATTGATAGCTTTTTTACTAAAATTCTCCAATCCTTCGCTCGGGAAATGGGAATATCATATGGATACCAAATTGAACTCGAGCAGCAAAAAGTTCTCGATGAGGTAATAGAAAGACTACTTGATAAGCTTAAGAAAGGAATGGAATTAACAGAGTATTTAATTGATTATTTAAATTATAAAATTGATAATTCTGGGAGTTGGGATATTGAACGAGATTTAAAAAAACTATCCCGAGAATTATTAAATGAAACATATTGGGAAAAACGTTTTTCTCGTCAGTATGGAGAGAGATTTGTCGAGAAACAAAAAGAATCTGTTCGTAGCTTCATAAAAGAGTTAAGTAATTATAAAAAGGAATTTATCAATAAAATACAGAAAATTGGTATCCAAATAAATACTTTGTTTGAAAAAAATCAACTTTCAGAAAACCTTTTTTATAATAAAACCAAAGGACTTGCACCATATCTTAAAGCTCTTGCCAATATCTCTGTAGAAAACTTTAGAATGCCTTCAGATGCTCAAATGTGTGCAATTGAAAATCCAGAGCAAAAGTTTTTTACTGATAAAACGCAAATAGATGATAAAGTCAAAGAAGAATTAAAAGCAATTTTATCTGAACTTAATAGATTATTTAATAAAGAACGTGGTATTCAAATATATAAGTCAATAGAAGTTATTCTTCAAAATTTTTTTCTTGTCGAAATTTTTAAAGATATTCTTGAAGAGTTAATTTACTATCGTGTAGATAATAGAATACTATTACAGGCAGATATTAATTTAATTTTACGGAAAATTATCTCAACGGCTACTTCACCTTTTATTCTTGAAAAAGCTGCTTTAAGTTATAAGCATTATTTATTTGATGAATTTCAGGACACTTCACTATTTCAGTGGCATAATTTTAAACCCCTAATTGAAAATTCTCTTTCAGAAAATCACGAGTGTTTAATAGTAGGTGACGTCAAGCAAGCTATTTATCGCTGGCGAAATGGTGATATGAAATTGCTGGGTGGAGAAATCTTAAATGATTTAGCACCTTTTCTTTCAAATAAACAGATATTAAATCTTAAAAATAATTATCGAAGTTTTCGAAACATTGTTGAGTTTAATAATCTTTTCTTTTCGAAGCTCCCTGAATTTCTGGAACTTAAAAGTGGACTTTTTAAAGAAACATATTCTCCTGTTTTAGTGTCTCAAAAAGTGCCTGAAGATAAATTAGGAGGTTATGTAAACATACTTTTTATAACTAAGCCAAAAGAAAAAGTTGAAGATTACGATATAAAAGAAAAAGTAGAAGAAAATCTACTTCGGGTAATTGATGAAATACTGAGAGATGGTTATGATTTAAAAGATATTGTGATACTTGTCAGACGAAATATTACTGGTAATAACATCGCAGAATTACTTGTAAAAAATGGAAAGTTGGTTACAAGTTCTGATTCTTTGCTGATCTATAAGTCATCAAAAATAAAATTGATTATTGGAGTCTTGAAATTATTGTGTGATGAAGAAAATAAATTATTGCTTTTTGAAGTTTTGTATGAATATTTACTTAATACTAAAGGAATATTTGATACAGCATTATATGAACTACCTGTAGATTACAAAAAATTTGTTCAACAACTTAAATCAATTTTGCCAACGGAACTTTTTTCTGAAAGTAATAACTTTTCGCTAAACCCATTATTAAATAGTTTATCTTTATATGAAGTTTGTGAACTTATTGTCCAAATCTTCAAATTAGATTCCGCTGATCCTTATATTTTAAAGTTTCTTGAAACTGTGGATAAGTATATGAAGAAATATGAAGGTGATATTGTAAGTTTCTTAATGTGGTGGGAGGAAAATAAAAAGAATATCTCTATAGCATTTCCTGAAGAAGCAAATGCTATAAGAATTATGACTATACACTCTGTGAAAGGACTATCTGGCAGAGTTGTTATAATTCCCTATACTGACTGGGAATTAGGTCTTGATGGTGGAAAAGATTATATATGGGTATCTTCTAATGAAGAATTGGTTGGTAAATATTCTCCATATTATGTCAGAGCAGCGAAAGAACTTGAAAAAACGATCTTCAATGAAGATTACATTGAAGAGCAGCAATTAAAGCATCTTGATAATATTAATCTTTTATATGTAGCATTTACAAGGGCTATAGAGCGTCTCTATGTATTTGTTCAAAGTAAAAATAATTCTATACAGAACATCAATAAATCTACTACACCAGTTAATAACTTGCCATCTTTAATCGAAAATGTTGTCAGAAATTTAGGAATTGGTAAATTTAGTTATACATACGATGTTGAACTTTTTGAGTATGGTGAAAAAAATATTAAATCCTCTGAGACACAAAAGAAAATAACTAAGTCTACTGATTTACAATATCATAATCTGGAAAAATTTATTTCTTTAAACTATTTTAACCGAATTGTTACTAAACCATATAAAGAAGATTTGCAGCAATTTCTTAATAGTGACAATCGTCAGTTGTTAGATAGAGGTATAATATTACACAAAATACTTTCTAAACTTTATTATCAAGATGAACTTGATAATCTATTCGATAATCTTATTGTTGAAGAAAATAGTATCACTGATATAGAAATCCTTAAGAAATCAATATTAGCTCTTGTTAATAATCCTTCTTTAAAAACATACTTTTCAAGAGACTGGAAAATTTTAACTGAGTCTGAAATCATAACTTCCAATTTGGAAATACTAAGACCCGATCGTATAGTTTATAATGATGATATTGCAGTTGTTATAGACTATAAAACTGGTTTACAAAGAGAAGAAGATGTTGAGCAAATAAATCGTTATGGTGAAATATTATTAAAGATGGGATATAAAATTGTGAAAAAGTACTTAGTTTACTTTGATTTTGAAAATGAAATTTCGCCAATTAAGGTTAGAGAATTATAATGTCGTTTTTAAAAAGTGTTGCAAAGTATTATAAAGCTTCAAGTAATTATCTTAATGAAAAATGTTTTGTCTTCCCAACTCGACGGGCAGGACTTTTTTTTAAAAATGAATTAGCCAAGTTATTTGATAAACCTTTTATAGCTCCTGCTGTATATAGTATTGAAGATTTTATATTTACTCTTACTGGCTTTACTCCCGCATCAGATTTAGAGCTTGTATTTGAACTGTATAGTTGTTATCATGAAATACTACAGGATAAGAAATTACAAATTGAATATCCAGAACTTTCAGAAATTATTACTCCAAAAGAAACTTTTGATGCATTTTTCCCATGGGGAGAAATGGTGATAAAAGATTTTGATATAGTTGATAAGGAGCTTGTTAACCCTTCGGATATCTTTAGAATTATAGAATATGAAAAAGAATTAGAGTCAAAGTTTGCTCCTGAAGTTGCAGAAGAGTTAAAAGAATTCTGGGGGACAGTGATTAAAAGTAAAAATGCTGTAGTTTCACAAAACTTTCTTAAACTATTTAACATTTTAAATCAACTGTATTCTCTTTTTACAAAAAAACTATTAGGAAAAAAAATTGCCTATGATGGGTTAGCTTATAGATATGTAGTTGATCATCTTGATGAGGTTTTTAAAAATTATAACTGGTATAAAATTATCTTCATTGGCTTTAATTCGTTGAATAAAGCTGAGAAAAAAATTATTGAGTACATATTAGAAAATAAAGGTGGAGAGATTGTTTTTGATGTTGATTCTTATTATCTCTCTAATGAAGAAAATGAAGCAGGTTTTTTCATTCGAGAGAACTTAAGTTATTTTATTAGACGTAATTTTGAATTTGGGAAGAAAATACTGTTATTAGATAGTAACGAAAATGTAAGGAAATTTACCGAATTAAATATTAAGGAGGATTCTAATATTTTTGATAAGCTTAAAAGTGGAGAAAAATCTATTAACGTAGTCGGAACAACATTCAATTTGGGATCTGCAAAAGTTGTTGGTGATGAACTCACCGGTTTAATGCAAAATTTAGAAACCGTTCCGGAAGATACAGTTATTGTACTTGCAGATGAATCTCTTTTATTCCCGGTTCTATATTCTATTCCAGAATCTATTAAGGAAATTAATGTAACAATGGGTGTCCCTTTTTATATGACACCGCTTTATAATTTAATCAGGTCATTAAAATTTTTACAAGAACATAAAATCAAATTAAAAGATGGTGAGATTAGATTTTATCACAAGGATGTTGAAAAAATTTTAATGCATAGTTACATAAAATTTATTGCTCCAACATTCTTCTCTCGAATTGTAAACACCATAAGAGATAGAAATATTATTTATTTTGATTTTCAAAGATACTTGAATAAAAATGTGGTTGGCCAATCTTTTGAAAGATATAAAGAAATAATTGAAAAAATTTTTGTACCTGTAAATAATGTAACTTCACTAATTGAGTATCTAAACAATATACTTAAATATCTTTTTTCTGATTTTGAATCAAATTCACATAAAACAGGTAGATATGATAAATTTAGACTTCAATATTTTTTTGTTTGTTTTGAAAAGCTTCAAGAACTTAACTCTATTATTCAAAAGTATCAGATAACTCTTGATGTAGATACTTACTGGAATTTATTTGACCAGATCTTGAAGAATGTAAGAATACCTTTTGTTGGAGAACCTATAAAGGGTATTCAGATTATGGGATTTCTTGAAACTCGTTGTCTTGATTTTAAAAATGTATTTATTGTTCCAGCAAATGAAAACATTTTTCCGAAAACACGTTTCGATAATAGTTTTATACCTTATAGACTAAGAAAAGTTTTTAATCTTCCTACTTTTGATGAAGCTGATAAAATTCATTCATATTACTTTTACAGACTGATACAAAGAGCGGAAAATGTTTTCTTAATTTATAATACAGAAGTTGATGAGGTAACAAAGGAAAAAAGTCGTTATATATTACAAATTGAATACGAACTTTCAAAGATAAATAAAAATTTAAAACTAAATAAATATTTAAAAATACCACCACTGGTAAAATTAACTACTCAAGATATAGTAGTTGAGAAAACTGAAGGGATAAAAAGTAAATTAAGAAATATCAATTCAATTAGTGTTAGTAACATAATAACCTATATAAAATGTCCTTTAAAATTTTTCTTCACAAAAGTTGCTGGTTTTCAAGAGGAGGAAGAGGTCGAAGAATCATATTCAGCTAAAACTTTTGGTAGTATCCTGCATAAAATTGCAGAACTAATATTTAATTATAAAGCTAATGAAATTAGCATTTCTAAACAGACATCTGAAAATGAAGGTAAAGAAATTACCATTTCTGACCTTAATGAAATCAAAAAGTACCTTGAAGATAATTATGATTTTCTTTTTGAAGAAGCTATAAAAAACATAAGTATGTCCTATGAAGACGAATATTTATCAGGTAGGAATTATCTTTATAAAATGGTAATTCTAAGGCTCTTGAAAAATATTATTGAAATAGAACAAAAAAAACTTGTTCCTTATAAACTAATTTCCCTTGAGAAAGATTGTGAATTTATCTTTAAATTTAATGAAGATACACAAATTAAAATTACTTCAAGATATGATAAAGTAGTTAAAAAGGGTTCAGAAATATTTATTCTTGATTATAAAACTGGTGCTTTTGTTACATATCAAAAATTTTCTGAAAAGAATGATCTTCTGAAATGGGTTTTTAAAAAGAAAGATTCTATCGCACTGCAGGCTTTGCTTTATATATTTACTTATACACAAAATTCACTAAAGGTTAATGAAACATTAAATGTTAAAGTAGGTTTCTATCAATTAAAGGGAAAAGGAGGAGGTGATTTGATTTATCCACTTACTTTCGAAAAAGGCAATGAAAAGGAGGTTGATGATGAATATTCTTCTCTTATTGCATTGAGCAATAACAAATTCCAGTCAATTCTTGAGGATATTTTTATTAACAGCAAGAACTTTGAGCAAACTAAAGACTTAAAAGTTTGTTCAAACTGTGGATTTAAAAGTTTATGCCATCGAGATTAAACTTTTAAATTTATCATATTAAATTCTCATTCTAATTTTCTTGAAATTAAGTTAACAATTTATAATTCCCATCTGCTTTGAGAGGGTAGGTTGAGTGTTTGGGGTGCAATTTTGATACAAAAAATGGTACATCATAAACCGAAATTGGCTATATATTAACTCAAACTGGCAGATATTTAAAGTTAGGCGAATTTTGTTAAAAGAAGCTTTTTCACTGAATTGTAGATTACAAAATTTAGTTTTAATTTGACTTTATGTTAGTTATTTTAATATAAATAAAACTATTACAAATGAGTAGAAAAATCTTTTATCTTGTATTATTTCCTTTACTACTTTCTTTCAATTATATTTTTGCTTATGGAGAGAATCCTGGTATTCAGGTAATAGTTAAAAATTCGTCTCCTACCTCAATTAAGATTGAGTATGTATTTAATGGATATAATGAAAGAGAAATAAAAATTAACAATGTTGAATATCTTGATCTGACTGTTCCCGGTATGATTCAGTTAATGGAAAAAGGCTTGCCACAACTACCAACATATAGGGGAAGCATAATTATACCTGATTTACCAGCTATGAATTATAGGATTATCTCTTATGATTATACTGAATTACCAACAAAACCAATAGTACCATCTAAAGGACACTTTACAAGAGATATAGATCCTAATACTGTCCCTTATGTGTTTGATCGCTTTTATACTCTTGATGA